>Ga0265797_10008794_pt1 | contig 13330 bp, 9 predicted proteins | sample P2T30metagenome_FD_192433 | JGI IMG/M metagenome (GOLD analysis project Ga0265797, IMG submission 192433) | Plant litter microbial communities from East Loma Ridge, Irvine, California - P2 T30 | ecosystem: Environmental > Terrestrial > Plant litter > Unclassified | place: USA: California... | reverse complement strand
GGCGTGTTAGCGAGTTTATAGTCCGCTGACAGGCGACGCATACGGTCCAATTCGAACGGTTTGCTGGGCGGCCACCTTTGGACGAAGAAAACTGACACAAGCGGCCACAAGTACCTTGATACCTCATCAAATAATGCACGCAACGCTTCAATTTTTTCCCACTTACTAGGCAAGCATCTGTGAGAGTGCATAATCTCTTTCTATCCGCATGCTGACCGATACAGAGAGTCTTCGATACGGCGCCCTCCGCAGTTGCAAGGAACGCGACCCTCGTTCCTGAAAGCACAGCCCGCTTCACGTCCAATAAGAAGTCCCCGGTCGGCATCGAAATTCGAATCGTGAGGCAAACGGACGACACTGCCTTGTCTTTTGTACATCGGCGTCGGTTTGGCTGTTGCCCTTCGAGGGGCTTCGTCACTCCATCCAGGTGTGAGCCGAGGGTTGGGGGTGTGAACTACACACGTGTCATATCCGCCTAGATACCAAAGCCAATATAAGTTGAAGCAGCTGGTGTACTGTAGTGTGTGGCTCCAAGCGTCGTGCTACTGGTACCTATAACTGCGACGCGACTCGTTCCCGTCGCCAACCGTGTCGGTCCCAAGCATCCGCCTTCCCGACTCGGGGCCTCAATTCTTGTTGCGCAGGCTCTTCCATAGCCGCTTCTCTTCGTACCTTCCGGTAACAATCAACCTCATCGAGTTACTGCTCTCCTCACGCGTCGTTAGGCGACTGCAGACATAAAGAATCCGGACGTTGGAGAAGATACCAAGACGAGTATACGAGTCCTCGTTATTATCAGTATCCCAAGGAGTCCTGGAGTGTGTACATATCAGTTCAATAGCTAAGTCCTTTCCATGGAAAGGGATTCAGATATATCATACCCTGGGAGGCCCAGTCAGCTCAGCCGCGCGTGTCGAAACTCCACCTTTGTCTCCAAAACTGTGTTTCCCGACCGGTTCATGCAACAGTCATATAGTAATGATCACCCCCTGCAGGGATACCTACCCTTCACGAGGGATGGTATCAATACCTCCACGAATCCAACTCTTTCGCAAGCCCTACACCCCTTTGTATCGCGGTACTACCAGCAAAATTCGCATGCAGTAGAGGGGTGCGGATCTTCGACTTCGACCTATCCTAACATGGATAGCTTTGGAACTCTCGCAGTCACTCAGCACATAATGCAGGTCGTGCACTCCGAGGCCAACCATGATGCCCTCAAGATGTCGCAAAGCGAAGAGCCTCTCTTGAACAATGTCGACTTTTCCAACGGATTGCCAGTCCGTTCAGCGATTTCGAAATATTTCTCGACTCCCAGTATAGACGAGTCGAAGGCACCTTGGGAATCTATCAGGCGTAACTACGAGTATTCCTGGACACCCGATGAATCGATCGTAACGACATCGCAACCGTCTTTTGATCTTGGACCCCTCGACATTAAAGTAACCCAATCCATACTGGAAACACTATCCGAGATGAATGACGACTCTTCGTCATCACGTCGAGCCTCAGAAACTTCGATGGGTTCAGTACCTGGGTATCTTCATTCCGGTATGTTTGGCTCCGATCATTCGACGAGGCGTACAAATCAGCGAGATATAGAAAGCTTGATGTAAGCAAATACCGGAAGGTCGTTCGAGTTTCGGCTGACCACGAAGTAGGTTATTGAGCCAACCAGCTGGTACTCCGGCCTTTTATCATCCTACTTCACCAGTCTCGGCACCTGACACGTTCGAGAGGAGGACCCCTTCCGGCGAAGAAGGTAAAAGGCGATATTTTTGTAAATGCGGTGTTTCATACAGCGGCATTTATGGAAAAGGAAACCTTGGGCGCCACCGCCGAGAAAAGGGGCATGGCTTAGGTCGAAGTTCAGGTCGCGAGCATCTCTATCTTTGCGAGGATGCTAAATGTCTCAAGAGCTATAAGCGGCAGGACGCACGGCTGAAGCACTACCGCCTCTACCACGAAGATCTCGCCAAGCCAGCCATGAGACGTAAGCTGTAGGCCGATCCAGAAGCTATGGCGACGCGACATATGCTGGGGACTCATTGAATAAAGGCTCTGAAGCATATTGTTGAAGATCCCTCGGTACTGATGGTTATCTTCAGCACTCTTCCCTACTTTGTATGTCATAGCCATACTCCTCATCTGGGCCGGCATTGATTTTTTCTTTCGGTATACTACCGACATAATGTGTGTCGAGTCGGTCCCTTGTGTCGAAGATGACGATAACGATGTGGGATCTTCTAAACTAGGTTCTTGTTGTCCGCGTCGAATGTTGGGGGCAAAGTTATGTTATGACGCCCAAGACTCGTCGGTTAATGAAAGCACACCTTATCAGGTAAAGTCGCTTGCGACGAAGTCTCAGCCGGACCGCCGTGGCTCTATGGTCACTAGAGAAAAACAGTCGAAAGGAATTTCGAGATGCCTGTATGACGAACGGGTTTTGAGGAAGAGAAGTGAGCGGTCGCGAGAAAGGCTAGAGGGGGTCTTCAGACGCTGACGCTACACAACCTGTGTAGGATCCGCACAACCTGGATTCTTTTTGCATCGACCAATCAACAAGAAACAACAGTCAGCTTCGTTATAATCTTATCGTAGGGCCAGCGATGCGATATGAGTTTCCGAGGATAGCCATCGCTCGCTTCACTCTAAGGATCGTCACTGCCTGGACCACAACCGTGAGCGGGAGATATCAGAACACATAACACGGGGTGCCTGGAATTCGTCTTCGCTGCCGGATTTCGACATTTTAATTCCACGAGTATTGAGCACTTCGAAATTCAGCGCTTGGGGGAGTAGAGGGTGTGAAAAGGAGAGGCCGCAACCGATGCGTAGCATGGTACGAGCTCTAGGTATCCATGTTTCTCTCCCTAAGCTACGAGTCATCTCCCGTATCAAACACATACTATTTACCAACATCGCCACCAATCATACGCGTGTATTCTCTCATTTTTGCCTCATTCGCTCATGCGCGCGAAAACTTGCGCATCTTTGTCAAGATAACCCAGTCATTTCTTAATGCTACAAGATCTGCTGGTCAATAGCACGCTTACCACTATGATAGTCTTCGCACCCATTCCTTCCCGAATGTCATGGGCGACTATTGGGACCGGAACATATCCTATGAAGTGACTACTAACGTGTGTCTTGTAAGCGTCTGATCATGCACATGCACGCCCTTCAGGATGACACCGGGCCCTGTTGGGTAAACGGTGTCAACAGGGATGCCTTGAAACCTCGTCATATCGCAGCCTCTGGATGTGACAGTACACGGCAGCTCCTAAGCGCTTTATAGGGAAATGACACTATACACACACCGAGTTAGGTGATGTTTATCAGGCAGTACGATTCCAATGCCGGAGCCTAACGAAGTATTCGACCCACCCTCTCTCATCATATACTGATGCCACGTGTATCATGCAGAGTTAGGATCTCCGTGATTTGCCGAATATTTTTTCTTTTTCTTAGATCTGTGCTTTCAGCTTTCCTCAAAAGTCATTATCAATCAGCTTCTCCAGAGGCTCGGCCACAATTAACCTTTCGCTTAGCCCTCGGCCAAATACTTCGTTCGTCACAATCAACCACAGTATAGACAAAGCATGTAAAATTGAAAAAATCATGTCGCTAAAAGTAGGATTTATTCACGTCCTTGGAGTGTCATTGGTTAGCACTTAGAGCTTATTTTAGTTGAAAATATTGGAACTGATAAAACTATGCTTATAGTAAAAGTGACGCGACGTAGTAACTCGCTACCATCCCTTATCGGAACGCAGCTTCGTATGTAACATACAAATTTGACTCATCTCTACATGGGATCTTTCCGTTGAGTGCTGAGTCGCAGCATGCATCACAGAAGCAAAAATATAAGCAAGCCCAAATTTATGCATCTGTATGCACAATGACGTGAGTTTTATCGGTTAACAGATTATCCCGAACCAAATAATTCTTTGCGGTCCCCTAGGATATTTGCTTCTAAGAGACTCTAGCTATCGAGGGCCCTATATTTCCGTGGTAACTTAACCTGCCATAAACTCTACGTTAGAAATACTTGTTAATAGAGAACAATAGACCGCAGTATTGAATATTAGGTATGCTTCTAAGAGAAAGATAGGTGGTGAAAGTTGAGCCCTTATAGCTCTACGTGGCGCTGCCTAGATAGTTGACCGCCTTGTACTCTTACGCTGAGGAAGAGGTGAGAGATGGATTAGATTATTAGGACGCAAATTGAAAGTATAGACATATTCTTCATTATCTATCGTGCCCTCGTACTAGGTTCTCAAACTCGTACTTTTGGCAGAACCGTCATGTGTTGATCCCTAAATTAAAGTCGATGTGAGTTTTTTTGTTTGCGTGCATGAACGTGGTGAGGAGAAAGGTATGAAAAGATTGAGGGCATATAGGGGCTGACTGTGTGGGCTAGGATGAGATAGTAGATCCCGATTTCCTTTCCCGCTTCCGTCGACTTTCCAGTATATAGCACAATTGGCACATATCTCACTTCACATATTGTATCTTCCTACAACTTGCTTCACATACCTGCACGAGTAAAATAAGGCGAATGTGATACATCACTACACCCTCGTACTTTACCGTGCCTTCTTTTATTTTGATGGGAAAATGGTACATTTTCTGGTGCTTAATGTCCGTTATTACTCTAAAGTGAGTAGGGGTAGATAGTATTCTGCAAACTAATAACAAGATCGCGATGGCCGAAAACAGGTAATTGACGTAGGCACGGTACAACACGAATCAGCAGATAGCGAGGGAGAACTTGCTCTGAAGATACTATGGTGGCATGTATTAGAACTGTACAATTGTTTGCATAGTATCCTGAAATATAGCCTACCTAGGTACACAGCTTAGGCGCTAGCAATAGACAAAGTTGAGACTGTACAATATGCCTACGCCCATAGTATATAATCATAATCATCGTGGCGTTTATCCAGCCGGTTCACCGGATGAGAGCTATCGGGGGCTCCGCGTAGAACAGTGTCAATGCGTATGGTTGCATCGCATGTAGCGCATTTCAGGAGACAGCATAATCTTGTCAACAACAGAGAAGAGAACTGGAGATACAAAGATAGCGATCAGGCTACAAATTAACATTGCTCAAGACGATTGCGAATTTTACCGATGACCTGCTGTGGCGTGGGTGTTATGCCAAGAGCGCAGCATGCATAAATAAATAAAAAGGGCGTGGTTTGGGCATTAAGCTTCAGGAACACTTTATCCCTGTAACCCTGAGCTCGCTCAACATAAAGAGACACCATGTCAAGTTTGAGCGGAAAGGAATGGCAGCTGTACGAGTTTATTCAACAAAAGCAAATACACCGCCTTTTGCTATTTGGTTCATGCTGGGATTGTGTCATGGTCAGTGAGGATAACATTAGAGTTAGACCGACCAGAAAATCAAGGGCAACCCTCACAACAAGTGTTTAGGCATCATGTTCGACGAACGCCTGCGTTTGGGCTTGAAGTAAACTGTGTTGTTGTCATGCGATGATTGACAGCATGCTCAATGTACGATGCGTTGTCAACTAGGAGGGAACGCCCAGACACCTTAGTAATGTAAATCTTGCTTTGATAGCATATCAAGGGCTGCACACGTTGAAATAATAATGATGGCAAAAAATGAGTCATTAGCTGCTTCACGCATCATGTACTGTGATACGATTGTCTTTTTTTACACTTACGCAATGCAGGCATATGCCTGTAGATCACAAGACCACGCCATATATCCATCGATTGCTAGAAGCCTCTAGATGAAAAATGATGCAAAGAATTTTCTCTCTAGTAAAGATTTTGACGGGTTCTAGTGGCGACGGGCTTCCCGAAGCGATTCTGTGAGTGATCGCGCTATGACTAACACAGCCACAGTGGCGTTCCAAGCACAACCACGACTCCTATTTTCACAAAAGAAGCATTCCATCAACCCCCTGAATACCACTCAACTCAATCCACTAGTAATTCAAAAGCCTTGGATATCCACAATCGCCTTGAGAGCATTTGCCAATTCCAGAGCTCACTGGGCGCTCGTCAGCTCACTTTCAGCTGGACTGGTTCAGCAGTCGGTATCACGATACAATGATTCATTTCGTTGACGGACATCATGCTACTAAAGCCATGTAAAATGTTCCGGTATGTACCCCTTCGTCTATAACCAACATCAATTGTATGTACACGCCTCCAAGCCGCTGTTCCATGCTCTTGTCTACGTTGTTTTATCAGCTATTCCCATTCAATACGTCCTCGCATAGTCTGCATATGGCGAAGGGAGATTTGGTGGCGACTCGACCAGGGTAACCCATAAGCAGAGATGTGACTCCTAGTGCTAATGAGGCTGACGAGTATCGATAGGAAGTCATCCTACGTTGATTGGACACAGGCAACGCAAGACGGGATAGAAGGGGTCTGAGTAAGGTCGATGATAGGATCATCGAATTGGCATTAGGCAACCTTTAGGCTCCATATTGATGACTCCCCAGGTCCACCTCGAACTAACTGGGTATCAGCCGCCGAATGCCCGCTAGGCATTTGGTCGAGGCAGGATAATATCAGCCGTATATAACCAACGGCTATGCCCCAGCTCCACCGACCTGCAGCGTCGCGCTCGCGCACGGCAAAGGAACCCCGAATAGGAAGATCCGAGGAGGCCGCCACCGTAAACTCCTAGAAGACATCGAACACTTTCGCAAGACACAACAACAACCCGACCTTACACATGGACACCGGACGTTGCTCTTCTTCCTCGTAGAGATTGAAGTACAAACACGAAACACAACGCGAGACACCCTCGTCGTACGAGACATGTACGTATCCGCATACGACCCCTCCGTCGTACCTCATCTTAGCCTTTCGGTCCGAGGCCAGTATGCGCAATCAGCCGTCGTCGGTGTCTGGATTTACCATACCTTGGAAGATGTTAGGTTGTCGTTACTAGCCGGACATGGTGCGAACGAGGTAACGACACGACGTCTGTCGCGTCCGATTGGGCTCCATTGGGAGCAGGGCGAGTGTTGCCCGTTGGCCGTTGGGTTTGTGATCCGTGCTGGGGTAGCGTGGGACCCTGATCCGTTCGTGTCGGACACGACCTCTGTTGCTCTTCCACCATCGTCTGGTACCCCACCTCGCCTCACTATCCTCTTCCTCGACGCCGCCTACCTTCAGGACAAGCGTAGTGACCGAAGCACTTGCTTTGTGCCCATGCACGGCTGCGGCGAAGCAACGGTTGCCTGAATGATGACGTGCAGCTTGCCGAAGCTCTTCCATAAAGGGAGGTTCATCTCACTCCACTCGAAGCTATCCCAACCACATCCCTGCAAAGTACCTCAGGATATCAAGGCTAACCCTCGCATAACGTATATCAAACGCCAATGAAACCAAGTACATAACAGGAAGTATTTTTTTGTCTTTTCTCTTTTGTCCTTTTTTTGTGTGTTTTTCGGCTTGCGCTCGGTTTGTGCGGCAATCGGCCAACGTTATGAGAGATACAGGAGACGAACTATTAATAAAGTAATGTGTAAGCAGGGTGTACTGAGTTTACCCCGACACCAGGAAGAGGTCCAGCGCCATCTGCCATGAAGTGGTATGCCTACCAGCGATTGATGAGGACCGACCATCTACTGAAGAGGGCAAGAAGGAAGCAAGAGATAGCCTTGGTACTGTCGCTGCTGATGAAGGTTCCTCTGCGCTTTTGCGAACGATTTGCTGATTACGACGGGGCCCATCCCCAAGTGGCCATGCCGTTTAGATCCTGGACGTGCGGTTGGTCCGCGGGTGCCATACAAGACGAACATACGCACCGCATTAAGCAGACTGATGGCGAGCCCTGAAATGCTTTCCTTTCGCATCGCTTCTCCGGAACATCCTACCGCACCCTGGGAAATCACACTTAAGCTTATCACGACCTCCGTGTAGTGAATTCCAATGTCGAGTCAAGTTGCCCTTCCCATGACGGCCATGGAATTGTTGTCCACATGCTTGACAAACTCCGGACACCACTGAGGATTCCGTTGTGGAAGAGAGCCTATCCGTTTCCTGAATCTCGTCCTCCGGTGGCACACGCTCTTGATCGAACATGGGTGGCCTAGTCATGTCAGCGCTACCTCTATCGCGAAGGGATTATAGCTACTTACCCTGCACCCGAAAAGGACTGTTGTGGGAGTGGCTGTCCAAAGGGATAAGAGTTCGAATCGAAGCGCGCCCAACCCATGCTGTTATCAGATAAGTTCACCGACGAAGGCGTCGTGGAGTTTCCGCCCCCTGTATGGCTGATACTGTTATCGGAATATCCTTGATTCGATTGCGTAGTGTTGGAAGCTTGATGCTGACTAAAAGACCGATATGCCCCGTGCTGTGGAGGTGCCGTGGACGCTGCACCGAACGGGACACTATACAAGAGCTGGGGATTGTTGTGGCGGTAAAGGGGGCTGAGGTTGTTTGGTTGAGAGCGACTGAAGTAGTAGAGCGGCGCGTGACGAGTTTCACGTCTCTGATGTCGATTCGCGTTGGCCAGCTGCCCTGCCTGATACGCGTTGTACCCGGTGGTCGGATTCCGTGACAACAGCCTCGGATCAAGAGTCTGTTCCACAGGTAGGTTTTGTGGAGTGAATACCAGATCTGGGTCTTGTTGCCATTGCTGTTGTTGTGTGTCACATTGGCCATCAGACCATGCGCCGAAACCAGCTGTCTCAACGAACTTGTTCGGAGATGAAAGGTTTTCAGGTTCATTCGTTCCTTGGGTCCCGACTTCTGCTTGGAGATTGGAGTGGTCCATGTTATTATCAAGGTACTGTGGAGGCAATGACTGAATACCGTGCTGTTGAAGTGGATCTTGCGTATACCTGCCCATGCTTGGGTGTTGTTGGTACCCCGGAGCGTACCCGCCTGGATCGCGGCGTTGCGTCATGATGTCGGCTTACACACAAGAATGATAAGAGCTAGTGAGAGGATTGTATTGTGTTGCTGGTGCTTCGGTTGGTACCCGATACTTGACGAGCTTCAAGGTGCTTCGCGATAGCCGAGGTCGTCCAAAGTCGATGTAGCTTCAGTCAAGGGTGTCTTGACTGGACTTGATGACAGTGGCAGATGACAGAGGCGCAGAGTTGGTCTGGTGTACGACGTGGAGGTGGTAATGTCCCGGAAGAGGTGAATATGATATGAGGAGAGGTCGCAACGATGTTTGAGGGGGGCCAATCTCTTGTCCACACTGGCTGGCCTACTCTTCAGAAGGTTGACGAGCACAAGAGGTGGAGGTTGGAGAGGAGCTACGCCATGGACTAAGGTGGATGCCCTCTAGTCGGAAGGGACACAACAGGGCCGAGACCCCGAGCAGGGTAGAAGCCTACTCAGCGACTACCTCCCCAAAGATATCGGTGTCCAAACCCTGCCGCTTTTATGGGTGGTGCTGTAAGAAATTTTTGAAAGGGTGATGCAGCTTTCGACGACAAGGTTGTTTCGAGGTGGTGTGTTGCCAGCAGGGGTGGCAGTCGAAGGCGTTGAGCTGCGGCTTATGAAGAGCGAAGCGAAGAGTGGGCGATGGGGGGGTTTTTAAGGCGTCGCAGGGAGTTGCAAATAACGCTACGAGAGGTTCTGACGGGCAGGACATGCGCCAAGCTCGCAGTGACGGGTATTGCATGCGGAGGACGACCTACGTCGTTACGGACGGAACGAAGAGAGAGACGCGAGCTATGACGCTCACCCGTCGTGAGCTTTGGTCTTATTACGGACCGGCAGCACGTATACTCTGCGTGCTGGATATTAGTGCAATGTCGCATTAGATCTGTTGCCTATTACCTTGCCATGCCCGGGCATGAGAATGGGTGTACTAGCGCCTTGCAGATCATCGAGGCCAAGCCTCGCTGACAATATCGCGTTCCATTGGACAGGTGGATCGTTGATGTAGAAGGCTATGATGCTACCCCTCCGCGTCGGCTGGCAAGGGGCTCAACTACCCAGAAGACCGTCTGCAGCGATCACGGGCGCAGGTTGTGGCGTAGGAGCCGTAGGTAGTTGGAAGCAGCGGTCTTGGGGCTCCCGGTGGGCAGAGACGTGATGAAATGGTGAATCAATTGGAAGAGGTTTGCATGGGAAGGCTAGCCTCCGCATGTTTGGGCAGCAGGCGCTTTTGAAGAATCAGCTTTCCAGCCGTTATCCATTGCCGGCCGCTGACGGCTGTTCAATCTGCATGCATGACTACGGGTCTGATCTCCGCGTCTGCACGGGTGGGGCGGTTACAAAACAAAGTCCAGCGTTCTGCTCGCAAGCCAGACGCTGGCTACAGCAGTCACTACATCTACAGCAAGGTGGGCATCCAAGCCAACAATCAACAACAGCGCAGATAGTCTGCCCTCAATGAGCAAATTGGAAGTCGCTCACCACCTCAACAGGCATGCTTGGGCGAAGAATTTGGCGCCTAGGTTATAGCTACTACGCATTGTGGCGGCGCTGTAGAGCTGGAAGGATCGCGTAGCGTACGCCACGATGCCGAGTCCACACATCAACACGCCGCACGCAAACCCCGAAATACGGCCTTGGAAAATCTTCCTTGGTAGAGGGGTTTCGTCTGAGGACCGTTGTTTGTCCACCTGGACATTGAGTCAGTTGGCACCCGCCTCCGAGCTGGCGGTGGCCACGAACGAGACGAAGAGGAATCACTGCCCACATCATTCTCAGCTGTGCCTGCGGGGTATTTCCTGCAAGACAAGGGCCTGTCGCTCGTGCGCATCGCCCGCTTGCCGCTGTTCAGCTGGCGCCCGTGGTTTCACAGCTTATGCAGGCAAGCTCGAGCAGACGCTGCACGGGAACTTTAGCAGTAGTCGACAAGATGAAAGTGCATGTATCGCGATGACGGAAACCCCCGCCCACCTAATGGGTATCTGGTCCTTGTGGGATTGCAGAGAGAAATACTTACCAGCAAACGCAACAAGGCTTCTTCAGGATGGCGGTCGGGCTGCGGACGGGTGACAAATCGGGACTAGTGCCTTGGCACCATACTCGAAGCTCGGACTTGCGCACAATGGTGTCGCGCCCCTTCTGTCGCGCCCCGCCCTCATCACCAGTGGCCAGCACGGGCTGATGACCGGGCGAACCGTGTCTTACCTCCATTACGACCGCTTGCCCGAACCACAGCGTGCGGAATCATGGTCTGGTCTCTACCGTCGGATCCGGGCCGTCATGTCCAGTGCCACGCTTGACGCGGACTGCATGCCGATCTCGCAACGCCCGCCAGGGATCCATCCTTGGTGACTCGACGAGCCAGGTTCTTTCGATTTCTACGCGAGAAGCTACGAGACTGGACCTCACCATTGAGTCGATATTTTGATCATTATTGAACATTTGCAGTTAACGTCTTCCGTCGGATACTTTGCAATCGCAAATCTAGCCGTGGAGCATGCCTCGCCGCAGCACATTAAGCTACTGCCCTGCTGGTCACCTGGGCATTCCATTTGCTGACTGTCGTTCTCGCGTCGCAACTGCCTCAATGGAATGCTTGTATGCCAGGGATTTTTCGTGGCGTTGACGATCCGACAGATACAGTACCCTAGCCTAGGCGACACGCAACCATGATGGGAGGCTACACGCGACATCAAGCCTCTCGTACGGGCGTGGTTCAAAGCCAAGATTGGTGTTACTGTAGATTAGAGGCTATGATCAGCCCCTGCCTTTGGCGATCATAATTGGTACTGGTACTTGCAGCAGATGCTCAGGGCACATACACGTTCTGGACTCACAAAGACATCATCCGGTAGCAGAGGATCATCCTCACAATACACGAATACAGGGGTCAGCCGTCAGACTAACAGCTTGAAGCTGCGGGTTGCTTGTTACACCAGCCCTTTTTTGCCATTCGGGTGCAACGGCACATCGAGGGCACCAGATTCCAAAATACCGTTAATCACAACACTCCAACGAATCCCTGCTCTAGGCGCGTTACCTACTCCGCAGGGCGAGAGCGATACACAAACGCCCGACACGTGGCAAAAGCACCGCTATGATCGGTAGGCCACGAGTCACAAAGGGCAGCCATTAATTTTGACCAGACTGGCGGGATAGGGGCTCAGTGACGCAGCAAAAACATCATGTCACACTGATATTTTGAGCCGCATTACTGCGTTCACGTGACATGAATCCATCACGCAGCACCCACAAACTTGGCACAGCACGGTATGATACTATATGATTGGTTGAGCGTTAGACAGCGTGGGACATATTGTCATGTTACTTCAGGCGTATTATTAAAACTATGACTAGTCCCAAAAGAGTGGGAATTAAAGGGCGCTGCGCAACTCGTCAAGCGCAGTAGAGCTAAGCGAGTAAGAAAAAACGCGACCAGCGTCATGGAAGAGAAAAAGAATACGCTGTATGCAGCTATATCCAACGCCAGGGTAGGAGAAGTCTAGCTCCTGGATCTGCGCTGTGGCCTAGCCGTCTTCACAGCCGATCATAACCACTCCGACTCTCGTGATTCTTACACTCGCTTCTTGGGCTTTGTATCCGGCATTTCGTGCTTCTCCCACTCGTGCTTTCGTGTGGCATCTGCGCGTTGGTATACCTTCTTGCAGACACGGCACGCTGTCCTCACAGCAACTGCCAGTGGGTTGTGGCGAGCGAGATGTCGCTTCATATTTCCCTTGGCATATCTAATACACAAAGTCAGTCGCTGATATAAGCGGATTGTCTTTTGTGGGAGACGGCGACTTACTTTCCGGTGAATAGCGTTTTGCACATGATACAGGCCACAGGAGGATATGAAGTATCTTCGATTACTCCAGGCCCTCCTTGGGACAGTAGTTGGGATGCATTTTCATGATGCTGTTGGCTCTCGGAGCTTGTCGACTGATGCAGCTGGTCTGGATGAGTGATAGGATAAAAGACACCTGGTGGGCTCGCATGCATCGGAGGTTGGCCGCCAGGCCAAGATTGTTGACTGGGGATATTATTCCATCCCGGGCTTACTGTTCCTGGCAGAGTACTGAATTGCGTACCGTTGTCGATATACCATGGCGATTGGTGACGGTAGAAATCGTCTTGCGCCGCATGCGTTGGGTACGAAGATGGGTTGGTGTTGTTTCGATGTAGGTGACCGGGACCCTCAGTCTGATGGTTGTACGCGCAGTCGCCCGTGGCTGTGTTCGGGCTCACTTCGAAAGAAGACTGAGAGGTCGCAAAGGAAGGACGACGTTCCATGTTCCCAAAGAGGAGTGCGTTCACACTATCGTCTGAGAAGCGAGCCATTGATCGATGACCAAGTCCCTCCGGGCGCGGAGTCTCTGGAGATATGGGCGAAGAGTCATATGACTGTCCGAAACTCATCGTCTCCGGTGTA
>Ga0265797_10008793_pt1 | contig 13331 bp, 14 predicted proteins | sample P2T30metagenome_FD_192433 | JGI IMG/M metagenome (GOLD analysis project Ga0265797, IMG submission 192433) | Plant litter microbial communities from East Loma Ridge, Irvine, California - P2 T30 | ecosystem: Environmental > Terrestrial > Plant litter > Unclassified | place: USA: California... | reverse complement strand
TAATCGTGAGCTCTGGTTTCCAGTCACACAAAAATTGAAGTTACAAAGCTATCAAAGCCTCGAGTAAACTACTTGTTATGATGTGATGTTTAGAGCCAAGTCGCGCAGTCGCAAGTAGACAACAAGGCCGCAGAATACCTAGAGCGTAAGTTCGACTACCGTCACAGACGATGCTCGTCACACGCCCAGCGCGTGATGAGTTACAGTCGTTCTTCAAGGAGGGCTTCTAGTTTTTCTTGCCCCAGCCACCCCACTGACCCTGAGGTTGACCCCATTGTCCGGCACCTTGGTTAGTAGCACCGGTTTGAGCGCCGGTGTTCTGAGCGCCGCCAGCCTGGGCACCAGTGTCTTGGGTCGCGCCAGTGGCTGGGACGCTGGCGCTGCTGTCAGCACCAGTTGTAGTGTTAGCACCGGCGGAGGTCTCAGCGGCGCCGGTCTCAGCAGTAGCGCCGCCCTCAGTGGCAGCACCCGCGGAAGCAGAGCTTGTGCTGTCAAGCTTGCTCTTGATGAAAGTGAGGGCGTCCTGGCCGTACTCGGTGCCATAGCCCTGGTGGGTGGCCTCGTCGCTGCCGTCGCAGCAGTAAGGGTCGGTGCTGTCGCAGTAGGATTGCATCTTGGCGCTTGACTGGTTTGGCATTGTCAGTATGGCTTGATCGTGTCACATCACTGCTTCTCTTCTGCGGTACCAAAGTCTGATCTGAGACATTCGCGAGGATCCGTACATCGGCATCAGCACAAGAGAAGAGGAAAATAGAGAAGGACTTACGGCACAAGTGTAACCCGATGGACGAGCACTGAAGCCTCCAGTGGTGCATGTGCCAACGCCGTAGTCGAGACCGCCGACGAAGCGTGGGCTACCCATTTCGATCACGGCGCTGATGAGCTCCATGGCAGCGGAATCGATCGCCGGAGCAGAGTCGGTGTAACCATTGCTGTCATCAGGGCCACCACAGAATGCGTTGTCCATGATCTGTCCACCCTGGGAGTAGCCAACCAAGACCAGCTTGGTGTCAGGGCACTGGGTGTGGAAAGCGTTCACGGCGGAGGCGACAGCGCTGATGCCCTTGACCATCGAAACCCCGTAGGCATCTCCACCACAATCAGCCTGTCCACCACTGTTCAGAGGCATTAGTTACAATACAGAGTCACTCTGAAAGTTGCAGGAAGCGCCATACCAAGCCGGGTAATCAATAGCCTCGCTAGTGGCGCCAGCGTAGGCTCCAAGAACAAGGTCAACCACCACGCCCGCAGTGCCGTAACCAGCCGGCGCAGTCGTCTCACGCGCACCGAAGACGTGGACCTCCGGGCAGCTCTGGCGCGCCTTCAAGGCGGCGATCGGCGAGGCGCCACAGTGGGCCAGCAGCAGGGCTGAAGCGGCGACGAGGACGTTGTGCATGGTGAAAAGTGGAAGTTGGGGAGAATGAAAGAATGTAGTGAGTGAATGAGATGGGATGGATCAATAGGGCTTTGCTGCCCTACATGTCTGTCTTATACCTCTCAGTCCATTAAACCGCTGGCATGGGGCGACTTGAAGAAGTGCCCAGCTTGAAACAACCACGGGCAGGCCCACTAGTTCAGATATATTGGATCTCGAAGAACGCACGTTCTCGAGAGGAAGCCGTGAATTCTCGGTATAGTCGGTGGTGATGTCAGTTCAGGGGATTGGGATGGACGGCTGCCACCAGCTACACCCTGACTGTTGGTACCACTGCTGGATCGGAGAGGTCAAGACCGACAGCCTCTTTGAGAACGTGGTTGTCCCTCCTCTGTTGTTCTCAAAGTCGTACCGTTAGATCTGCCTAATGTTTTACATCTGTGGGGCCAGTTAAGCCATCCTTCCCGAGATCACCCAGGCAGAATTCGAGAAGGCACTTGTCTACAAACGCCGCCTCCGGATGGCCGAGAAGCAATGATGATACAGTACTTTGGTAGTCATGCGGAGATTCCAATGCCTTGGTCTTCAGTAGGGAGCTTCGGCGTCGAGCCCGGACTTGGCTCTGCTGCTTGTATTTTGGCAAAAATGGCTTGCGTCAAATGAGCCATCCTTCAAAAGGGGGTACGCTGGGCCCAGAGTCCAGACTTCATGATCCTTTGCAGGCGTGTTCATGTTGTGTCAATCAATCGGAGACACTGGCTCGCTGGGTGTTCGTTCCCCGGCTCGGCGCTCATCACGGGTCGTTGCCTTCGGCCCGATCCCGAGCACGTGGGGAGAACGACAAACTGCCATGCTTCCTTTTTCACAACAATCCATACCTTTACCTCTCTCTCTTCTACAAACATGACCACGACCACGACCATGGTCGAGAGACTTTGACAATCACTCCAACTGTTTCCCGACGGAGACAGTCCAATGCAATTTTTCGTCCAAGGGCTCCAACCTCCGTGATTGGACCCCAATTCTGCCGATGTCAACGCTCAGAACTGCCGGTATACCATGCATGTGTCCGAATACGACCCAACGACAAACTTAGCCTGTATTCGTCTTGCATGACTGGGAAGTCGTGTGACGTTACAGGCTGAGGCTCTCTCCGATTCGGAGTAAGTGAACAATACTCTCCTATATGCTATATATGCAGCAACATTACCATCGGCCTACTTTGAACCACATATCCAATCACGTACCCCGGAACTTGGCAATATAGTCTCTTGGCTCTTGTCTGTGGTTCGTGTTGATTTTAGCCGCAGTTCGTGGCGTCCACATACAAGCTCCTAGGGCCTGATGCTTGTCGAACTTGTACGCTTGTGGCTGCACAGCAATCAGGACGGCCGGACGGCGCTCGCCCGTGTCATAAATGCAATCCCACAACAGGAATCCATGGCTTCGCATGTCGAGGCCTGGTGAGTATGGCTAATGAGCAAGGGTTCAGTAACGCAATCCAATGTGTTCGAGACTTTTCAAGTCGTAAGTATATAGATCTGCCCTTGTCGCTGCCCCGGTTCCCACCCCAGCACTCCAACAGACATCTCAAACACATCACTATCCTCCCCCAGTTTCAGCATGTACTTGTCACACGCTTTCGTTTGGGCCTGCACCGCCATTGCGGCGATCGCTGCTCCAGCCGACATTGATGTCCGCGACTCGGGGATTTTGGCCAAACGCGCCACAGGTTCTTCTGTCGGAACATCCGGAGGCTTCTACTACTCGTACGTTTGCTCGGGAGTCGGAATTGTGGTCACTGATCTGTGGCTGAACAAAATCCTTCCACAGCTACTGGACCGATGGTCAAAGCGACGCTACCTACACCAACGGTGCCGGTGGTAACTTCAATGTGAGGTGGTCGAACAACAAGGGTTTGTGATGTCAACTTCGCGGGTTTTTGACATGACTTAGCTGACAATGACTTGCAGGAAACTTCGTCGGTATGCTTTTGAATCTGTCGACAAACGTGACGTATTGCTAACATCAACGCAAAGGTGGCAAGGGTTGGGCGACTGGTACCTCCAGATCAATCACCTACACTGGCACTTACCAGCCAAATGGCAACTCCTACCTCGCCATCTACGGCTGGACTGTAAGTTGAAATCTCGGAGCTCTGGCCTTGCATAAAACTAACACGAAACCAAGAAAAACCCTCTGATTGAGTATTATGTTGTCGAAAACTTCGGCACCTACAACCCCAGCACCGGCGCCTCCAAGAAGGGAACGATCACTGTCGACGGCGGCGTCTACGACGTCTACACCAACCAGCGTACCAACGCTCCTTCCATCGAGGGCACCTCGACCTTCCAGCAGTTCTGGTCTGTCCGCCAGAGCAAGCGCTCTTCCGGCACCGTCAACATGGCTGCCCACTTCAACGCATGGTCCGGTTTCGGCATGAAGCTCGGCGCCCACGATTACCAGATCGTTGCTGTCGAGGGCTACTTCAGCGCCGGTTCTGCGGACCTTACTGTCAGTGAGGGTGGCAGCAGCGGCGGTGGAGGAAACGGTGGCGGTTCGCCGGCACCTACGACTACCACTGCTTCTCCCGCGCCTACTGGTGGAAACGGAGGGGGAAACGGAGGCGGTAGCGTGAGTATTCATCCATGCCCTCTTTCAGGTTGTATTTATTTACTGACTTGCGTCTCCCAGTGCTCGGCCATCTGGGGTCAATGTGGCGGTGTTGGCTGGAACGGGCCCACGTGCTGCCAGAGCGGCAGCTGCGTGTTCCAGTCCAGCTACTACTCTCAGTGCAAGTAGATTGCGACGTTGAACGCAGACACTGCCCGATGAGGTCTCGATTTTGTGAGAATTCGGTCAATGAGGCTATTCGACTTTGTTGCCCATCCCTTTTATGAAACCGACCGTGTTCAGATAGCATTGCTTTTCCCGAAAACCTACTTTGTCATTTATTCGCTTCCGCAACGATCACATCAAGTCTTATACCCGTCTGTCATGTCCTCAAAACATCGTTCTACAAGTGCAGTATCCACCCACCAAGACTAGACTGGACTTTGTGGCCATGCCCTTCGCAATATACGTTTCCGCGATCACGTCCTACAAAAGAAAGGTTGACGGGTTTGAATAAAAGACAAAAACATACAACAGGCGGGATTCCCAGATGGTCACCCACTCTAGTACTAGTCGCCCGGTTCAGTGCTTATGTATGGCAGAGCGGACGGGATGCCCAGTTCTCACTGACCTATGGTCGTATGTACAATTTCGCATTGTAATTACCTATATGATGCTTTGGCTGAAGTCGGAGTCAACTAGTAGACATGCTCATTGCCCCGGTGCAGTACTCTTGCGCATCACGACGCTCTTGGCCGCGCGGATAAAATAGGGATCGGTATCTCACATCCGCCCCGTCTGATCACGACATACTATTGCAAGCCGATTCGTCTCCTCGAGCGGCTCTACCACGACCCAAACACGTTCCTTTCCCTCTGCTTTGAGATGTCGCCTGACTTGTTTGTCGGTAGAGGTACTACTGTTCTGCACCAGACCTTGGATCTCTGGGGACAGCACTTGTGACACAGCTTGCCAATGATCGCCCAGCGTGGTATAGCGCGAACACTTGGCGAATCGTACCGCGATCATCAAGACCAGAATGAAGTGAACAGCTATTATGAGTATGACTGTGATCAACCCTCGAACAGATTGCGGGAACACCACTGCCCTGAAAGAAACCTGTATTATGTTCGTTGACGTCTCGAATAGCGGCATCTGGTCGTAGTATGCCATCTGTGTAAGAGTGGTTATCATAGTGGACAGAGCGGTCGCAACGGACCCGTTCGTGACCGCTAGTGACTGGATGAAGAGCGCGGCCAGGGACTCGTCTAGTACGACAGCGTTATCGATCGGCCACTTGGTCATTACAAGGTCATTGTTTTGTGTTTCGTTTACAACAGAGGTGACAAGGCTGAGGTCTTGGGTGGCATCTAACAAGGTACCAAAGCTCGGGTTGGCGTAGACCGCCCCAATTGGGGCCAGATGCGATTGCGGAGCAGTCAGCGGCTCGCCAGAGAGTGTCTGGTCGATGGCCAGAACGCCCTTCAAATTCAGCTCTGGGTCTTGGGTCCAGTTGCTCATGCTGGTCATACTAAGAATCCCCCTGGATTCGACAGAACTATCCTTGGTCAGTCAAGCAGTAAGAACGGGAAGTTTGGAGGGAGCTCACCTTTGGCCACCTGTGATGTTTGATAACTCCCCCATCTGGTGGTGAACATCAGGGGCCGTGTAGAGCCCCTGCGCGCGATTACAGCGTTGACTAGGCTCTGTGCGGTTCATCTTCGAGTGCATTGTAATGTTACGCCTTTCTGAGTAGAATGCGGGATAACATGGTGTGAGGCTTAAGTCTGACACGATAGTTGGTGAGGAAATTCTGGTCCAAGGCCCATCGTCACTGAAAGTCAGGGTATCGTCCAGAGATCCAACATACGACGTCACCATTTCATGGTCCGTAGAAGTAGTAGTGTAGTTTAACGGAGAGCCTGTGTCGTACATTGTACTGTTGAGCACCAGATAGGGAGCAGTGGACATGCTCGCAAAAAAGTTATTGGATACGTTCGACATCGCTGGCACAACGTCGGGTGGAAGTAGCTCACTTAAGAGGTAGCCCCTGCGGAATGGCCCACTGACACCTTGCGAACCGAGCGATAGCATACATGTGCTGATAGAGCTGAAGTTTGAGAGCCAGTAGACGTTGCTGAGCATTGTGCAAGAGAAGGGTGTTTGTTCCTCTGGAACATAAAGCCGCGGCAGAGACCTTGTTGGCGCGAAGTATCCATGGAGGAAAGCGCTTGTTGAGTCACGATACATGGAGATTGAGATATCCGAGAGTCGTGGTCTCTGGCAGGAAACGCGGGAATCCAAGACGTACGCGGCGCCAGCATAATCTGCCAGCATTTCTCTAGATGGCGCATCTGCGTGCGGAACAAATGCGCGAAGAAGGACCCCAGTGTCATCTACGCCGTCCACTTCCGGTACAGGTTCTGAGTATTCGGCAAATGTGGGATAACTCGAAGGCTTCCGTAGCCAGGTTGTTGTAAGATACTGGGCTGAATAACCTGTAGAGTTCCATTCGCCCTTGTCATTGATGTTCAGCGCATACCGAAAGTCGTAAACCAGAGTTCTGTTATCGATGGGACCGGGCAGCAGCCCGAGCTTTAGGTCGGAAAGAAGTATTGTGGATGTGAGCTGGAGCAAGGTCGTCGTCCACACCAGCGTGATGCCAGCTAGCAAGTGCATGGACTGTAAAACTCCCGTCTTTGGCCTTGCACCGCGTAATAGAGGCAGCACAAGGTCGAAGGAAAATGTCCTCGTGGCTCTCATGATGGAGACTTGTGCAGCGTCTATCAGACGTACGGAGGCAGATTCGAGCAGTAACGCCGCAAGCATGGCTGCGGCAGTGCCACTCTGGAAATCGACTGCCACACGAAGATTGAACGACAACAGAGCGACTGTTTGGCTTGTCCAGCCCCGGATGACGATAATGTGCCAGAACTGGTTGCTCGGATTCTTATGCCACAGAAAGCCGAGAAAGGCGAAGAGCACGATCAGAACAAGTGTGGTTGCCATGAACATGCAGATGATGCCCCATGTCATTCCCTAAAGCGTTCGAAAGCCGTATCCGTTGCGAAGGAGAGTTGATTGATGATCTTCCTCGGGTGGCTCTACCGTAGTGGGAACAAGATTGTCATCAGCTCCAGCTTCCGAATGTCGTCTGGGGACCAGTGTTGTTGTAGATGATTGACCCTCCGATAACTCGATACTCTCCACTGCAGGGAGTTTCGGCCATCGGTTGAAGCGTGTTCGCCGGTCAGCCATGTGTAATATGTGCGGAAGCAAGCAGGTAGTATGGCAAGTGTGTAAGAGAGATTATGTGTTTGCCTCGTGTGTCCCCATACAATGCTTGATATGGGACTTTCTCATCGGCCACGATGGCGCTAGTGTAGGTGAAGAGGATGCATGTGCGTCGGACACTGCACCAGGAAGAGACCATGTCCGATCGCTAGGTCAGCTGAACGCAGTTGGGGGCGAAGTGTGGTTAGCTGACATAGCCGCTGCTGGCGCAAGGCTGAGCAGCGAGGCTCAATATTAGAGAGGATGATTGGGCATGATATCTGTGATTTGTGGTGTCCTGTATCTTTAGCAATGTGGCAGAGGTGCAGTGGTGCTAGGGCGAAAGACTCGGAGCGAGCTCCTCCACTTGCCGCTTGTCCTCCCTCGATGCACTTGGCAGGCTTACAAATTTACCGGTGACGGCTTGCAAGATTTAGAAATTAGATCATCTGCGCCCAAGCTGTACTGTCAGAATGGCTGAAATAGATGGATGTGGCCAGCCTTTCGGCATGGCATTACACATGCTCTATCAGTGTGCGGATCGTGAAAGGAGGACTGACCATAAACAGTCCGATAATAGATGCATACAGCATACCTGATAGTATCCTCTTCCCATATCATTCTTTGGCACGTATTACGCAGCCTATCAGCCAGTTATTTTTCGAGGTCAGAGCTATAGGCTGCCATCGCCACGGCTAACGAGCTCTTTACCCTATTGCGGACATCTTCACATGTCAATTTCAGACGTGAAGACGCCCTGGGCCTTGGAAGTTAGTCCGGAATCCTTCTCAGTCCATCTCCAGTGTCATCCTCTCTGTGTGGAGGGTGAGTCGGGAGTTTCGTTGGCTCGCATATCCAAGTGACTGGTGAGTAGAGCGCGCCTCGAGTGAGGACTTGGCGATGGCTAAATGAAGAGTTGCAGTTGATAGAGCGAGTCGTCCGCAACGCAAGTTTTTTCGTGGCCAGTCTGATGATACTACTCCCACTGCTTTCACGGGCCGTCCACGCTTTGAAGCGCCTCCGCTCCGACAAGAAGACCGTCACCTCTGCTACGTCCTTAATCGGCCGGGGATTTGAATCAAGAAGAGTCCGGGATTCGAGAAAGGCGGCTTACCAGCCAAAGTAGGTTCTCCAGCATCAAGGTTAGACTGGATTCTAGTCGTGCTCCATCCACGCCATGATACTCACGTCAAAATCAGTTGCACCTGTCTAGTAGAAAACAGGCTAGACCAGGCCATACCTCATCTCGCCGGGTTCGATGTGTCGATTCAGCAGAAGATGCGACGGGCATTCTCGAGAGTCGTACAAGATCAGAAGGTGCAGACACGTGCATGCTGGGGGGCCGAACCGTGGACGCGAATGCTACACGAGCTACTACAGTCATTGGCGGTGGAAGTGCGATGCGTGTGGAGACGTGAGCGAATGGGAGTGGTTGGCCGATGGATGTGAGAGGCATCCCGATGGGTGGTGAGGATGAGGTGGTACATGTACTTGTAGTTACTGCATAGAACCCGAGTCGAGACTCGAGACAGACCCATCCATGGATGTCAGGGTCTGAAGCTGTCACGTGATGCTTATATTTTCGAGGTTCCTTCTTTCCATTTCTACCTCGTAGCGTAACTTCCATCTGAGAAGAACCGCGCATCCCAGACGTCGCCTCGACCAGCCTCATTGATGCGACGCGGCAGCACCAGACGTCCCCCGCGGCCACCGTACGATACTATGATAGGTAATATACAAAGGCCGCGAACCGCTACACCAGGGCCGTGAACTATCATGACGATGACTTCGCAATTTCCATCGTATTCATCATGGCAATCATCGGGCACGGTAGCTTCACGATACCACCCAGGCGACTCCCTGCTGTCCCTTACTCTTCACCCTGGTCTTGCAGCCCCAGCAACGCAAGATGGCAGATGGTGTGCACGTACAAGACGCGAGGATGGAGGCAAGTTGACGCGGGATATGGGAATCGCGATCTCACCGCAGAGGCATGCTCAAATCTAGCAGAATATGCATCATGTGTGCGTGGTGCGTGCTGGACAGATGGATGTTCGGCCAACCTCACTACCACCGCCTACGATTTTACTACGATATATCGAGGCCAGCTTCTGTCCTCTGATTCGCCCATCGTACGATCTTCCCAGTTGAGTCAATGCGTCCCCGGGTGGCGCGCGCGAGGAAGCCGGCGGCGGCGCCAAACGGAGTGTGAGTGTCAGCCACATTCATCTGCAGCCTCTCTCATCTCTCTCATACTAGCCAACCCTAACCATAGTCATCCTCGTCTCCCACGCGACGAAATCACTCGACCGTGTACTGCCAGATGGGAGATCTCAAGCAGCTTGTAATAGCTGCAGTATCGCCTGACGGTCAAGGCACGGTTACGACATCTCGGAGCACCTCTCGGGCCTTACAAGGCGACAAGGCGAAGCGCCACCAAGGCACAATCCACAACCCACGTTGTGTGACGCGGAGCGATCGCCGATATACTTGCATGGCCCATCGCCGATATTGTGTCTGAGTCTTGTATTCTTATATACTGTACTACAGCCTTGCTGTCAGCACCTGCCGATACCTACCCTCGTTGATAAACCGCTCCAACAACCGTTCCATCTCATCGAGTCCAAACGCAAACATGTCGTCAAACCTATCATCATCCGACAACACTTCTTCTGGGAGAACTTCATCTACGCGTATCGAACCACGCCCAACTCTAACTCGCCCACTCTTCGTTAGAGAGGATAGCTACACTCATGTGTTCCCTGCTTCGTCCACCAGTATGAACACACGGTCAACGACAACACAAAAATCCGATACCCACCGACCCGCTGCATTGTCAATAAGCCCGGACGATAATACCCGGCGACTGATGGGGGGATTGCAGTGGCTACTTGAGGCCACCACCCAGCCCCAAACGCCGAGCCGGCCTCAAGGCCCCTCAGCACCTCTTTCTGAGAAAGCAATTGCGTCGTTTAACCAACACAGCAATGCCGACCGGAAGGGTTCCTCGGACTCCACGGAAACAGCTGCCTGGATCGACGGCCAGAGGAAGACCCGCGCGGCGCCGCCTTTCTGAATTTCGACGGCTCCACGGTTTTTAAACAAAAACAGCAACAACATCCGTCCTCGTCGATTTGACAACGGTTCCCTTCCACGTCAAATCCGTCAAACCATCGGGTTCTGTCATTGAATGCCACACGACTCACGGCGCTGGGTGGAGCGATTGGGATCGGCAAATGATCCCTGATGCCTTTGCGAATGCTCCCCGCAGGTGATGGCGTCAGGACTCGCATCTCGACGAGACTCAACTCTGGCCTGTACCACAATACTGGAACAGACAGTCAGGATCGACAAAGAGCCTCCACTACGCTAAATTAGCGACAACCTCAAGTGCAATGTCACTTGTAGGCCTGGACTGTTGGAAGCATCACCTTTCATGAACCATTCCAACTACACTGATCCCGACTCATCGTCGAGTGATATCGGTACTAAACGCTTTGGTCCATGATAGTGCAAGAGGTTAGAGGGCCAGTGTACAGGCGACAGCACGACAATTAACGGTCCTTTGGCCATGAGAATACGCTATGGTGTCGCTCCATTCTGGCAAATGACGCCCAGCTAGCAGGGTCGCGGTCGCAATGCGCACTCAGAGCCGGCAACGCAGGTTGTCTATGCATTCGATATGCAGACAGATCGCGATGGCTAGTCAAAGTTACCATCCAGCCATCAGCCTTGCGGTCTATAGGGAAGGTCGTACTCGGAGTAGATGAAGTTAGAGTGAGAGTATCAGGGAGCGATACTTACTTAATGCGCATGGACGCATAGATACAAGCATGAGCTTGTGATCTTCATACAGCACTATCGAGACTAAGGAAGTTGCGCAATTCGTCGCGCAGTCATTATTTCGATTAAGTTCGGGTTAAGCGACGCTTATGGCCATCACAGGCGGAGTAACTACTATGTAGACACACGAAAATTCATGAATACTACACTACTTTACACACTTGCCACTCATCCCGATCGAAAACGCGACACGAATCAAGGATAACGATCTGTTGAGTCGGGATCACGGTATGTTGGAAATCTCGGCGTGAGGCAGTAACCCGCCATCAAAGCAAAGCAAACACATCTTTCCGGATGCAAAGCTTTCACGCACTGATTGATGTTCACTATCACCGCTCCTTTTTCCTGCCTCTACGCGCGTTTATTTTCAAGCGGAGGGCATAGCCGGTTGTTTGTTTAGCGATCTCTCCACTTCACGTTCTCTTGACGATCGCAAATCCCGAAGTTGATCGGACTTCGATCCAAGGCCTATAGCAAAACTACGCCAAGACCTACTCTAAGATCGGAGCGGATCACGATTTACCTAGGGATCACGCTTGATCACTTGAGAGCGGGATATCCTGCAATGTGCCATGCAATCTCATCGCTCGCTAACACAGTCTCTGCACCACGCCCTCCTCGATGAGTTCCCTGGGGTCGCGCCAGGACATCCTAGGGGCTCGCAGCAACATTGAACGATATTTCCAGCATTGCAACCAGCAGCATGGCGAGAACAAGGGTAAGTATATCGATCGCACGTGCTGGGACGGTCGCGTCTAATACAACGACTCTACAGAACGATTGCGCAATGTTTCGCCAACATGGGTTCACGAATTCAGCAATGGAAACATGGATCTCGTCATTCAATTCCACGACTCGACCGAGATTCGAGGCGTAGCCAACGCCATGGTACGGCTGATCGAAAGACACGGAGTCGAAGAACTACAACGCGTTGGCATCTCGTGCCACGGAAGCGGTACGAATCGCTTTCGCAATCAATGTAGGTCTCCACGGCTGACCATGGGGAACTTTAGTTCCCTACATGCAAGAGATCGAAGACGCTGCAAGCATGTACAGCATCCCTATGAATCCGACAGCTTCTGGTTCTTACCAGAGTGAGACGGGTGACACTTCGCCATACGGGCAGACGTCTCCGCTCGACATGAGTCGACTGGACATAGGCGCGCAGCTGAGATACGTGAACCCTAGAACCACAACGATGACGACCGAACCGATTCCGTTTCCTCCTTACGACGACCTCCACATCGTCCACGGACAGGGCACCGTGGCTCTCGAGTTCGAGCACGAAGGATCAACGACAGGGGTTCAAACCTCCTCGTCCGGCCGCCAGCGCCCCAAGAGCAGACCCGACATCGTCCTCGCCGATTTCGACAGCGGCGTCACACTGAGCGGCATCTGCATGGCGTTCGTTGGGACGGGCACACACGTCTTCGGCGCAGCGCCCACCTCCGGCTTCTGGGACCACGTCTGGAACCTGAACACGCCCTCCAACCCTGCCGGCGAAGGTACCGCTTCGTATCAAGACGCTCAGGGCAATCGATACTGGGCCGACATCAAGCATCCGATCTCCGCGACTCTCTGGAGGACTTTCACGGCGCCTGGACACTTGTCCGGCGTCTTCGAGGTGGACAACGAGCAGGTGCACGCTGCGAGCATCCTGGCGCGCGACAACTACGAGCTGCAACTCGAACCGCACGAGTCCGTGCCGCTCGCTGTTGCGTTGTACAACGAGGACTTCCAACGCTTCGTCGACAGGGAATCGAGGAGGGGTCGGAAGCTGGTTGTGGGGATTGTGTTGCGATCCAGGAAGGCGACTCATTGATGATTAGACGAATTTACGATACGTTACTTGTTACTGTCTAATCGAAAGAACCATGAATGATTGATTACCCTTCGAACATTTGAACCCTTACTCTCGATTCGTACAACGCGTGCCTGCGATTCCTCAATCGAAAGTCTCTTTTTCCCAAACTTAAAACCCCCCTCATCGCGATGTCATCGATGGTTTCTCGATCGCCAGTCCTTTCACCGACTGATCGCCTTACTCCGCGATAATAGCTGTACCCGGTAATCAAGGAAACGTTAATGAATCGATGCTTTCGGATCCCCTTGCGAGAGTCCATCACATTAGACCCAAGCAACTAATCTCGACTTGGAGGTTGCACCACGGCGTTGCGGTCATGCAGTGGTGTTCCCGTCATAAAACCCCATCGATCACTCTGTCGCA
>Ga0265797_10008791_pt1 | contig 13337 bp, 9 predicted proteins | sample P2T30metagenome_FD_192433 | JGI IMG/M metagenome (GOLD analysis project Ga0265797, IMG submission 192433) | Plant litter microbial communities from East Loma Ridge, Irvine, California - P2 T30 | ecosystem: Environmental > Terrestrial > Plant litter > Unclassified | place: USA: California... | reverse complement strand
CGCCCAATTTGCAAGCATGCAAGCGTTCGACGTGAGCTCAATATCCGTCGTCGACATCCTCGTTGGACATCGATCTATCCCGAATCCGCACCTATCCTCTGCGTTTCCCACCGTATGGATCATACATTCCATTAAGATCAGCCGATTCATCTCTAAATCGCTTCTGCCCATGGCCAGACACGTAAGCAGAAGTGAATGCGTCCTGCCACATGTTTGGAGTCACAGTAGGCATACCCGGGAATGGGCCGGCTTGGACTGGCGTATGTTGTTGTTGCGGACGAACAGCTGCCGCGGCGGGTGGCTGGTAAAAGCTAGCTGCCATTCCGGCACTCACAGGCTGTTGTGGCATAGGCTGTCGCATCATCGAAGCGGAAGAGACCGGCGTGTACTGAGTGGTTGGCGGGGAAGGCTGTTGAGGATTCGGCTGCGGTCCAAACGCAGTGTTCCATTGCGAAAAGATTCCAGATGGATCCCAGACGGGTGTAGTGCTCTGCTGCTCATTGCTCGGAACTCTTTCCAAGGAGTAAGGCTGCTGGTAAGCAGTGCTTGTAACGTGACTGAAGTTCTGCGTAGGATACGCCGTCGACGATGGAATATCGAAACTACTTGTGTTGAACGCCACCGGGTTGGCTCCTGGCATCGACGTGCTACCCGCCGCCGCATCGAACGATTGCATGTAGTCAGAACTCGGGTTCGTCGTCTTTGGGGAGACGTCGTTATGTGGCAGTGGCCAGCTCTGACCCACAGCACTTTGCATAACTGCAGGCTGTTGCATCGACTGCGTGGTGATTCCACTCGTCACTGGGTGTTGGTCCATGACAGGGCTGTGCATGCCTAGGGTGTGCTTGAGCTCGAACGGCTTGCTCGTATCTCGGCTGAAAGCTTCGCGAAGTGCATTGATCTGCTGTTGGATTTCCATTTGTGTAGATGAGGTGCATTGCTCGAGCACACGCATGTGCCTGGTGAAGTATTTTCGTGCTTGAGAGTTTAAAGCCGGATCCGGACACGTGATTGCAATCTACATTCGTTAGCAGCGTCGATTTGGTGCCCATTAGAGCTAACTTACGAGGTGAAGCATTGTGCAAGTCAGCACGCAATACACAGTGAAATTGATTCCGCGGAGCATGAAATGCAGTCCATGAAGCCCAAAGTCACGCAATAGCGCCTCTTGCAGCTTACACATCTTGATGGCTGAGTCTACACAAATATCGAGATGGCGTCTCCAATCGGGAAGCTTCATCTCGAGCTTTGTCTGTAATTGTGGTCGATGGTGCATGACAACCACCAAGTGGAAATATGCGTGAGCATCAGCAAGGAAGTGGTCTCCTCCGAGCCAAGGAGGGCTTCCATCCTCAGGATAATGTATCTGTAGATCTGCCGGCAAATTCTCGAAGAAAGCGTCAAGGTCTTTATCATGTTGTCCTATAGAAGGATCAAGCGCCCAGGTTCGTGACTTCTTGCGCTTTCCGATCTGCATCATAGTGTTTGTCACTTTGATAGCATGTGCAGCTTGGGCCATCAGCGTATGACGCCTAGTGCACTGATAATCGAAGACATCGATTTCAGGCGTAGGATAGGGGAAGTCCTCGTCAACAGTATCGGCCTCAATCAGGAGGTCGGACCTTCCTTGAGGTCCGCCTATGATGAGTTCGTGGCCAAACAGAGTTTGCCAGATCCTCGTGTACATAAAGCAGTCAGCTCGTGGTAGTGTGCACGGAGTTCCACCGCCATGCTTATCATGATGCTCATGCATATCCAGGTCCATCGCCATGGTGATGATGTATTTGAGAGACATCCAAGAACGATAGAAGTATCCGGGCTTAGGTGCGAACTCGCGGGCTTTCATCAAGATAATCAGAGCCTGCACAGTGCTGATTCTAGGCACATCTTTGTAGCTTTCTTCATGTTTGGCAGCCAATGCGAGCCATCTCTTGCATTCAAGAGGATGGTCAAGATATCGCGAGACTGAGGCGAAGATAGCTTCCAGAAGTAGCGGCGGGACTGTCTCGCGGGCATTCTGCCACTGCTCATAGAAGGCCTGCTTGTTCAAGACCGGAATGTAAGGGTGGACGTGGTTGAAGTAGTAACCAAAGTAATCCATGACTCGTTCATCGTGAGGCATCATTTCCGGGGGTATCCTCACAGTAGAGTCTGTCATCACACTTGCCGGAAGTGTGACTTCTGGCTCGTCACGCATGGGCGTTTCTTTCGTACCTCTGTGGTGGTTGGCAATCCACGGCGAAGCACTCGTGATCTCCACACGCAGATCGCCCATCTGGTTCGTAAGGCTTTTGACAGCAGCATCGACATCCTCCGGGTTGCCATCAGAGCTACCGGATACTTCGCTCTGATTTCGTACAGCCCTTGGGATGGTCTGTGATTGTTGGTAGGGATTCGCGGCGCCAATTTGATGGTAGCCATATTCAGATCCAGGAAGAAGAGTCGGTTGACCTACACCCTTAGGTGGGAGGTAGCCAGAAGAGGCAGCACTATCTGTCTGTGAGGGAGCTGAGGTTGGCGCTGTGCTGAGTGGCGATCGGGTAGAGTTGGTCCAAGAATAATCGGTGGGAGCGGGGCTCGACGTATGCTGTGAAGACTTGCTCGTATTTGGGTTGAAAGTAGTGTTCTGAAAGGTAAATTGGGTGTTGCCAGCTGAGCCTTCGGCAGCCTGTGTGATGGGATCATCGTCCGGGTCCAGGGTTGGCGGTACGCATTTCAGCTTGAGCCGTACACAAGCACCACACGGCCAGGGGCCATTCTGCAAGGCGCCATCGCAACGTATCTTGCGTTTACGACAGCCGTCACAGGCGCGCATGACCTTGAGGCGCTTGTGCCTGTTGTATTCGTCCACGAACACATACTGTTTGGTGTGAGGGGCAGCGGTGGCAGTGGGCTCAGCCATGATGACAAAATCAGACCTTCTTCAAGGTCGACAGGGTAGTGAGTGTGCAGGCGTGTGTTATTGTATGTAGTAGACGGGCTGAAACTCCTCAAATGGTGCAGGGAGGTTTAGGGCGTCACACATGAAGCGATCTAAGGAAACAACGACTCCGGGTGGTGTATCCGAAGCGCCATGCCCCGTTCCGAAGCACTGCGGGCACCGGTGGTTTTGACAACAGAAGGATGCGGCTGGGTTGCCAGTGGGTTGGGTTGGGTTGGGTTGGTTAGAGGTTAGTCGAGGTGCAGCAGGGGTGGAGGCGGGAGTGAGGTGAAGAGGTGACGGCGCGGTTCGGGTAAGGTGCACGAGAGCTGGCAAAGGCTCAAAGCTCGAAGAGGAGGGCTGCGAGGGCACAGATGGCACACACCGAGACCCGGGCGCAAAGCCGTGGTAGATTTGATTTGAGCAAGGTGCGAGGAGACGCTTGACGTACGGGCCCTCTGCGAGCTCTGCGAGACAACTGCCTAGCGTTTCTAGCGCAAGTGGGGAACCATTTTGACTTGCGGAAGGACTTAAGGGACGCACATCGCTGGCCTCCGCGAGGCTCTGGGCTGGTTAACCGGTGCTGCCAGGTACCGCTACGACTGCACACCCACAGAGCACGTCACTCTATCCGATGGCGCAGGACAGCTCGCCATGACCTGCCATGTCGCTCGCACGAGCCGTGCCCTCGCGCAGTGATACCGTGGTCTCAACTAGCGTCGCTTCGTCGCGAGAGTTCAGGCGTCTGCAAACAAGCGTGGCAAACGGTGGGATGGGCGTGTTAATGCGTGCAAGTTGCCTCGGCATGCTGCTGCTACCATGCCGTGCCACTTCGCGGAGTCGTGCACGTGAAAACGGCCCGGTTGACATCCTTCCATCCTGTCAGTCTGTAACTGAGACACGCGCTCTATCTCGATTCTGTCAAGATCGCCCCGTAGCGAGTTGATGCTGCCGCAGCGCGAATTGTGCGAGTGCGAGCGCGAGTCTTTTAAGGCTGCAGAGAAGGTTGCAATTACTGTACTCGTACCTCCTAGTCGCGATCAGCGAGCCTAGATCTTAGAAAATCGTCCGTGTTGAGTGATGTGAACCCCACCACGTACGTCTGAGGAACATCACTCTGCACGGTCGTGTGTGCTGGACGTGCGGAATTATTGCAGCGACTCTTCAAAAGGTGCAGCAGCAGACACTGTGGCCGCACTCGTCTCTGCAGCTTCCTGGAGACTCGTGGTGTGGCGGAGGGCGGGTACCAGCAATGTGGTCTCAACGTCTGCTCGGCAAGCCACAAAACCTGCCAGGGTGCAGCAGCACTGGGACGTTCCACCTTTACTACTTCTCGCTACTGTGGGCCAGATAGATGGACGCCTCACGATTAGGCGAATACCACGGGCACGGCACTGATGTTTGCCACCACCACCACCGCCTTCCAACAGGAAACATTACAGGACAGCTGTGCTTGCGAACAGCCTCAACAGCGTACCTGATTCACGCGCGCTAGACTCGCACGAGCGTGTAATCCTTCGGTATCATCCGGAAGACCCTGAGCCTAGGACTGAGGGAGAAGGTCTTTTGGTTGCATCGCTGTGTTCTCGTGGGCCTCGGGGCTGTGTCGGACAGCGACGATTAGAAAGCAAACCGGAAGTTCCGCACAAAGATAACGTGACCTGTTGGATGCCCGGGCAGGTGGCGATGACGAGGATGTGAGACTTTCATATAGGCTCTCGCCTGTATATAGTTTTTCAGATGCCGGCTTGCGCAAGGCGATCAGATATCGATATAGAAGAAGCATGTTCAGGACTCATATGCCGTGCTGGAAAGATGAAACGCGTTTGTGAGTGTGTCAGTTGTAAGGCAGCCAGTCAATCATCACTGCCAAATTGTAGTGCAGCCGAGTTCCGAAGCCGGGCGGTTTGCTTGCTGGCTTTCGTCACACTTGATAGTTGACTCCTGCTGTGAAACCACACTACTCTACCCGAGTGCACCGCAAACAAACAGTTACCCAAACTACTCTCGACATCGTCACACATTTCACAAGCAGCCATGGACGCCGACAAGGACAACCCCAACCCGACCATCGTGAACGCCTCTGACCTTCCCTCACGCCGCGAATCTCACCCCACCACCAAACGCCCAACACTCTTCGACTCTCTTATCGCACCCGCCTACCCATCCTACGCCGCTCAGCTTGATGGTGCTTCTTCGCCAGAGGCGTCCGACAACTCTTCAGATGACGAAGACGATGCGCCGCGTGAGGAGATAGACTCGCAGGAAATCTACGACCTTATCGCTTCCATCCAAGACCCGGAGCACCCCAACTCGCTGGCCAGTCTTGCCGTAGTCAACTTGCCTGACATCTTCATCACTGGACCGACTACTCCTACCTCACGCATTTCGACGGTCACTGTGCTGCTCACTCCGACCACCGCTCATTGCAGTTTGGGAACCGTCATCGGACTGGCCGTGCGCGTGCGCTTGGAAAATGCCCTGCCACCACGCTTCCGCATCGACGTACGTCTGAAGGAAGGCACACACACCACGGCCGATGCTGTGAACAAGCAGCTCGGCGATAAAGAGCGCGTAGCAGCTGCAATGGAGAACGGAACACTGGTCGGCGTGATCAGGAACATGCTGTCTACATGCGAGTGAGGTGGACCACTTTTCTGTCGCCACCAGCACATCCGGCACTACTTGCCTGCCAGCATCACACACAAATGATGACATCTCGCTCGCTTAAGCACACAGAGCGGACTCGCCTACTGCGATAACGATTTGACGAACAATCAGGTAAAACTTTGGGCCAATGCATTTGGCCATTGACGCGCAAACATCCGAGCGTTGAAGCTAGAAAGAAATGCCTCAGGCGTACCTCCAAAAGTTTGCAACACACCACCACACTGAGGCTCCGCCAAATAGTGCTATACCACACGACTCACGCAAATAAGCTTCTTCGCCACATGCGTCGCTAGAATACGAAACTCAAAGCCATGCCTTGCAGAGATTGAAAATGATGCTGCGCCTCGTTCATCGCACACGGCATTTCTATATGATACCTGATGGAAGCACCTCGCGAACTGCCGTTGGGCTTCATGAAGCACTGATGAAACGTGTGGAGCCGCAACGTCTAGAAGGTGGGAATTTGCAAGCCCGCCCATTGCGTCAGGTTCTAGATAAGGGTTCTGTAGGATTGCATTGTTCGGAAGCGGTGGGGTGGGATGGTTGTTAGATGTTTGGGCAAGTGCGTATAGCCCTTGGCAAGCAATACCATACATGTACCAAGAAGGTTCGCGTGTTGAAACAGTTTGAAACTTGATTTGCGAGATTTCTAATACCATCGTTGCGATTTCTTGGTGTGGTGCGCAATTCAGTCGAGAAGACAGATCCTGACCAGGATGCCAGACATACATCTCAATGCTTCGATACTCAATGCTTGCCAGGGCGTGCTGGAACAACCCTCTAACAAAAGACAAGGTGTAAAATAATAGACCCCCAGAACTCCTTAGTGCCCTACCCATCCAAAGACCTTTTGAAAGGAAAGGTACCCAACGAAGGAAACACCTCGAAACTACACGCCCCTAGAAGCAGCAGCACCAGGCGCCCGCACCTCGCTGCTCTCCCCGCCTCCACTCCTAACCTCCTGATAATTCTGATCCGCCGCAACCTTGCTGCCTCCCTGCGGCGGCTGATACACCGGCGGCGGCGCATCCCCAGCCTGATAAGCCGGGGGCGGTGGCGCGAAGTTGCTGTTCTGCATGCCGTAGCTGTCCGGGTGATGTTGCTGCTGGGCGTAGTATGGGTTTTGCTGCTGATTGTTGTACATGGGCGCGCCGTTGTTGTTGGGGTAGTAGTAGCGCGACCCGCGGGTGCTGCGGCGCAGCATCCAGGCGTGGTAGCGGAGCGGAGGGAGGTTTTTGCGCGCGCGGCGCCGGGCGTGCACGTAGCCGCCGAGGAAGTAGGCGAAGAGGAGGAAGAAGAGGACTGCGACGATGGTGTAGCGGACGGCGGAGCCGGTCTGGAGGAGGGAGATGTTAGCTAGGTAGAGGCAGAGGGGGGGCTTTGTACTGGGTCGTATGGACTCACGTCGCTCCACCACCATGAGCAGCGGCCTTCTTCGTAGCAATTTGAGTGGTAGCCGTAATAGTAGTCGTCGTCGAGCTGGCGCGGTTTGAGGGCGTCCATGATTGTAGATGTGTATGCGGTGATGTGTATTCTTCTTGTGTATTGTATATGGCAATGAGCCTATAGTAATGCCTAGTACTAAATGTAGTCTCGACCTGCTGAGCCCAGGGATATCGTATGTATAGTCCAAGGGTCGTACGGGTGTTGTGATAAGCGCTGAGAGCTTGCAAGGGAGGCGCAGCCCTGAACGAACAGTGGTGGTCGACTGTTAGACCGGGTATAACAAGATCCAACGAACGATAGACTGTGTAGTAACGACGGATAGGCAAATAGAGACGAGAAACAAGAGGACAACAATACAAGTGACACGAGGATAAGACACTCGACTCGAGGAGGCAAGGCAAGGCTGTGGAGGGCCTAACTAGCTCGCTGTGGCTGGGAGTGCTTGGGCCCGGCGTTGCGCGGCGGGCGTCGTGTGTCTCAAGCCAGCCTCATTGTTATTTGCTCTTTGTACGAAGGCAATGATCTCATTCGGATAGCAGACAAGCCAGTATCCACCAGCAATATAAACGACAATTCTAATTAGCGATTCAACATGTTGACAGGGAGCACCGCTAAAGAACGTCAGTATCTTGAAATACCGGTACGCAAGATCGCGGTCTAGTTTCAAAGTCGGTACTTCTCGCTATAGAGCTGATCGTCTGGAACGGACTTTGAAGCTAGACCGGGAGGCTCAGTATAAACTGCAAGCCCCATTCGTCAATGCGGTAATAGGACCATGATGAGATAGACGCCAGAACAGCTGTACCATATATGTGCAGCGATTGGATGTAGGTAGATCGTTACAACGTCGATGTTCACGCAGCGTATGTCAACTCCAGGACATGTTCACAGTTATAATCCAGTGGCGTTGTATATTCATGATTAGAGCTCTTTCATATTCATCATCATGTCCAGTGCTAGAGGAAGTTGCCACCAGAGAACTTGGACGAGAAGCTACCAGCTTGCTTGAGTAGTTCTTTCTTCTGGGTGCGACCAATGCCACCCATACCCATATCCTTCTCACGGTCGAAGGCTCGTGCACTAGGATCGTCTTCCGCATTTTCAGGTTTCCGGCCTTGGTGTTGTTCCATAAGTGAGGGTCCTCGAGCTTTATCCTATAGGAAATATCAGTATCGCTGCGCATATGCCAGACCATCGCCTTCAGAACACTTACAGTGCGTTCCTTCAAGGCCTTCGCCGCAGCATCGTCGCCTGATTTCTTGTTTGGTCCTGCGGCTTTGGGAACACCCGGCGAAGGCCTCGATACACCCATCATCTCATCTTCTAGCCTCTTTCGCTTCTGCTCCGGTGTCTCGTGCCATGCTGAGCTATCTCCTCCCTTTTCAGCCGGCGCCTTAGCGCCCTTTCCAGTGTTGAAGCCTCGCGCGCGTAGTTTGCTAGGATCCATCCGTGAAGCGAGCCCGTCCTGTTCCGGAGGCATAGTCATCCAGTCATCTCGCTTCTGTTTCGCTGGCTCTACTTGCGCTTCTGATGTGTATTCCTGTGCTTTCGTGCTTGATCCGTCGTCCTGTGCTTCGGCTCCAGTCGGAGGTAGTGAAGGCCCAAAGTCGTCGTCGTCACTGCTACTCTCGTCGTCGTGTGGTTGCGCAGTCGCAGGCTCTGTAGGTCGCTCATCTAGAGGTGCTGGCGGCATTGCAGGTCCGATAACTCTTCTTCGCTTGTCTGCGCCCTCGGGGCTTGGTGATCGCTTTGCGCCGGAAGCTATGGGCGGTGCATCTTGAGCTTGTTCTTCTTGCTGTCGCTTCCGCTTAGCCAGCAGATGTGGTGGAAGTTCTGCGCCTATGCCCGACATGTTTATATGGACTGGGTGATGTGGTGGTGGAAGTGTTGCTGGCGGGCGTTGATGATGCTGGAGCTTTGGTGTTGGTTCGCTCCGCGGCAGCCAAGCTAGCTTCAGGCATCCTCCATCCTAGAACGACCGCTGCTACTTCGATGCGATGCACTTATCTCCAACGTCACTTAATAACACACACTGGACCGTGGAATTGGCCTTGCAACTAGATTGGTCTTCATATTTCTCCGTGATACCTGGATGATATCTACATATCACCTCTCCCAACCCAAACGCTTCCGCCTCAACCGATCGAGTTTCCAAACATCCGGACTAGTCGCGAACACAGCATTGGAGACATACAAAAGAGCTGGTGAAGCAATGTGCGATTGCTGGGGACACAGATGAGCTCAATTTCGAGCGGCAGCGACGCAAGCGCTCAGAACAGAAATGTTGAGGCAGCAGACACAGAAGATACAGTAGCTCCACAGGTGGTAGTGGAGGATGTCGATGACGAGGACTATTTCTTGCAGAGGAGGGAGGGTGTTGAAGAAGAAATACACTCAACTCTAGAAGATGAACTAGAGGGGGAAATGCTGGATGGTGACAACATGCTTGAAGATGATGCTTCTCCCTCGATGGACCTGGATGAAGACGTCCCTCAGCTAGAGTATGAGAGACCAATTACTCCGGACGAAGCGCCACTCGATTTGCCGCCTGACCCAGTTACACCGACAGTAGGGTCTCCCCTTGCGAGTCCACTGGATTCCGGATCAATACCAGACGACACACTTTCAGCTTTGGGCTCCCAGCCGTCAACACCAAACCGGACGCTTCCCTCAACGCCTCGTAGATTCCCTTCTCGATCGGCTTCTGGAGCTTTGCAACCCTTCGAGCGTAGATTCGAGGGTAGACCAACATTGTCACCATCTCCCTCATCGCGTGGTGCGTCACCAGCGTTTTTGTCTCCACATTCAAGACAGATCTCGCTATCCTCCCAGCTGTCGCCTTTCAGCGGTTCTTCGCAAGGCGATGCCACCTCAGACGAGCCACCACAGGCACCCTGGGAAGTGGTGAGATGGACGAGATTGCGAAAGATTACTGGTCAACTGTTTTCTGAGGTGGGCAAACGAAACTTTGGCAGGCCGACATGTTTGGCAGTATCAGCACTCATTGCCGTGGGCACATCGAAAGGCTTGGTTCTCGGGTTTGATTATCACCAAACTCTCAAGATCATCATTGGCCAAGGAACCAAGGCTGCCGAATGTGGCAGCGTGACTTCATTGGCCATTGCGGCCGACTACACCACTATTGCAGCTGGGCATGCTAATGGCTACATCTTCACATGGGAGATCAACCGTCCGGCTAGGCCGTTCCTGCAGATCCCACCTATAAGTCTGAGTAGCGTGCAACGGCCGCAACATGCGGATGGGCACGTAGCCGATCGTGCAATCCTGCATGTCGGCTTCCTAGGCACAAGGCACACTGCACTTGTCTCCGCTGATTCTGGTGGTATGGCCTTTTCACATTTGGCCACAAGAGGTCTCGGACCTGTCACACGCACCATAAAGTCCACCCGCCTGCTGGGCCGATATCCATCTGCAGATCCTCAAGCTGAGCGCCTCCGGAAGCCTAGTTCGGTGCTGGCCTTTTCGGCTCTGCCACTTGGGAACATTGAGCAAGAGACTGACAACATGGGTTTGACTGCGCTACTGACGCCGTATCTCCTGGTCATTGTGTCGACTACGCCAATTGCTCAAACGCAACATAAATCTGCACGACCAAAGGATGTATCTCCACACAGCACGTTGAGCGGTTGTCTTGCGTGGTTCCCTGCCGTAAAGCTCAAAGGTTCGAGCAAAGAATCGGAGAAGCAGGCTTCAGACACCAAATTGGTGTATTGCTGGTCGAACGTCCTCACCGTGCTTGATGTCAAGGTCATCCCTCAAGATGACCCTGCAGATAAGAATAAGCCTCCAAAGCTAGAGTTCAATGCACGAAGTCGATGGCGTGCAGAAGAAGCAATTGTTGCTGTGCAATGGTTAGGCCGCTCAGTGCTAGGCGTACTCACCATCAGCCAGCGCATGCTTATCCTCGAAGATGGCGGTTTGCAAGTGACTGACTCGGTCGATTTGCTCCATCGCCACTTGTACCATCAAGACACATTTTCACGTCAACTACACAACGTCGTAGAGCGACTGAACCCAGAAGATCCTTCGATGCACGGTGTGGTGGCCGATGCATTCTACATGAGCTTCAAGGCATATAAAGGCCGAACGTTCCTATTGGGTTTCAACGACTTGACTGTGGGTTCGCTCTCGAATTGGGCCGATAGATTAGTGGCTCTCATGGAGACGGGCGATCACATTGCGGCGATCAGGCTGGCCACAGACTACTACAGCGGAGTAGCAAACAACGTCACGGTCGGCCTACCGGATGATGATGAAAGCCGTCACGAGATGGTTAGGGAGCGCCTGCTCGCTATGTTGTCCGCTTCGATGGATTACTCTTTCGCGCAGCACGATGACTCGCGGGACGACAGATTGAAGGAGCTTGCCGATGTCTGCTTCGACGCTTGCATCATAATGAACGAGACCGAATACCTGTTCAACAAGTTCTTCGAAGTCTTCCAGGACGCCGACCACGAGGACATATTTGTGACTACACTAGAGCCTTACGTACTCGACGCCGACCTGAACTTCCTCCCGCCCGAGATTGTGAAGAGCGTGGTAGCATACTTCATCTCACAGAACGAGGCGAAAAGACTGGAAGAGTTGCTGTGCAGGCTGGAGCCGACTTCCTTCGACTTGGAAGAGATCACAATGTTCTGTCGGCAACACAATTTGTACGACGCCATGATCCATGTCTGGACGCGCGCCATCAGAGACTTCGTGACACCACTTGTGGATCTGTTGCAACTTGTGAAGATGCTAGAAGCTGGCAGTGAGGCTGAGCACACAGTGGATAACCCCTACTTCGCCGCCGCTATGAGAGTATTCCCATACCTGGCGTTTGCTTTCACAAGCAGGCGCTATCCCGACGGCGAAGTAATGAACGATGACGACGCGTCGCACGCCAAAGCCGATCTGTATGAATACCTGTTCTCAGGTAGATCGATGGCGTGGCCCCCGGGAAGTAAGCAAATTTTCCACATCGAGGCGAACCCGCAAGACGAGCCTGCCTTCCCTTATCTGGTCCTGCTCTTACGTTTCGATGCTGCCAGCTTCATGAGTATGCTGAACGAGGCATTCGAAGATCCGTTCCTCAATGAGGCCGACGAGGAATCTCAGCTCAATGGCACTGCTTCCACCAATGGCAATCGCGCAGGTTACAGGATGACACGACAACATATTGTCAGCATATTGCTGGACGTGATGGACCAGAACAACATCGAGCCCGAAGGAAGGGTGTTCCTGGATATCTTCATCGCGCGCAGTCTGCCCAAGTACCCTGCACAGCTCGTCCTGTCAGGTTCGCTTCTCAACAGTGTTCTGCAAAGACTGTGCGAAGTCCCTTCCGAAGAACTGCGGGATGATTGTCAGCTGAGTGCAGAATATCTACTGTCGGCCTATCAGCCTCCTGACTCTACTGCTCTGATCCATGCGCTGAAGCAAGCAGAATTTTTCAGAGTCTTGAAGACTGTTTACCGCAGACAAGGATTGTACACTGAGCTTCTCGAAACTTATTTTGAGGACCACGAAGACAAGGACGGCATCTTCGACTGCATCACGACCTGCCTGCTGCCCAACATCGACCTCGGACAGAAACAAATGCAAAGTTTCAGGCGTTGCATTGTTGCGCATGCCACCGATCTTGCAGATATCAGTGTGGTCCAGACGGCTAGGACACTCCTTGCCAGCGCAGCCGAGCTTCTCGAGCCAACAGCAAAAGCTCTGCAGGACTCGTACCAGCAATTCATGTTCTTGCGCACCTTACTGGAACCCAGCCTTGTTCGCGAGGACACATCCCTGCGTTCGAAACATTCTGTCCCAGAAGAGGTTCGCACCACTTTTCAAGAACGCTACGTGCAGCTCATGTGTGCTCACGAGCCTGGCCACGTTGCCGACTACGTTGGTCTCTTGCAATCTGGAGACCTGCGACTCGATCGAGTGTTGCCGGCTTTCGAGGAGAGCGGCGTCATCGATGCAGCAATTGTCCTGCTGGCGCGTGACGGTCTTGCTCGAGACGCTATGGATCGACTCATCGCGCACGTGCAGAGTCAACAGCATGCACTCACGAGTTTGATCGAGGCTGCAAACGAGTCTCCCGACGCTGAGGCTACGAGGGAGACTGCTGACGATCTCGTCGAGGCTGTACAGAAGTATACCAAAGTCGGAATCTGGCTGTGTCAAGGGCAAAGCACTACGACAGAACGCCGACCACGGCCTCGTGCTAGTCTGGTGAAGGACATTGACGAGAATGACCTCGACATCGACGAGTTCTTATGGCTAAACTTGATCGACACCATCG
>Ga0265797_10008790_pt1 | contig 13338 bp, 10 predicted proteins | sample P2T30metagenome_FD_192433 | JGI IMG/M metagenome (GOLD analysis project Ga0265797, IMG submission 192433) | Plant litter microbial communities from East Loma Ridge, Irvine, California - P2 T30 | ecosystem: Environmental > Terrestrial > Plant litter > Unclassified | place: USA: California... | reverse complement strand
CAAGGAGGATGGCGTATTGCGGGTGGTTACTCGCAACAGCCCGGCCACGTATTTCCAGGACCGCAACGGTGAAACCGGTTTCGAATACGAGCTGGTCAAGCGCTTTGCCGATGACCTGGGCGTAAAGCTGGAAATCGAAACCGCGGACAATCTCGATGACCTGTTCGGCCAACTGGGCAAACCCAACGGTCCGGTGCTGGCCGCCGCCGGCCTGGTCAGCAGCGAGCAGCGCCAGCAGCAAGTGCGCTTCTCCCACCCCTACCTCGAAGTCACCCCACAGATCATCTACCGCAACGGCCAGTCGCGGCCAACCAACGCGGCGGACCTGGTGGGCAAGAAGATCATGGTGCTCAAGGGCAGCACCCACGCCGAGCAGTTGGCGCAGCTTAAAAAGCAGAACCCGGCGATCGAATATGAAGAATCCGATGCCGTCGAGGTGGTCGACCTGCTGCGCATGGTCGACGAAGGGCAGATCGACCTGACCCTGGTGGATTCCAACGAAGTCGCCATGAACCAGGTGTACTTCCCCAATGTGCGGGTAGCCTTCGACCTGGGCAATGCCAGCAACCAGAGCTGGGCAGTGGCCGCAGGCGAAGACAACAGCCTGCTCAACGAAATCAACAGTTACCTGGACAAGGTCGAGAAGAACGGCACGCTTCAGCGTCTGAAAGATCGCTATTACGGGCACGTCGATGTACTGGGGTATGTCGGCGCTTATACCTTCGCCCAGCATTTGCAACAGCGCCTGCCCAAGTACGAGAAACACTTTCGCACCTACGCCAAGGAAGAAAAGGTCGACTGGCGACTATTGGCGGCCATCGGCTATCAGGAATCGCTGTGGCAACCGACCGTCACCTCCAAGACCGGCGTGCGCGGCCTGATGATGCTGACCCAGAACACTGCCCAGGCGATGGGCGTGTCCAATCGCCTGGATGCCAAGCAAAGCATCATGGGCGGCGCCAAGTACCTGGCCAAGATCAAGGACGAGCTGGACGACAAGATCGCTGAGCCCGACCGCACCTGGTTTGCCCTCGCCGCCTACAACGTCGGCACCGGCCACCTGGACGACGCGCGCCTTTTGGCCAAGAAGGAAGGCCTGAACCCGAACAAGTGGCTGGATGTGAAGAAGATGCTGCCGCGCCTGTCGCAGAAGCAGTGGTACAGCAAGACGCGCTACGGTTATGCCAGGGGCGGCGAGCCGGTGCATTTTGTGGCGAACATCCGGCGCTACTACGACATTCTGACCTGGGTGACCCAGCCGCAGCTGGAAGGTAACCAGGTGGTGGAAGGCAACCTGCATGTGCCGGGCGTGGACAAGACCAAGCCGCCCGAAGATAGCCCACAGCTCTAAGGCCACTGAAGAATCAATGTGGGAGGGGGCAAGCCCCCGATAGCAGTGTGTCAGCTACAGATAGGCTGGCTGACACACCGCAATCGGGAGCAAGTCGAATCGTCGCACCGCCCCTCCCACATTTTGATCTCTACTTGGCTTCAAAGGCCGGTGATCAGATGCACTACCCCGCCCGCCAATACCATCACCGCCGGCACACCCGCCGCCTTTAACGCCGCAGCATCCAACCGCGCTGCATCCTGCAACTGCACCCGCACCCGCGTCAGCGCCACACGCTGCTGCGATTTGAGGTTATCCGCGCCGCCCAGCGCACTCACCACGTCGGCCGACAACAGCCCCTGCGTTGGCGCCTCTATGGGTTCGGCAATCAAATCCGGCGTCAGGGCTTTCCAGAACGCCCGCTGTAATTTCTCGAACATGCTCAGTGCTCCACGACAGATGAGGTTTCAACGGTAGCGGCGTGGTACTGGCGCAGGGCCTCACGCACTTGGCCGGCTTCTTCCAGGCCCAGCACCTGGCGGGCGATGATCTGGCAGTCGGCCAGGTCCAGTTCACGCACGGTGGCCTTGATGCTGGGGATCAACGGTATGCTGACCGACAGCTCATCCACCCCCAGCCCGATCAGCATCGGCACCGCCAGGGTTTCGGAGGCCAACGCACCGCACACGCCCACCCACTTGCCGTGGGCATGGGCGGCCTTGACCGTGGTGGCAATCAGGCGCAGCACCGCCGGGTGAAAGCTGTCGGCCTGGCTGGCCAGGCGCGGGTGATCGCGGTCCATGGCCAGGGTGTATTGGGTCAGGTCATTGGTGCCGATGGAAAAGAAATCCACATGGGGCGCGAACACATCCGCCATCAACGCGGCGGACGGCACTTCAATCATGATGCCCAGTTTGGGCATTTCGCTGAGCCCGAGCGCCCGCGCCTCCTCTTCCAGCATCTTGCGCGCCAGGTGCAACTCCGACAGCAGGCTGACCATCGGCAACATGATGTGCAGTCGCGCCAGCCCGGCACTGGCAAGGATCGCCCGCAGCTGTTCGCGCAACAGTTGCGGCCGCTCCAGGCACAGGCGGATACCCCGCAAGCCCAGGAACGGATTGGTCTCGGCTTCCATCGGCACATAGGCCAGCGGTTTGTCGCCGCCGACATCCAGGGTGCGCACCACCAGGTTACGCTCGCTGCCCAGGGCGCGGGCGATAGCGCCATAGGTCGCCGCTTGCTCGTCAGGGCTGGGCGCGCGGTTGCGGTCCAGGTAGAGAAACTCCGAACGCAACAGGCCGACGCCTTCACCGCCCAGGGTCAGGGACTGCTCGACTTCCTGCAACGAGGCGACATTGGCCGTCACATCGACGTGATGACCGTCGCGGGTGGTTGCCGGCTGCGAGGCTTGCGCCACGTCGCGCTGATGGCGCAGCGCCTGTTGCTTGCGGGCGGCGTCCAGCTGTTCGATTTCGGCCAGGTTCGGCTCCAGGTGCAGCTCGCCTTTGTCGGCGTCGAGCAGCACCGGTTTACCGTTGGCCAACCCGAGTACCTGGGCTGAAACGCCGCATATCGCCGGCAAGCCCAACGCCCGAGCGAGGATCGCGACGTGGCTGGTGGCGCCGCCGCCAACCGTGACAAACCCCAGCACCTTGCGCGTATCCAGGCTGGCGGTCTGCGAAGGTGTCAGCTGCTCGGCGATCAGAATCGCGCGCTCCGGCACATCCCACACGCTGTCCTGAACACCCAGGATCAGTTTCAACACACGCTGGCCAACATCGGCCAGGTCGGCCGCCCGCTCGGCGATCAGTGCATTGCCCAAACCCTGGAACAGTTCGGCCGTCGTGGCCGTGGCACGGTTCCAGGCAAACGCAGCGCTCTTGCCCTGCGCCAGCAAACGATGGGCCTGTTCGAGCAAGGTAGGGTCTTCGAGCAATTCTTGATGAGCGCGGAAAATCTCTGCCTGGGCACTGCCGCCCGCTTTGTCTTGCAGGGCTTGCAGTGCGTGGGTTGCAGCCAGCAGGCCGCGTTCCAGCGTGGCGCGTTCAGCCGCTTCACCGGCGCCGGCTTCGGTGATCGTCAGCTCAGGTTCGACCACTTGGACGACCTCCCCGAACGCCGACCCCGGTGATGCGCAGACACCTTTGAGCAAGGTCGCCGACGGCACGCTTGCGACCGGCTCAACCTCCCTGCTCACCGTCTCGCCACAGCCCTCAGCCAGCAGGGCCACCAGGGTATTGATCGCCATCTCGGCGTCCTGCCCTGCTGCGCTCACTTGCAGGATGTCGCCCCGTACCGTTTGCAGGGCCATGATCGCCACCAGCGATTTGGCGTTGGCGCTCTGGGTTTGCTTGTGCAGGTAAATGCTGGCATTGAACCCCTTCGCCGCCTGAGCGAGCACCGCTGCCGGGCGCGCATGCAAGCCGTTGGGGTTGTGCAAGGTCAGCGGCTTGGAAAACAGCGCATCGCCGTCCTCCTCGTCCAGTGCCTCAACCGCGTCGCGTGGGGACAACTGCAGCAGCGGCTGGCCGGACTCCACAAAACCGTCTACCAGCACGCTGAACGGTTCGCCACTGACCACCAGCATTAACGTCAGCAAACTGCGCGCATTGAGCGCCACATAGTCGGCGTCGAACTCGATCAACGGCTGCCCGGCCGTCACGCGCTGGCCCTCTTCGACCAGGCGGGTGAAGCCCTTGCCTGCCAGATTCACGGTGTCCAGGCCGATATGCATCAGCACCTGCACGCCGTTGTCGTCGGTGACACTGACCGCATGGCCGGTGTCCTGAATGTTGCTGATGGTTCCGGCCAACGGCGCGCAGAGGGTTTGCGAGGTGGGGTCGATGCACAGGCCATCGCCGATCATGCGGCTGGAAAATACCGGGTCTGGAACCTGATCCAACGCCAGCAGCAGCCCGGACAGGGGCGCCAGCAATTCCAGGGGTTGAGAGGGGTTCATGGCTTCACCTGTTGTTGTGTTCTGTAAAAATCAGGGGTGACAGGAATCAACGGTGGGACGGGGCACGCCCTCCCACACTTACTTCCACCAGTACTCGACTTGCACACCCACATTCGACCCATGCCGCGCCGTGCCATACGCGCCGGTATCGGACAACGCCGAGCCCGCCGCCAGTTCGTTCGCCGCGCGTTTGGCCGCTTCGTTCCAAGTGGCATAGGTGTAGTACAAGCGCACTTCCGGCCGCGCCCAGAATTCCGGGCCGTTGGGCGACCAGGTTGGGGCGAAGGTAAATTTGCTCAGCTTGCGCGTGCCACCCGTGGCATCGACCTGATCATGCCCAAGCTCGGCGACCAGTTTGAACTGCTCGCTGATGGCATACGCCGGGCGCACGCCGAGCGACATCCAGGTCTGGTCCTGGCTGCCCGGGCGAATATCCTTCTGGTACACCGCCTCGACCTGCCCACCGAAACGCGGGGTCACCTGCCAGTCGAAAAACTCCACCGCGCGGTAACTCTTGCTGCTCTTGTCCAGCAAGGTATTGCCGGTGTAACCCAGGCCAGTGCCGGGGCCTTCGCCGTACTGCAGGGCGAATTTGTTCTTGCCGCCCAGGAACGGTTTCTGTACGTGCTGCGCAGTGATCGCCCAGCCACTGTTGGTGTCCCGCCCGCCGGCTTTTTCGATGTAGCTCAAGCCCAGTTCCAGTTCGCCGCCGGGGTTGGTCTTGAAGCCCGCGATGTTGAAGTCGTGGCGCGTGGCGTATTCCTTCTGGTACAGGTTGTCCTTGCGGGAAATGGCGTAGCTGTACTTGAGGTCGCCAATCAGCACGTCCTCGATACCACCGCCCGTGGCGCTCTGGTTCCAGTAGTAGAAGTCGGAAATATGGATGTCGTTACGCTTGTAGTAACGCCGCCCGGCCCACAACGAACCACCATTGAGGCTCGGCAGGTTGGACCATTGCGCGTACATCTGCGGCATGCGCGCCGAGCCGTTGTCCTCGCCCTGGAATTTCAGGGCGCGGTCGTACTGGTTATAGAGGGAAGCCATGGCGTCGACGCTGAGCACCGAACCATCGTCGAACGTCAGCAGGTCCTGGCGCAATTCAAGTTCAGCGTACTGCTCGCATTCGTTGCCCAGGCGGTATTTGGTTTGCGCCCCAGGCAACTGGAAACACTGCTGCTTGCCGCTGCCGGTGGAAGTGCCGGCGCCGCTGCGCAGGTAACCAGCAAACTCCAGGGCTTGGGCGCCAAACGGCAGGCTCAGGCAGGATGCAACGAGGCCCAGCTTTATTGTTGTCTTCATGACGTACTCCGATATTTTTATTATGTTTTTGTAAAATCCCCCGCACTCCCTTATGCGCGGGTTACAGCGGTTCTCAGTCCTTGAGGTGCAGCACAAACGACTCATAGGGGCGCAGCGCCACCGCCGCCGTACGCAGCGGGCAGTCGGGGTAGTTGCTGATCAGCACGCGTTGTTCGCTCGCCGCATTGATGACGTGGTCGGGCAACTGGATTTCGCACGGGGTGCCGTAGAAGTTGCTGACTACCAGCAAACGTTCGCCGCGCCCTTCGCGCACGTAAGCCCAGACCTGGCGGTGGTCCTGCAGCAGCGGGCGGTAAACGCCTTCCTGGATCAGGGGTTCGTGGCGACGCAAGGCGATCAGCGCTCGGTAGTGATGCAGCACCGAATCGGGATCATCCCGTTGGCGCTCAACGTTGATCTGCGCCGCGTTGGCCGGGATACCGATCCACGGTTCGCCCCTACTGAAACCGGCATTGGCCTGGCCGTTCCACTGCATCGGTGTGCGGCCGTTGTCGCGAGACTTCTGCATGATTGCCGCCATGCTGGACGCCTCGGACTCACCGGCATCGCGCTTGAGACGGAAGATGTTCAAGGTCTCCACGTCCCGGTATTGGTCGATCTTGTCGAACCCCGGATTGGTCATGCCCAGTTCTTCGCCCTGGTACACATACGGCGTGCCCTGGAGAAAGTGCAACGCCGTGGCGAGCATCTTGGCCGAAACCACGCGATGCTCGCCGTCATTGCCGAAGCGCGAGACCACCCGTGGCTGATCGTGGTTACACCAGAACAACGCGTTCCAGCCGCCCCCGGCCTGCATACCCAACTGCCAGTCGGAAAAGATCTGCTTGAGCTGCAGGAAATCGAAATCGGCTTTCACCCACTTCTGCAGGTTCGGGTAGTCGACTTTCAAATGATGAAAATTGAAGGTCATCGACAGCTCTTTCGACGCCGGCCGCGAGTAGCGGATGCAGTGTTCCAGGCTGGTGGAGGACATTTCGCCGACATTGATCAGGTCATGGCCTTCGAAAACTTCGCGGTGCATTTCCTGCAGGTATTGGTGCACGTTCGGGCCGTCGGTGTAGAAGCGTCGGCCGTCGGTGTTGTCGTCGGGGAAATCCGCCGGCTTGGAGATCAGGTTGATCACGTCCAGGCGGAAACCGCCCACGCCCTTGTCGCGCCAGAAGCGCATCATCCTGAATACTTCGGCGCGCACCTTGGGGTTGTCCCAGTTGAGGTCGGCCTGGGTGTGGTCGAACAGGTGCAGGTAGTACTGCCCGGTCTGCGCCTCGTACTCCCAGGCCGAACCGCCGAACTTGGATTCCCAGTTGTTCGGCTGGTCGCGCCAGATGTAGAAATCTCGGTAAGGGTTGTCGAGGCTGCTGCGCGCCTGCTGGAACCATTCGTGCTCAATGGAGGTGTGGTTGACCACGATGTCGAGCATCAACCTGATGCCGCGCTTGGCCGCTTCGCTGATCAACAGGTCGCAATCGGCCATGGTTCCGTAACTGGGGTCGATGGCGTAGTAGTCGCTGATGTCGTAGCCATTGTCGCGTTGCGGTGAGCGCAAAAACGGGGTGATCCACAGGCAATCGATACCCAGCCATTGCAGGTAGTCGAGTTTGTCCACGATGCCCAGCAGGTCACCGGTTGCATTACCCGCGTGGCTGTGGAAGCTTTTGGGGTAGATCTGGTAGATCACCGAGTGTTGCCAGGTTTGCATGGGCGGTTCCTTAAATAGTTTTGTGCAGGCCCTGAAGGCCTCATCGGGAGCAAGCCCCCTCCCACAGGGGAATGCATTCCAAATGTGGGAGGGGGCTTGCTCCCGATAGCGATAGCTCAGGCGACGCGATAACCGGGCCGCACAATTTTCATGTTCAACGCACAGGTCAGGCCGAACGGCACCACCATCGCAATGACCATCCCGACCACAAAACTGGGGATGAACTGCGGAACGATCGAGATAAACCCAGGCAAGCCACCGACGCCAATGGCCGAGGCCTGGACCTTGCTCAACGAGAGGAAAATGCTGCCCAGGGCCGAGCCGAGCAACGCGGCATAGAAGGGAAACTTGAAGCGCAGGTTGACCCCGAACATCGCCGGCTCGGTGATGCCGAAGTAAGCGGAGATCGCCGATGTCGAGGCCATGCTTTTATCCCGCGCATTGCGCGAGGTGTAGAACACCGCGAGCGCGGCGCTACCCTGGGCCAGGTTGGACATGACGATCATCGGCCAGATAAAGGTGCCGCCCTGGGTGGAGATCAGTTGCAGGTCCACGGCGAGGAACATGTGGTGCATGCCGGTGATCACCAGCGGCGCATACAGCAGGCCGAAAATCAGCCCGCCGACCATCGGCGCCAGGTCGAACAGCGTGACCAGGCCTTCGGTGATCAGGATGCCGAGGTGACGGGTCACCGGGCCGATCACCGCCAGGGCCAGCACGCCGGTGACAACAATGGTGGTGATCGGCACCACGAGCAGTTGGATGGCGTTCGGCACGTGCGCCCGCAGCCATTTCTCGATGACGCTCATCACGTACGCCGCCATCAGGATCGGCAGGATCTGGCCCTGGTAGCCGACTTTCTCGATCCTGAACCAGCCGAAGATATCGAAGTACGGCAGGCTCTGGCCGTCGAGCCCCGCCACGGCCTTGCCGTAGTTCCAGGCGTTGAGCAGGTCCGGGTGCACCAGCATCAGGCCGAGCACGATGCCGAGGATTTCACTGCCGCCAAAGCGTTTGGCCGCCGACCAACCCACCAGTGCCGGCAGGAACACGAACGAGGTGTTGGCCATCAGGTTGATCAGGCTCCACACGCCGTCCAGGTTCGGGTAGGCCTCCAGCAGCGTCTGGCCCTCGATGAACATGCCTTTGGCGCCCATCAGGTTGTTGATCCCCATCAGCAGGCCGGCAATGATCAGCGCCGGCAGGATGGGCATGAACACATCGGAAAACACCCGCACCAGGCGCTGCAGGGCGTTGGTCTTGTCGGCGCCCTTCTTTTTGACGTCGGCAATGGTGGCGGCGGCCAGGCCGGTCTGCTCGCGCAGGGCGGCGTAGACCTTTTCCACTTCGCCGGGGCCGATCACCACCTGGAAAAGCCCGCCGGTAAAGAACGAGCCCTTGACCAGGTCGACCTGATTCAACGCGCTGGCGTTGACCAGGCTCGGGTCCTTGAGCGCCAGGCGCAGGCGCGTTACGCAGTGGGCCGCTTGCTCAAGGTTGTCGCGGCCCCCGAGGTTCTCAAGAATCTGGCGGGCAATGTTCGAATAGTCGTGGCTCATGCTCGTTTCCACTGTGATTGTTGTTATGGGTGGCAGTCTTGGCAGCACGCCGAGAAGGCAAACGTACTCGTCTGTACGAGTTAAATCAACAACTCGTCTGTACGAGTTACAATTTGTTTATCTTTGCGGTCAATCGCTGAACATTCCTGTCGACGGCGCCAGTGGCGAATGGACAAACCCCACCCGTGCCACTAAGGTTCCTGCCTTGATAGCGCCGTTCCCTTCTTAAGCCGGGCATAGAGCCAACCCATGAGCAAATACAACCAGATCTATACGGATCTGCTTGCCAGCATCACCACTGAACGCCTGCAGCGCGGCACGCGCCTTCCCTCCGAAACCGAACTGATGGACAGCTACCAGGCCAGCCGAGGCACGGTGCGTCGGGCCATCGAGCAGCTACAGGAACGCGGTTTCGCGCAAAAAATCCACGGCAAGGGCACCTTTGTGTTGTCGCCGAACCCGATTGAGTTTCAGTTGGGTGGCATCGTGAGCTTCCATGAAACCCACGCCGACCTGGGCGATGACATCCACACCGAAGTGGTCGAATTCACCCAGTTGCCACTGGAAGGCGCATTGCTGCAGCACATCGAGGCCGAGCCCGGCACGCTGATCACGCGAATCAAGCGCGTACGCCGCATCGGCGGCAAACGGGTGATCCTGGACATCAACCACTTCGTCGCCGAACTGATCCCCGGGCTGGATCCGGACATCGCCAGACAGTCGATCTACGCGTTCATCGAAGGGACCTTGCAACTGCAGATCAGCTACGCCCAACGCACCATCGAAGCCCTGCCCCGCAGCAAGGACGACCAGGCGCATCTGGACCTCGAGGGCCAGAGCCATGTGATCGTGGTGAGCAACCAGACGTTTTTGCAGGATGGGCGTCAGTTCGAGTACACCGAGTCGCGGCATACGTTGGATAAGTTTTATTTTTCGGATGTGGCGCGGCGCTGAAATCTACGCGCAGGCTTGGGGGCGAATGGCTGAGCTTTAATCGATGGTGTAGCCCCGCCGCTGATCAAACTCCTGATATTTTTGGGAAATAGCAGGATCGTCTGAACGCCCCTCGACAGTGTCCGTCGTTACTAATCCATTCAGGCCGCGGACGGAATGAATAGCGGCTTCCCAGGCGGCCGGCTCAACGGGTGGCTCGATGAATTTCTTTGATAGTGCGCTTCTTAGCCAGATAAGCCATTGCGTCAGCAAGGTTCGCCGTGAAGAGGTCATGTTCAAGCTGCTTGACGATGTTGAGGTCTTTTTCACCCACAACATTTCTCAGGTAGCCCTTCGCGTCAAAATCCTTGAATGGATCAAACACGCCGCTTTTCCCTCAAGTAGTTGGTGAGCAGGTGAACCGCTTCCAGGCCGGTGACTTTTTTCTCTTTCTTCAGCGCGATGACCAGGTTTTCTATGACATCAGTGCGAACATCGTCGCCCGCCAACCGAGAAACATTTTCTGCCCACTCATCTGCGTAAGTCCGGCTATACGCGACCTGGCATGAGTCCGCCAGATCCATCACGTAACGCCGCAATCCAGACTCAGGGATGATCAACGCACCCGTGTTAGGATGACGCCGCACCGAGCTTTTCGGTTTCCGGGCTGGGGTGGGTTCATTGACATAAACCACCGATCGTCCACCGAGCGATAACTTGCGTCGAATCCGGCGGCTACCTTTTACGCATATATTTGCGTCTTTTGACACTACTGAACGCCCGGATCCGGGTTTGACGACTAGCACAGACGCACTCACCCCGAGACGCTGAAACACCTCAACGGCGAGTGTTTCAAGGTCAGCCACGGGAGTCACAATGCCCGTATCCGGATGCCGAGAAGCTTTCGCGTAGATGCCAACGCCCATGCGGACGATCACGCCTTTGCGCATTAGCTCATCCAGCGCGACAGACACCTGTGAATGCCCCCCAAGCGCTGCAACATCCATGCGCAGGATCACGTTTTCCAGCATGCCATCAATGGCACGCTGCATACGCTCTTCCAGCTTCATGTTCAGGCCTCCACAATCGCGACCGCTCACAATGAGCAATGGCATCTGCTTGTTAATTCGATCAGAAAAAATACGGTAGCTTTGCTTCATTTCGATTATGGGCAAGCTCAGCACATTCTCCAACCTTTCCCGGCTTAACGTAGAGATTCTCCGGGGCAGCGTATGAAGTCGCAAACTTCCTGATAATCCCTGTCAGCTAGCGTGATTACGTGCCATGACGACCCACGCCGCACCGTCGATCATCACCGACCGTTCGCCCGGAAGGCCCGCGAAGGCGGCACGAACAGCAGCCGCAGCGTGAGCGCGGATGTCGTCGGGCTGATCGGCGAGCGTTCGTGACAGCGGGCCGCCCTCGAACGCCATCTTCACCGCGTCGTCGATCGCGGCCTCCCGTGTCCCGCCCACGCCGAACGGGATGCAAGCATCGAAGGGCTCGATCGCGATATCGGTGAAGCCGGCCGCTGTCAGGATGCGCGCCACGCGCCCCCGGTCGCCGAACGAGAATGGGCCGGGCGCTTCGGGATCGGGCGGCGCGGGCGGCGGGATGATGCCCTTGAGCGCCCCCATCGGCAGGCGTACCCAATCGTTCTCGGCCGCGCCGCGCCAGCAGACGAAAGCGATTCGCCCACCCGGTTTGAGCGCACGGCGCATATTGGCGAACGCCGCCACCGGATCGTCAAAGAACATCACCCCGAAGCGCGAGAACAGGATGTCGAACGCGCCCTCGGGAAACTCGGTGTTGCTGGCGTCGGCCACCTGGAACAAGGTCGGCGTATGCTGGGGCGCCAGTGCGCGCGCTCGGCCGATCAACGGCTCGGATATATCCACTCCCAGCACATGGCCGCGCACGCCGACCCGGACGGCCAGCTCAAGGCTGGTAGCCCCCGCGCCGCAGCCGACGTCCAGTACGCGTTCGCCCGTGACAGGCGCGGCAGCGTCGATCGCGGCCTGGCCGAACGCCGCCATCATCGCGTCGAGCCGAGCCTGGTTGGCGGCCCAGTACTCCCCGCTTTTGCCGTTCCAGTCGGCGACCTGATAGGCATTTTGCTCGGTCATGCTGTGCTCCTTTTTATCGTTCGGTCTCGACTCGCGTCACCTTTGGTAGAGGCAACCGGAGATGGCCATTTGCGCGCTTAAACCAGCATAGACTGCTGGGCAAAGATACCCGCCGTCGCGCCATGCGCCGTTGCCAGGGTGACCGAGGCCATGAGCGGGTTGGCGAGGTCGCCTGCGGCATAGATGCCGGGCAGGCTGGTTTCGCGGCGTTCGTCGACCTTGATGGCGATGCCCAGGGGCGTGTTGACCGTGGCAAGGCCGAGGGCTTCATGCAGGCTTGCGGACGGCTTGTTGCGCGGATGCGCGAACAAGATGTCGACCGCAACATCGGGGCCGCTATCGAGCTTGACGGTGGCATTACGGCTGCCGTGACGGCCGATTTCGATGATTCGGCCCTCGACGACGGGAATATGGCGACGCGCCAGATCGGCGCGGATATCGGGTGCAATCTCGTGACCATCGGCAAAGACCGTCAACGTATCGGTCCAATCGTGATAAAGCCTGACATGATTGTGCGACTGCGGCCCGGACCAGACGAGGCCCCAATGCTGGCCGGCGACTTCAAAGCCGTCGCAATACGGGCACGGCACGATGGAGCTGCCCCAGCTTTCGGCAAAACCCTGAACAGCCGGCATCTGGTCGGCGACGCCATAGCTCAGGATCAGGCGACGTGCCCTGAGGCTTTCGCCATCGCCAGTGAGGACGGAGAAATCGTCAATGATGCCGCGGATGCTCTCGGCTCGCGCATTGACCAGCCTGATCGAGGGATAACGCGCCAGCTGCTGCCGCGCCTCGGCCAGGATCTGCAGCGGTGGCTTGTGATCGTGGCCGAGCAGGCCGTGCGAGTGACTCGCGAAGCGATTGCGCGGCAGGCCGGTATCCAGAACGATAACCTTGCGGCGGGCACGACCCAACTGCAAAGCGGCGGCGAGGCCGGCAAAGCTGCCGCCGATGATGATGACGTCATTCATGGTGATGGACTCCGTACTGCGGGTGAAGGGCCGGGCTGAGCCTGGTGCGCAATCATCGTCCAGCGATGCCTTGGCTTGCAGACTTAAGATACTTTGGAGTACCCTAATTTACGAATTAGGATACTGTCAAGTACTGGAATGTTTATGACCGAAGACAGCCAGGCCCGACGCGGCCGGCCCGCCAACGAAGCGCTTGGCCAAACGATAGTCGACGCTGCGTGCGAACTGTTTGTGGAGTTGGGTTTTCAAGCCACGACAATGGACAAGGTCGCCAAGCGGGCGAAGATATCCAAGCTAAGCATTTATCGGCACTTCGAGAACAAGGAAGCGCTGTTCAGCGCGGCCATTGCGGCGCGCTGCCATCAGTTTTCACCACAGGCGCTGTTCGAAGGCGTCGACGGTTCGGCCGAAGATCAACTCATGGCCGTGGGATCATACCTG
>Ga0265797_10008789_pt1 | contig 13339 bp, 13 predicted proteins | sample P2T30metagenome_FD_192433 | JGI IMG/M metagenome (GOLD analysis project Ga0265797, IMG submission 192433) | Plant litter microbial communities from East Loma Ridge, Irvine, California - P2 T30 | ecosystem: Environmental > Terrestrial > Plant litter > Unclassified | place: USA: California... | reverse complement strand
GGTTGCAGTAGTGCAACAATCACATCAGATCGTGGAATTTTGGCAATGGAAGTTGTCTGATTTCTTCGGATTGCAGGTATGATTTCCTGACACTGATGAGGTAGCCTGCAACCGATGATGCACCCTGCACTAGCGCTTGCGGCACCAGCGCGCCAATCCGCCATCCTGATCGTCGACGATGCCCCGGACAGCCTCGGGCTGTTGCAGGACATGATGCGACAGCAGGGGTACCAGACGTTCGTGGCCAGCACCGGCAAGCGCGCACTCGACATCGCCATGCGCGTGCAGCCAGACCTGATCCTGCTCGACGTGATCCTGCCCGACCTCGACGGGCTGGAAATCTGCCGCCGCCTCAAGCGCGCGCCCGACACCGCCCACATCCCCATCATCTTCATCAGCGCCTGCGGCGAGACCGACGACATCGTGGCCGGCTTCGACACCGGCGCAGCCGACTACATCGCCAAGCCGGTGCGCATGGCCGAAGTCTGCGTGCGGGTGCGCACCCAGCTGCGCCTGCGCAGCAGCAGCGACAACCAGAAGCAGCGACAACCAGAAGCAGCAGGCCCAACGCCTGCAACTGATCGTCGACGGCATGGACGAAGGTCTGATGCTGGTCGATGGCGACGGTCGCATCGCCTATGCCAACCCGGCCAGCGAAGGCTTCCTGGCGCAGACCTGCAGCCTGCTCGCCGGCCAGCGGCTGTGCGACCTGATCGAGCCGCCGGCGGCCCAGGACTACGCGGCCTTCTTCGCCAACAAGCTCGACCCGGCCGCCGCCGCCCGCTGCCGCGGCACGCGCGAAGTGCTGCTGCGCCAGCCCGACGGCGCGCTGCGCGCAATCGACCTGGGGTTCTCGCCGATGGCTGGCGACGAAACGTTGTTCGTCATCCTGCTGCACGACATCACGCACCACAAGAAATCCGAGACGGCGCTGCAGCATGCAGCCCTGGTCGACCCGCTCACGCGCATCGCCAACCGCCGTCACTTCGACGCCTTCCTCGAGAAGGAGTGGCAGCGCGCGATCAGGAGCGGCCAGCCGCTGTCGCTGATCGTGATCGACGTCGACCATTTCAAGGGCTACAACGACAGCCTGGGCCACGCCGCCGGCGACACCTGCCTGCAGGCGATCGCCGAAGCGCTGCAATCGCACGCACTGCGCCCGACCGATCTGGCGGCGCGCTACGGCGGCGAGGAATTCGTCGTGCTGCTGGCCGATACCTGCTCATCGACCGCCGCGCGTCTGGGCGAAACGATCCGTGCCCACATCGAGCGCCTGGCCATGCCGAACCCGCGCACCGACGGCGCCGGCGTGGTCACGGTCAGCGTGGGCGTGGCGTGCGTCGTGCCGACGATGTTCGACGATATCCGCTCGTTCTTCGTGTCGGCCGACCGGGCGATGTATGAAGCGAAGGCCCGCGGGCGCAATCAGGTGGTGTCGATGCAGGCGGGGGCGGTGCGGGAAACAGCGCGGTTCGGCCGGCAGTGATGCCGGTTGACGGCCCGCGGCCCACCAACGTCGTTCCAGGCTGGGCTGGTGTGGACGAACAATAAAGTAGAACAAAAAACGTTAAAGTTTGACACAGGTACTTAGGGCGGACATGCTCTGACTAACTTCCGCTTTCGGCCAATAGCAGACATTACGTTCATCTTGATTTTGTCGCGTTACCGTACTCTAACCAGCTACGGTACATGGCGCCAGCCTGTGACAAACGCTACTTGTCAGCGGCAACTGATGGCGAAAAGATTTTCGGTAAAAGCAATGACATTAAACGAGGAGGTAGGGATTTTGGCGAGGACGGAAAGCTTGGATCTGCTGTATGACGGGCTAGCGCTATTGATCCGCCGCCACGGTAATATGGAACAGGCTGGCCTAATGCCGGAGCCATCCGCCAGAGCGATTATGGAGATATCGTGCCGTATCATCGATGCCCCGATAGACGAAGATTTGCGCAGAAGCGTCCGCGAACTGCTGGCGACGCACTGCGTCGCCGACTGGACGACCCACGCTGCAAATTGCCGGGAACTCTGCAAGGGTGGACAACTCGAGGAGGCGTTAAACTACTGCAAGGCACAGCACATAACGCCGCCGAAATGCCCGATTGGATTCGAGGCCGACTACCATCAAAAAACACAGGACCGTGTCGCTGAAACGATCTCCAATCCAGAGTGGTGGGGCTACGGATCAGGGAACGTGATCGCATTGCACGTCTACGGCAAACAGGCTGAACCCACCCTTAAGCCCACATTTCAGTAGAGACAGTGCGTGCGTTCTTAACTGACTCTTGAGAATGTCCACTTCGGGATGGGCAGCCGGTCAGCACAGGCTGCCTCCAGCCACTAACGGTCATTCAAGGACGTGGGCTTGCACTGCGCTTGCTGGACGCATTAGCCTGACCGGCACACGCGCAAGCAGCGCGATCCAGAGAACGCCGTCCCGTTCAATGAGCCGACCTCCATCGCGCAGCTCCCGCGCGTCGAACGCTGACACTGACGATTTTGAAGCTGTCGCACCGCGTTCACACATCAGCAGATACACCTTGTACCCCGCTTTAATCAATTCGATGTGGGAGCGGCGCTCATTTGCGCCGAGCGAAGTATCGGTCGAGTCCGTTGTCCAGACACCTATGAAATATTTCTCGGGAAGATCGTCCATCTTTCGGCCCTCATCTTCCCAGACACGTAAGAACACGATTTTGTCGTGCTCCCTAACCGCGCCCCAAGACCACGTGTGATTGTTTAGAGGGGCGCCGACTTGTTCAAACACGGCCGACATCGACATTCGTATGTTCCTCAAAGAGTCGAAAGGGCAATGGTAGAGGACGCTATGCTTTTGGTAAACACCATTCTTGTCGGTGCCGAATTTAGCCAATAGTACAAACGTCGCTTAACTTAGGCCGATTTCTTGTAGAAGCCTTGGTAAATAGCGTAAGCTTATGCTTGCCAAGGCAATCTGGTTGAGACCAGTGTGAGCGTTTGCAGTGCTTACTACCGATAGGCGGCAATCGGCCAGAAGCGTCTAATCCCTCAATGAGAAGGACACGTTTCGTGATAGTTTTGTCGAATCAGTAAGGCAAACTTGGCGTACTGCCCCGCCGTCGGCCGGTAGCCGAAAGAGAGGAATTAGCTAATGTCGCCCGCCGTGAAATTCGTAGCCGTTTGAGCGATCGAACCTGGTAGACGGGTGCAGGATTATAAAACTGCAATGGGAACGACAAGCGGCTACACCACGTATCCGAATATTGATGCCGCTGTCGCGGTTGCGAAGCAGCGAGATTCGACTGTCGAGGTTAAGATCCGCCCGCTAACCGACTGATCGCAGGAAAGCTATACCCTAAACAGCTATCTGAATGGATTACATGAGAGTTAAATTCGTTATGCGGTGCTTTAAACAGTTTGGTAGCGCCGAGCTTGTGCCGCCTCCTGAAAATAGTACTTTTGAGCTGAGTCTCGACGCTCTGCCGCATGTCAATGATGTGATGCACATACACAAGGCACTTCTACCGCCATACTATAGAAGTGCAGAGTCAGAAATATACGGCTTTCACATTAACAGTGATGATGCTTCTGGCGACTATTTCGAGACGGTTCGAATTAGAATTGTCGATGCGAAACACTATCCAACGCGCACACATATAGTGACGGCGGAAAAGCACATACTGCAAGTGCTTTTCTATGGAGAGCCGCCACTTACAAGCATGTAACGTGTAACTATCGCTCAAGATGGCGAATGCTTAAGGCTTGACGGACCAACCTCTCTTGAAAGTCCGCTTCGGGTCGGCTCCTGCCCTTCGTGACAGTCCGCGACTTTTCCGCCTTGGTGACCTGATATGCTCAGCTGAACGGCCGAGATCGGCCAGAAGCGGACCTGACCAATGCAATTTCTCGCCATAAAAATGATCTATGAAACTGCCGACAAGACTAACAGCGATTCAATCTCACCATTATGGCAACCTCGTGAAGAAAGTACAATTAACAGCTCGCAGAAATCGCAAGTAGCAAATTGTCAAATTTTCGGCATCATTTTGGGCGCAAGAAGGCGAGCCGCCCTCGCGGGTAAGCGCTACACCAACATCATCTCAAAATTAATTACACGAAAGGTAAGCCTTGAAAGTATTTTTTTACTCTGGCACTGATTGGAGCAAAATTCCGCAGGCGAAAAAAGCAGAAAAAACGCTGCTAGCCCTCTCTTATAATAACTGGGATGACTATTCGGTACGCACAACTCTGAATGCGGTATTTTATTTCGAGGGGATGCAAATTTTTGATTTCAATCTCAAGCTTTTAATTGAGAACGATACCAACTCACCAGTTAAACTCAACCACCTTTGCGAAGAAGGCTGGGATGGCTATTTCCCGATACCAAAGACAAACTACGTGTCTGTCCCAAGCGACATTGAATTTTATGACGCACTCATTACTAAACTGGGTATGCACGACGCTAGGGAAGCCTTGGTGTTGATTCGAGACGCAGGCTATCTTGTAAACATTGCTCAGGACAAGGCTGCAAAAGAACTTACGGAGAATGAAAATTTCTCTATATCACCACTGCGGGAATCCGGTGCACGAAAATCTTTCTCTGATGGCTGGAAAGCTTTCTCTGGAAATTCTCAGTCAATCGGAGATTTTACATTGAATTTGCCAGGTCGCGGCGGAGAGGGTGTGACTTCAATCAAATTCAGATTCAACTCCGATACTCTTCCGTACGATATCAACGTTCTGATCGGGCCGAATGGCGTCGGTAAATCCCATACACTGAAAAGCTTGGTTGCTTACTGGCTAGGGATGGATATTGGATCGCAAACGCAACTTAATAAATCCAAGCATCAGCCGTTTGATATCTACCCAAATATTTCACGCCTGATTTTGATGTCTTATAGCCCATTCGAAGATTTTGTATTAGACCTATCAGATACCAAACTGAAGGATAAAACTGCTTATAGGTACTTCGGCTTCAGGAGACGGTCAATGTCCACATTGGGAAGGCGGCAAAGTTCCATCAGCCGCAACCAGCCCGCGAGCGATTCAGTCGAGTCAATGTTCAAAGCTTTGGCTGACGACGATGCGTACGAATTCCTTAGTAGTTGGACATCTAAGGCGGATACCATTCTGGATGTATTGAAGCCAGCGCTAAAATTTGAAAAGCTTGTAGTCGAGATCAACCCCAAGGCAGATCTTACTTCTTCACTTGAATCTCTTGTGATCGAAGGTGGCGACGGAAAAAAATATATCGAGCTGACGCCAGCCACACATCCAAAATTCCTCAAGCTTAAAGAAGATCTTTTTAATGTAATTAACGTTAAAGCAGGTGTTGTGTTTCTTGTGGGAAATGAAGAGCTCGACTTAAGCTCCGGCCAGCGTCTCTTTGTCTATATGGTGATCAATATTGTCGGACAGATTAAAGCTGAGAGCTTGATCGTCGTAGACGAACCAGAGCTCTTCCTTCACCCCACATTTGAGGTCGAATTCATCGCCCTCCTCAAAAAAGTCTTGGCTGCCTTTAATTCCAAAGCAATTCTTGCGACACATTCTCTTGCCGTCGCACGTGAAATCCCAGCGAATTGCATGCATGTTTATCGTATTGGGCAGCACGGAGTAGAGATTGATCATCCGCCATTTGAGACATTCGGTGGTAACATGCAGCGAATTTCATCCTATGTCTTTGGAGACAGTAAAGTAACAAAGCCTTTTGCGCAGTGGATAGAAAGCGCTATTGAAGAAGTTGGCGGGCCCCAAAAACTCTTGAAGAAGCTCAAAGATGAGCTAAACGAAGAAATGACCATTAAAATTCTTAACTCGAGCGTATCTAATGGTCACTAAAATTCCGAAGCCTGGTGACGACAGTATCGAGATCTTGAATCTTGTGCTAGGTGAGCGAGTCAAGTTCAAGAAATTCTATGGTCGAATCACCAAAGATTTGACTGCACGATACCGCCAGTACGATATCCAAAAAGGTTGCCCAACCGGTATGCCACCCTTGATGCTAAGAAATTACGCTGAGACTGACAACGAAGCCATTGAACGAAAAAAATCATTAATCGGGTTGTATAATCCAGAGGCCGACAAATACCCATTCAATGAGCTAGAGAAGCTGAGGAAAAAAAATAAACTTCTAGCCTGCCCTGTATGCGGTGAGCTCGGAAGACCGAGAACACTCGATCATTGCTTGCCGAAAACAACATACCCGGAGTTCGCCATACACCTACTTAACCTCGTACCCGCGTGTGATTGGTGCCAAGGTGAAAAACTTACGGACTACAAAAACGCGGCGGGTGCGAGGAGCTTCTTGCATCCGTACTACGATGAGGTCAATCAGGCTCTCTATACAATACGACTACAAGCACCCTACCTCACTCCAGTGATCTCTTTTGAAATACGAAAAAACCTTCCAGAAGAGCTGAAAGAACTCGTAGCCTCTCATTTGAAAGGGATTGATTTTTGGGAGCGATTCAAGGAGTATTTTGAGAATAGCTACCAAAATATTATCCATATAGCGAGCGACACTCGAGCGGCTGGTATTATCACAGTGACTACAGCCATTCAAAGCGCATATTCGCTGGAAGCTGGCAAAGGTATCAACAGCTGGGACGCTGTCGTATATCGCTCATTATTAGAGGATCCCGCTGTGATGGATTTTCTTGAGCGCGGCGTACTCTCAGATTTTCCGTAATCAGCTCGATGGTTGTGAAATCATCTAAATCTTAGACATGCGCTGAAAAATTGCTTCTGGCCGATTGCCATATGCTCAGCAAAATAGCATAAAGCTATTCAATGCATCCTACCGATCTTCATATTATGTTTAAGGCATCTCAGAGGAATCGTGACAGTCCGCTTTGGGTCGACAGCCGCCGGTCGAAACAGTCAGTGACTATTCCAGCCCGGCAACCTGCTAAGCTAACGCGTAGGGCCGAGTTCGGCCAAGAGCGGACAGTTGAAAGGTAGGTATGAAGTACTCTGAGAAAATCGTTCTCGTGTCGACTTCCGCTTATTTGCCTGAGCGGGACGATCAATTTTTGCAAGACCTGATAGTTGCGCGCATTGAGCTTTTCTGCGCAACCGGAGTAGGCGCGAAGGAGTGGGAAGATGCCCTTGACTGGGCTTGCGTTGGTGACGACGGGCGAGGCGAGCACATGATTGTCACGACCTCACACGAAGACGAGGCCCTTGCAGACGTAGTTGAATTTGCCGAGCAGTTCTCAACGTCTTCGCAGGACAGGCCCCAAGTAATTCATCGGTAACGGCATTAGCTCGGAGGTCTGCTTCGGGTCGACACCGGCCTCTCGCGGCCACCCCAGGACTTTAAACCTGGCAACCTGCGATGTTGGCTCGGCCGGCCGGATTCGGCCAGTAGCGGACGTTCATATCGACAGCGCGGGCATTAAGATGGCGGTCCTTCTTGGAGCCAGACTGGTCCAAACTGGAGGAGCAATGATCGCTTGGCTAGTGGGTGTCACAGTGATCGTTGAGGTGATCAACAACGGGTAATTCGCAGCATGGCTTACGGCTGAGCTACACTGCCGGTTCTTCAACTCGGGTAACAACGAATGATGAACGAAATTTTGGCAAAGCTGGCGGCCACGTCGGACATTTGGGAAAAGCTGATTGTCTTGCTAATCGGCTGGCTGATGGGCTTGCTGGCGCCCGCCATTGTGGATGGCATCAAGCGCAAGCGTGAAAACAAGCTTGGACGGAAAGCGATCCTCGCTGAACTCCATGACTTGAGCGGTGTGCTCGCAGCCGTGACGTATTTGGTGCGGATTCGCGACGGCACGCTCGACCGAGAGTTCTTCATCTGGCTAAAGGACATCTTTAACTGGGGTGAGCGCACGGAAGAGTACACGAATTGGAGCAAGCGCATTGACATTCAGCTCGCGTGGTCGGATGAAGAGATCGCTCGGTTTGCCGCCCTTGGTGAGCAGAACGACCGCAAATCGGCTGTTTTGCAGAAGTACCCGGTCCCGCTGCTGGACTCGCGGGTATCGGCGCTGTGGTCCTTCGACACCGACTTCCAGCGAAAGCTGTTGGAGATCCGGCAGCTCTCGCATCGATCGGACGATTTGGTCGATCGCTCGCGCAAGTTGCATGACATGACGTTCTCCACTCTAAGCGATGAAAATCGCGCGGCAGTTCAGAACAATATCCAGGAAACACTGTCACTTTACGGTCGAACTGCCAAGCGCATGGTAGACAAAATCGTTGCGTTGAAAGGTTGAATCCAAGGCCAAGAGCGGACATTCACGACTACGCAAAGCGGATAGCACCGGTACGACAATTAAGGCGTTAAGTGAGAATTTGAAACTAAGAAATCTAGATCGCGGTGTTACAGTCTCTATGTCATCGGTATGTGATGGATTCCAGCAATTTGAAGATCACAGATAAGGTAAGTCAAAACCATGGGAACCCACTACGTACCGAAATTCTATCTACGCGGATTTGCCAAGTCCGACAGGTTCGCTGTATTCGACAAAGAAGCTCGCCGATGGTTTCACACCCAACCAAAGTCTGTTGCGAATGAAGTTGGTCTGTGGCCTGACGAGCTTGAGACATTCGTTACTGAGAGCATTGAAGAACCTGCGAAGGACGTCATCGATCGCCTCCGCAATAAAGGGCCAATATCTGAAGACGAACGGCACCGGCTCGCGCGGTATATTACTTTCTTGTGGAAGCGGGTGCCTGCGGGGCGAGAACGGGTGCGGGAGAGCACACCAACCGTTGCAGACCAAGTAAAGTATGAGCTCGACACGGCTCTAGATAACCTTGCTCGTATAGACGGGACCGCCATCGAACTGGTTGAGAAACGACGTGCTGAAATTGCTTCATATATCGACAAGATAAAGCTTGAACGGCCGACGTCACTTTGGCATGGTAGTTTGACGGTTGAATCTGGTCTAGATGCAGGGCGGGGGGTTGCTGCGATGAAGTGGATGATTCTCCACACAAGTGGGCCGCGATACTTTGCGTCAGACAACCCTGTGTTTTTCTTCAAGAGTGACGGCGTAGGAAACGTCACATCGGAACTGACCCTACCGTTAAGTAGCAGCGCTTCGCTTGTTGGAATTCATACCACCAGTAGTCTTCCGCTGCATTGCCAGGCAAGCGATCGGCACGTGCGGGAGGTCAATCGCCGCACGGCATCGAATGCTTCGCGATATATTTTTACTGAACAAGTAGAGCCTTGGATGAAAGAATTTTTACTGAAGTCAAGCCACGAGCTTACGCGTCGTATGTTCCATCCGTTCAGTTAGTCCGGCAAGGCCGTTCATCGTCTTGATCGACACTCTTGGACTACGGAAAGATCTAAGCAGCACAAACCCGTTTCCCAACCGTGCCGTGAAGCACCAATACATTTAGGCGAGAAAGTATAAAGTGGAACACAGAACAATAATTTTTAATTCATCGGAACTGGATAGATATGCTTACGCGAACTACCGCATTCGGCCAAGAGCGGCCATTCGATATTAGCCGCCTTACTACCTCCTATTGGATCGGAAAAAGCTTTGTCCGGTCGTTATACATCTCTTTATAGGCCCTCTGTGAAAGCAAATCGACTGAAAGCTCCTCCAGCAACGTTGTTTAGATACCGTCCACTGGGTGAACTAGTTAAGCGAGAGCTCGAGGCGATCTGTAGTAGCTATCTTTATGCTCCTCGCTTCGAGCAGATGAATGATCCCATGGAGGCACTGTTCGACTTCCCCGGCTTGAACGATCCTATGGGGATCTTGTTGCCCGATGAGTTTCTATCCGCATCTGCGGCTATACTCCAAGAGACTACCGAGACAGCACGAACCTCGGGCTTAATCTCCATGTCAGAAACCCACTTGGACTACCCATTATGGGCGTACTACGGCAGTAATTTTGGGGGAATGTGCCTAGAGTTCGATACGCAAGAATTAGTGATCTCTGACCGTCCGAGAGATTCATTTTTGCCAGTACCGGTAATATACGATTCCAATCCACCTCCTCCCATGACCCTCGAAAGACTAGTTTTTTCCGATCCGATGGAGATAGTGATTAGCCGATTGAGCCAGAAGCGGGTGGAATGGCGGCACGAAAAGGAGTGGCGATATTTGGCTGGGAGGAGTGGGCCCAAGTTTTATACTGACGCCGCACTAAAACGTATCTACCTTGGGCCTCGCATTAATCCGAAAGAGAAAGCTGCAATCGTAAATGCGATGAGCAATCGTCCTGTCGAGGTAAACGAAGGATCGGTGCACAGATACGAACTTAAATTTCGCTGCATAAAGGAAAGTACACCTTGGCACGAGTGCGAACGAACCGGAGCAGGACGCTTCGACCCTTCCAAGGCTTTATCCTCCGAAAAAGAACTGCGTGCTATCCTTGGCGACAATTACGAGAGTCTTGAGCGAAAATGCAAAGAGCTCAGCGCTCACCCGAATGTTGAAAGTGTCGATGGCGCGTATCCGACGAATGACCGAAGCGGTGTCCGCGTGACCGCGACGTATCGCTTGAGAGACAATCGCGGTGACATCTCTCACCACCATTTTTTCGACATCGACATGAATCCAATTCCCTACTAGCTGCCGTGCTTGAAAAGTATCACCCCGTGTGACTCCGGAGGACTATCTTCGAGTAACCGGCGTGTTCTGATTGGGAACCGATGCATCCTATTTAACCTCGCTAGCACTAAACATGAAGCCCCGACATCCATTTACCTTTTATTATGTAAGTTGATACCGTTAACTGTCCTCCGCCATTGGCGTTATTTCCACGGCCTGCCTTAACTGCATTGCAAAGATGCAACAGCATGCGTACTCATCGCTGACGGCAAGGCTTGAACTGCAAGGCATCGCGCTAGGGTTATAAAAATAAGAATTAGCCGTCCGCCGAGGCTTGTGACCGACTTATCAGTTGATTAAGCAACATCCTATGCTATCTTGATGGGCCTCTGTCGATACTCACCGCACACTCGAATTCAGAAGTATAAAACATTTAAACGGCCGCAATGGCTCGGAAGCGGCCGGTCGGCAAAGGCAGCAAACGACTAGACGTGGCCGTTCTTACCTCGGCACCTGCTTTATCCATCGTTTTTTATCTCATTCATAGCTATGCCTGCTCCTAAATTCGTACTACATCGCTTTGATCGAATTAAATACACGGATCTCAATTCGCGTCAAAAAGAGAATTACGCCTACCAGAAGGTGTCCGCCGTGCTCGCCGACTACGGCTTTGTTACGATACGACTGTCTGATGATTGGCAAGGAGCTGATTTTATCGCCCAACACATTGACGGAAAAACAATGCTTCGCGTCCAACTAAAGGGGCGAATGACCATCGGAAAGAAGTACCTCGGCAAAGATCTATACATTTGCTTCCGTGAAAACGAGCAGTGGTACTTCGTACCCCATGATGAATTCGTGGAATGGGCACGCACGAAGACGACAATCTGCAACTCCTATTCTTGGACTAATAAAGGCGGATACTCGGTACCTTATCTGCCAGCGGCGATCAAAGCTCACCTCGAACAGTATCGAATTTGCTGAACCAACAACGCTCGTATCTCCTGCGTTGTATTGATACCGCGCGAGCGTCCGCAATGGGTCGGTTCCGGCCTGTTGGAGCCACCACTGGATTTTCAACCTGGCAACCTGCTATGCTGGTCTAAACGACCGAGTTCGGCCAAGAGCAGACTTACAACGGGTTTGCGTACGTCAAGCTACTGGCCGAATGGCCCGGCACTTTGATCAGCGGCGTACTGCAGTTAGGACGCGGTCACGTCGTCTTCCCTGACGAGCTTCACGAGACGGTGGAGAAACGCGTTCATCATGCGGCGTAATATTCACATTCACACTCGAGATAAACATAATGTTTGGTAACGATCAGATTGACAAGCATAGCTTCGAGGAGATCCCTACTGACCGGGATTGCTTCCTTATGAGCGAAATCTACATGGAAGAATATGCGCAAAGCTTGGAAAAAATGCTTGCTGGGGAAGAGTGCAATCCATACGAGATAGGATTTGTTAGTCCGGTTGCTATTCGGAAAATCAATGCTGTTTCAGCAGAATTGTCATGGTATCCGAACACATATACTAGATTCCACGAGGTATCGATAGCTTTGCCAAAAGATGCATTTAAAGCATGCGTGGGATGCTGGCAGTATGATATGAAACCGTATATTTTTGTAAGTCACGATTGGCTAGAGCAGCTTCATCTGCGTGACTATTCGGTGTATGCGTTGGTAGATGCTATTGGCGTCAAGCAAGCAATTGCAAGTAATAGCCTAACTAAAGCCAAACTTATTACTCTGCGCGATCGAATTGACGAGCTTGCGTCGCAATATCCTGATATTTCATTTATTTCATTCGCAGACAGTTTAATTCTAAAAAGCAATTATGAGATAGGATATTTTGATAAGGGCGTAAAATGCTCATATCGCCCAGAAAATATTTTGTACGTTATCAAAGCGATCGATGAGATTTATCGAGAGATACTTAACTTGAGCATCTACGCTGTGCTTACACAGGGAAGTAACGAATATTATGGGGAATCTTTGCTTCATATTTCGAAGTCAGGCAACCATGTGTGCTTAAATAGCTTGGGCGTCCCATTTGCCGAGCTTTTAGCTATTGAGTCAGCTGCGAAGAAAGCTATAAGGGCGGGCGATCATCCGCCTATGCAGCTATATTTGGATGAACAGTTCTATCTATCGATTAACTTCGTCTATGATTTTGAGAAAACCAAAAAGCCAAAGCACGCCTATGTAGCGATTATGAAGTCTCACCAACCAAACTATTTCTATTCAGACTGCGATTCGCTGATTGCTGGCTTGGACCTCAATCGAATTGATCGCTGAGACCGGGAAAGTCGAAGTAATCGGGCTGGGCGAGCAATGATTGTGAGTGGCAGCTGTCTAGGCCCAACGACGCATTGGGACATTTTCTGTCTCAGTCACATCAATGACGTTGTGACTGTGGCGGGATCACTTGGCAAGGGCCAATCGCTAAATAAGCGGACTCAAGTGTCCGCTTTGGGTGGAAAACGGCCGATCGAATAAGGCCAGAGAACCCGCAGGTTGTGTCAAACTCTATTGTCGCAATCCTTGGATTTGGGGAGCTTCGACTTGCGCTTGTGTCAAACTTTCTTTGCGTGCCCGGCATGTCGAAATCGTTCGCCCCATAGCAGGGCTTGAGTCAAACTTTATTGTTCGCCCACAGCTGGAACGACGAGCCAGCAACTAAAGAGTACGCCGCTTCATCCCGCCGGCGGCACCCCGTGCTGCGACCGCCACGCCGCCAGATACCGTTTCTCCTGCGCCTCCCACTGCGCATCGTCCCACCCCAGTTCCTCCTGGCAGATCGCACGCACCCGTCCCAGCAGCGCCG
>Ga0265797_10008788_pt1 | contig 13341 bp, 9 predicted proteins | sample P2T30metagenome_FD_192433 | JGI IMG/M metagenome (GOLD analysis project Ga0265797, IMG submission 192433) | Plant litter microbial communities from East Loma Ridge, Irvine, California - P2 T30 | ecosystem: Environmental > Terrestrial > Plant litter > Unclassified | place: USA: California... | reverse complement strand
GGTGAGAGTTGGGCAGTAGATCAGGACGAAAAGGTCGGTGGTGCTGGGGTCGTGCTCAGTTGGCAGGTGGGACAAGATGGACTGGGAGTTGTTAGCTTGGACTGACACGTTAAGCAAGACTGCCAGAGAGACTCACGGCGTGCTCAGAGTGGTATGTAGTATCCTGCTCGTACGCGCTCTCACTACCAGTGTCCGCGCTCACGACTACGGCGACTGTCCGCTTGGACTTGCCCTTTCCCTTGTCGTCTCTCGCGCTCCTGAGAGCAGCATCAGCTCGTTTCCCGCTCTCGGCCTCGACAGCACCAACACGCGTCTTCTCTTCGGCTTCCTCAGACCACCTTTCATGGTCACTGAAAACTTCGCCTTCACTAGCTCTGCCGCGCCTCCTGTTTCCATCGTCGTAGTATGGGTCCTTGTCCTCCTCGATGATGCTGCCCAGCGCCGCGCCAGCCGCAGCAGCCGCAGCGCCAACCTGCTTGGAAGCCGAGTCGAAGAACTGTTGAGGAGAGGGTGTACGTCGGATAGCACCTCTCACTTGTCCGTACCAGGAAGCCTCGTCGTGTTGTTGCTGTTGCTGTTGCTGTCGCGTCTCCGCATGCGTGCTTCTGCCGGCGTAGTAGCTGGCAGCCTCTCCGCCCACCGGCGGCGGCATACCCTGAGGTCCAGACGATTGACTCGGGAGAGGTCCTTCATGCGGCGGCAGGTTTACATTCTGCTGCGATCCAGGCGCAGGTCCAGGGTATGGTTGCGCGCCTTGCGTAGGGTACGCGCCGCCCTGACCGGTAGCAGGACGGGGCGGTCTGTCATTCTGCGGATGGTCGTCCTCGTCGCTGTCGCTACGTTCGGACCAGATCCATGCTGCCAGGCCGCCGATGGCGATGGTCGAGATTGTGATCAGGGGTACCCAGTAGCCGAGGGTGCCTTGCTGACGGGTGGAAGAGGGCGGTGCGTAAAGAGGGCGTCGCGAGCGCTGTCCTCGATCGTTGGCCATGTTCACCGTGGCCTCATTGGACACGTGATTCGTGTGTCGGTGGGTTGAGTGGAAGGGGAGTTGTTTGTGTCAATGCAATGCAACTGTAGTGCCACTTTCGGCGCTACGGTGAGGTCGCTGGTGGCTGGGTCGCGTGGCAGGAAGCTCTGGCGCTTGTTTGGATGGGTCCAGCGGGGTTAGGTTTCTGGGGAAAACGATGGCATCGATGATTGATGGGTTGCCGAGTCATGGAATGATAGAAGAGAGATGAATACGACGCACAGTGAGGATCTCCAAAACGCTTCAAACGATTCATCAAACAATATATAACAGCAGCCTACAGCTTCGCCTTGACCGGCCCATCCGTCTCAGCCTTCAGCTTATCCTTCAACACTCTCCTCAAGATCTTTCCACTCACACTCTTCGGGATCTCGTCTGTGAACTTAACACCACCTCTCAACTTCTTGTGGTTAGCCACCTTCTTTCCTAGCCATTCCACGATTTCCTTCTCGAGCTCTTTCGATCCCGTTCCCTCCTTGGGGACCACATACGCCAGTGGGACCTCGGAAGCAAGATCTTCTCTATAAACTCCCAGCACCGCCACATCCGAGATCTTGTCATGGGAAGACAGGATGCCCTCGAGCTCTGCAGGTGGGACCTGGAAACCCTTGTACTTGATCAACTCCTTGATGCGGTCGGTGATATAGAAGTTGCCATCGACGTCTTGGTAGCCAACGTCGCCGGTCTTGAAGTATCCATCATCTGTGAGAGCGTTGCGAGTGCCCTCAGGGTTGTCGTGGTATCCTTTGAAGACATTGGGACCCTTGATCCAGAGTTCGCCAACTTCGCCTGCAGGGACTTCATTGTCGTCTGCGCCGATGTATTTGGCTGTTTGGTTAGGGAGGAGGGTGCCGACGGAGCCGATGGTGTCGTACCATCGCTCCCAGGGCTGTGTGTGAATTGTTGGTGAAGTTTCGCTGAGGCCGTAGCCCTGCTTGATCTTTAACTTCTTGCGATTCCAGACTGCATCGACGAGCTCGCGTGTGAGAGGCGCTGCGCCGCTGTTCAGCATGCGGATGGTGCTGAGGTCATATTTGTCGACGCAAGGGTGTTTGGAGAGTAAGAGAACGACGGGCGGGACTACGTATGAGTACGTGATCTTGTGCTGCTGGACGAATTCGCACCAGCCTTCGATGTCGAATTTTGGCATGACAACACACTTGAAGCCCAGATATATGCTTTGGTGTATCAGACAGGTGAGGCCGTAGATGTGGAAGAAGGGGAGGAAAGCGAGGATACTGTCGCCGTCTGGTGCTTCTGGCCTGGGCTTCCAGCTGAGATGGGGGTATTCTCCCTGCTTGAGCTGCAAAATGTTCGACGCAATGTTGCGGTGGGAGAGCATGACGCCCTTGGGCAGACCTGTTGTGCCGGATGAATACACCAGGAATGCCAGGTCTTTGTCCGCATCGACCTTCGTTCGCCTGTAGCGAGAAGCGCCACTCGTGTTGCGGACGGAAGTGAAGTGCTTGAAGCGCACGTCTGGATCTTTCTTGTCGCCGATGAGAATGATGCGATCTTCCGGGATACCCGCTTCCTTCGCAGCCTTGGTGGCATTGCCCAACTGATCCCATTGAGTGACTAGAGCCTTTGCGCCACTGTTCTTAAGCTGGAACGAGAGCTCTTCCACATTGTACCCAGGATTGGCAGGCGAGACGACACCACCAGCCCAGAGTGCCCCCCAAGTGACAACAGGAGTATCAATGCAATTGGGGGTGTAGAGTGCGAGGACGTCGCCCTTCTTCCATTCCCAGCTGGCTTTGAGGCCTTTGCCAAAGTCTGATGCGGATTGCTTGACTTGGGCGTATGTGTAGGATCGATTGGTGTACGGGTCGAGATAAATTACTTTGGGCTTTGTTAGCCTGCGCTGTAGCTATTGGGCTATTTTGAAGAGAAGCTCACCTTTGTCGTCGGGAAAGTCGCGATCTTTCCTCTCGAAGAGGAAGTCCCAAATCCCGACATCTGGCACCTCGAAGGACGGATAGAACGAGTCGGTCGGCATGATGAGGAGTAGCCGAGGTGTTGATGTATAGGTATCAACGACAAACACAGTCAACGCGGTTCAATGCAGTAGTTGGTAAAGCCAAGCTGGAATAACAGAAAAGAGGCTGGAGGACAGAGCATCATCATTTTTGTTGGTCGATCACGAGGCCGCCGCGACCGAGGTGCCAGAATGCAAGGGTGTGTTATCTTGAGCCGAGGCCGATGTCATGTAGCCATGGGGGTTCAAGCTGCCGGAAGCTTCGGCTTACTCTCGCTCCTCTTGGTCTGGCGGAGGTTTGTGAACTGTTTCCTCGCTGATGCTCAACATCTACTCACAAACTATCTGCCGCGTCTTCTGGCCCAATTTATGTTCAACTGCGTCACCGAACCCTAACCTTTAGATTAATCTTCTCCACGCCAAGCGGTAACATTGCGGAGAGCCAGAACATGTGCTGGGTGCGAACTGAGTTGAGCGTGAAGTGAATGGAGTTAACCCGGAGAGTCTTGTCAATAACGGCGCCTACCATTTCCACCTCTCCGATACCTCCTGACATGGATTCCACGTGCAATGGGGATAAGTCGCGTCTTTACGCGAAGTTCGGCGAGAGGAACACGCAAAAAGGTCGGTGAATTTCCAAAATATACAGGAACGGATTTAGCTCGGGCTTCGTTTTTTATGGTACACAGCACATCTTCAAGGCAAACGACTACAGACTCTTCGGCTTCTTCCACACAGGGACCTTCTCGAAATCTTGATCGTACCACAGCTTCCCATTCTCATCGATCTCCGCCGCATCGTCAGTGGTCGGGATACCTACTTCCTCGTTCTGTGCGATCTCGTCCCTGGAAACACCAGCCTGGTCTCTCGGGAGCCAAAGCTTCGGGGTCTTGGACGTAAAGACGGGGTTTTCGTAAGCATTGGCGAGCTCTTCTTCAGTTGGAGCTGAAGAATCGTCTTCACGGTCGGGAATTGACAGCCAGCCTTTGACCTCGTCGCGTGACGATGTTATGAATGCGTCGAAAAATTTCGACAGAGCGGTGGCTACTCCGGTACCCAGCTTGTTGACACCCAGGCGACGGTTATGGGCGGACATGTGTAGGGCGACTTCGTCATGTTCCGACACGCCATCTTCCTGCGCGAGCAATGGCACTTCGGCTGCTTGCAACATGTCATACCCAAGATAGAGTTCCAACGGGCGGAGAGTGCGGTCAAGAATGAGGTTGATTGCGGCCGTGAGGACCAGGAGCACAACCATCAGAATTGTTTGAATGGTCGCTTTGCGTGCGCTGAAAAGTCCGATGAGAGACAACTCTGCCAAGTAGATACCCGTCGGCATTTGTTTCAGTGCACGTTCGTAGACTTCGCCTCGCGTGTCGATCTTGCTCAGGCATACATAGAGCAAGTTGTATCGGTAGCTGATGTAGTACAGAGTCAGACCGATCGTGGCGAAGGCAAGAGTCAGCGGCGCAATGCACGAGTACGCCATTGCGATCACAAACATGTTTGTGAACTTGGGATAAAGGCTTCCGTAAGAAATGCCCTTCATCTGCGAGTAGGATGTAAACTTTTCGCGCGGCGTCTTGTCCCAAAAGTGTTGATAGAACAAGTATTCGAATAGATCCGAGTAGTTCAAGACGTTGCTTGCCGCGCTCGTGAGACCTTGTAACAAGAAGTATGTCAGGTAGAAATTGGAGGCTTTTGGCAAGCTTTCTGCCAGTAGCCTTGGGGCCATGTGAGGTTCCTTGATTATCTGAGCGGCCACTGCGGCAGCACCAGAGGAGAATGTGGTCACCAGGAAGAGTTGGAATACTTGGAAGAAGAACACCCAAGCCTGCGTCTTCAATTCGGCCTGGGGAGTGGTTGGCTCTCCAGACATTTTGGCGATGTCTACGGGTACGTTAGCATTAGAACTAGTGTCGTTAGGGCGAACCTATGGAGATGAAATACTCACGTCGAAAGAGCTTGGGCACGTAAGACGCCAGCCAGCTGATCAGGAACGGTGGCGCAAGGCCGGAGATCAAGCCAAGCAGCCAATCCGGCAATTCGTTCAAGAAGCTGAGCCACTTATAATGTTCGGCGAGATAGCTGATGTTACTGATGGTTCCAAGAATACTCGTCGGGATGGAAAAGAATATGGTGAAAGCAACCACAAACACTAAGCCGAGCGACGCTTTCGAGAGACGCTTTTCCATGGGCAAGGCCAGACTGCTCCAAAGCACTTCTTTGGGAAGCACGTCCAGATATCGGTCCTGTAACGGTATCGCGGGCATCTTGAAGGTCACGGTCTCATAGGCTCTGTGTGCGGCTGCTTGGTCAGAGAAAGCAACGAATATTGCTGACTGACCCGGCAACTTGCTGCTCGGCGAGGCTCTATGTTCTTCGGTCTGGCTGGCAAATTCTGTGACGGAAGCTCTCGACTTGTCGATCAGGTCATACTTTGTTCCAACGACCGGTGGCTGTCGAGCTGTTGGTCGATGTGCCTTCGAGCTAGAATGGCCGTTCTCAAGTGAAGATGCCGAACCGGATCCTCGACGTCTCTGCTTGTTGGCCCGAATGATGAGGTCGAATTCCGCAGACTCCAACTGCATTGCAGCATCATTGCGTTTTTGAACCAGATCGGAGATGTCCCCGGTGTCTTTGACGGGCCACGAGCGCTCCGCATGCTGGCCGAAATACCCTTTCAAGTTCTCCTGGAGGAGTGCCTCTTTCGGTACGTTCAAGAACAGTACAGTGCGAGGCGAGAGCTTCTTTGAGCGGGATGGAGACAACAGATAGGCTTGCCGCGTTCCAATCAGCAACAGACGCTCCCTGGCAATGAGGAGCAAAACGCCAAGAAAGAATACCCAGGCCATGACGGTGTGGCCCCATAGGTGGCTGTTCTTGGCGACATTGCTGAACGAGATCCTGTCTAGTTGTGAGGCGTTGCCACCAGCGGTAGCGTTGACGGAGATCAACACAGGAAGTACCAGGCAGCTTCCTAAAAAGCAAATGGCGATGATGAACCTGAGGAATCTGAGGTAAAGATAGGCGTCCAGCGAGCTATGCGTCAACAGGAAGCGCGTGGGAAGCTTGCGGAAGTCATGGAACCAGCCTGCTCCCGTCGAGCTGGATGCTGGAGTTCTGTTCTTTTCGGGGACTGTTCCCAAGAAAGTCCTGGGCGCGTAGTGTTTGTGGAATTTATTTCTAATGGCCACAAATATGGCTAGGTAAATGACTGCAGAGATGAAAGTCGGGACAAATGCTGCGAGTATGGTGGCGCCAGAGGTAGAGCCCGATTTCCGGTGGTTGCCATAGCCGGAGCCTTGCGTTTCCAGCATCTTGACCTAGCTTGGAGTGAAAATGGGTGATTATCGTGAGTCGGCCTGTCACTCGATCATGCTGTGGACAGGACAGGGGTGTGTGTGTGAGGATGCCACTCGAAGTCGTAAGTTAGCTGTCAGCTTAGCTCCTGAGGCGAACCAAGTGTGGTGTAGTCGAGATGGATTGATCTACGCGGATCCAGCAAGGCAGACGTTATCTGTGATGGCAGGCAGCAACGTCATCCCTTCCCCGTCACGCTTTCTTTCCCCGCGAAAACATGAGCCGCGCGCGCGTCAAAAGCACCGCAAAAGCAAAGTCGGCCGGTTTTGAGATCTGTCTCACTCCACCCCCCATCGAGACATCCTGATCCTGCGATTCTCCCCGGTCTTCAATCCTCCATTCTGCATCCTGCCTCCGAGTCTGTCTCTGCATTCCAGAATCGCAAAAAGACCCTGTACTCTTGAGCATCTGTGCGCCGTAGCAGTACCAGACCACCGCCTGTCATCTCCACTTCCATCTCCACCTACAATCCACCGTGCGCTTTTCGCATTTCACATGCCGCTTACAAAAGTCAGTCCTTCTCCTGGACGCAACTCTCCTGCGCACGCAGGCAAAAGCTCTCATTTCCGTCATCCTTTCGGCGGCCGTGTGAGCAAGCATTTCGGCGACATGGTAAGCACGCTTGCAATCTCCAAGTGCGAAAGCCACACATTTCGTCCGAGCTGACGCCTGGCAGCTGTCTCCCGAGGATGCCTATCTGTCATACTACGACGTTCGCTTGACGCGCGAGGATGTCCAGTGCATCAAGGATGACTGGCTTACCGACAACGTGATTGCCTTTTGGCAGGAGTATCTAGAGCACGAGAAGCTCAGCGAATACCCCAAGGCGAACATCGTCCTCCTCCGACCCTCCATGGCTTTCCTGCTTCTCAACACTAAGGATCCGCTCAGCCTGAAGTCTGCGCTGCCGAACTTTGAAAAGACGACACACATCTTCCTGCCCATCAACGACTGCCGCAGCGTCGACATTGCCGAGGGTGGGTCACATTGGAGTTTGTTGCTAGTCTCGGTCATCGATGGTGTTGCCTTCCACTACGACTCCCTTACGCCCTCCAACGTCAGCGAAGCGAAGCTTGTCGCCTATCGCATCAGCATACTTCTCGGCAAGCCGCTCAAGTTCATCAACTTGGAAGACTCGCCGCAGCAGGACAACAGCTCTGACTGTGGAGTCTATGTTTGCCTGCTCATGCAACACCTGCTCATGTCGCGGTTACTGCGAGCCCATGCTCAGGATAAGATTAGCATGAGCATGCGTGGAAAGGAGGTCGACGCGTACAACGGGCGCAAGGAGATGTTGAGAGTCATCGAGACTAGGCGCAAGGAAGGCGAGCGACGGAGAAGCAGGAGTCAGTCTCGGGATGGAAAGAACCACTCCAAGAGCAAGAGCCCGCCCCGTATCGGTGATGAGCAGAACGAGAAGTAGGACTCCGTTGCTGCAGCCACGCTTGATATGGGCCGTCTATTGATTTGAGCATTTAGCGTAGGCGTTGAGGGTATACCTGCAAGGGCTGCAACGCCGGCATATTTGACTACGCGCTATGAGGCATGGTGTTTTCCGCTCTAGGGGTTGGCGTTGGTGTTGCAAGTCGGACTACATGATTAACTGGCATTGTTTATCGTTGTAGTCTTCGGGATTGACCTCATTTGCTAGAACATCGTGTCTCATCACATGTAAGTTTAAACGCCCTTCTCGAGTCTGCTTTCGCTCCTGTCCTTCTGGCTCTGGACATGAGTGGGACTTGAGCTGCCCACGATGAGATACTGCAAGGCTATACCTATAAAAGAGCTACAACCCTTACGCGTGTAACCTCATCTTGTATTGAGCTGACACGTTCTTGTCACGCTAAGGCATTAATCGCGTACTTATAGACTACTCATCCATCTTGTTTTAATGTTACACTTAAAAGTGACTTTACACGTTACACGCAGATCAAATGCATGTATGCGGGGACGGGACTCGGGAAGGAAGGTTGCCCGCAGATTCCTGTCGCAACCGTCGAGCTAGTTGAGCTTGTGATAATCTCCAAGCTTCAGCTCGTGCTCGCTCCTCTTACCAAAACAACTGCGTTGCCAGTACTGCCAAAGCCACGCTCCATCTTCCCACGATTCACAAGTCCGGTCTTCTTCCCTACAGGAGACCACGATGATTGATTTCAGCTTCAGCGATGATGCCGAGCTCCAGAAGCTGAGCGCCCAAGTCGTAAGCCACCTCACAACTCAACTACTGCTTGCGCTGTCGCAAAACGCGAGCGCATTCGGCCAAGCTGCGTGCTAACACACAAGACACAGGCATCCGATCCCGAGGAATTCGAGCACTGGGAGAAGCTGGTCCGCGCCGCCGAAGCGCAAGAAGGTGGCCTCAACCGCAATTCCAGCCCGCAAGCGATCGCATCCACGCGCGAGTCTTACGACCGTTTCCTCGCCAGATACCCCTTGTTCTACGGCTTCTGGAAAAGATATGCTGACCTGGAGTTTGCGATTGCCGGAACGGAGGCGGCGGAGATGGTAAGCACAAGATGTTTCGAGTACAGAAAGACCGCACTGACACAGGACAGGTCTATGAGCGCGGCGTCGCTAGCATTGGCATTTCCGTTGACCTCTGGACCAACTACTGCGGCTTCAAGGTTGAGACGAACCACGAGCCAGACATGATCAGAGAGTAAGTAAACGGGCATTCCCTCTCCTCACTCTGCCCATGCCCATAACCATGGCACGAACACGTCAGATGCTCCTTGAGCATGCTTGCACGCAAGACGCGCCTGCAACAAGCTTGGTGAGAATTCCAGCCCTGCTCAAGGTTGCGATCATGTCTCACGTCATCAGCACATCAACACGCCGCGCTTAATTTTCTGCTCGAGCCTGCCTTTGCCAACACATTTGCGATCCGTATGTGCAATCCAGATTGCCACTCGAGCAAACTCGCTCCTTTTTGCAACATGTTCGCCATCACTTTCTTTTCCCCAGCTCCAATCCCATCCACGTGGCTTCGTTTACTAACCTGAAATCTTTAGACTGTTTGAACGCGGTGCAGAAAGCTGTGGCCAGGACTTCCTCGCGCACCCCTTTTGGGACAAATACATCGAGTTTGAGGAGCGTCTCGAGGAGCAGGACCGTATCTTCGACATCCTCAGCAAGGTCATCCATCTGCCTCTCCACCAGTACTCGCGTTACTATGAGCGCTATAGCAGCATGGGCAAGCAGCAGCCTGTCGAAAAGCTCGTGTCTGCCGACGTCTTGGCCCAGCTACGGAGTGAACTTGAGCAGACCAACAGCAATCCTGCCGACGTTGAACGTGAGTTGCGTGGTAGGATCGAGGCCATCCATTGGGAGATCTTCAACCAAACACAGTCCGAGGTCACGAAGCGATGGACCTACGAGCAAGGCATTAAGCGTCCCTACTACCATGTCACTGAGCTTGATGAGGAGCAGCTGACTAACTGGGGGAAATACCTGGATTACGAGGAGGCCGAGGGAAACTATGAAAGAATCAAGTTCCTTTACGAGCGCTGTCTTGTCACCGCGGCCAATTATGACGAGATCTGGTTCCGGTTTGCGAGATGGCTGGCCACGCAGGAAGGCAAGCACGAAGAACTCAGAAATGTCTACCAGCGCGCCAGCTACGTGTACATCCCTATTGCACAACCAGCAATCCGCCTGTCGTACGCCAACTTTGAAGAGTCGGAAGGTCGTCACGAGGTCGCCATTGCCATCCACGAGGCCATTCTCTTGCACATTCCAGACCACTTGGAAACCATCAGATCGCTCGTGAACCTGCATAGGAGACAGTTCGGCGTAGATTCCGCGATCGAAGTGCTGAGAAAGTACACTGAAGATGGAGGCTGCACGCCTCAAACACGCGGAGCCTTGGTTGCTGAGTGGGCTCGCATCATGTGGCGCGGCAAGTACGATAGCAAGGGTGCACGCAAGCTGTTCGAGAGCACACAAAAGCAGTTCCTCGACTCTCAGCCATTCTGGAGCAGCTGGCTGTTGTTCGAAATCGAACAGCCCACCAACGCTTCCGATGAGGCGACTGCACACAAGCGTATCATGTCAGTGCACCAACTGATCCGCCGCAATTCCACCCTTCCGCCTGAGGTGGTGAGAGCCATGAGCTCGCAGTACGCCCGCTATCTGCAAGAGCGCGGAGGCAAAGACGCCATGACCGAGCTCCTCAAGCTCGACGCTGAGATGAACGGACCAACTAGTGTCCAGAACGCATTCAAGGCATAGAACGCCGCGGATTCCGGGTTAGTCATTCGCTTAAGCAATGGTGTGGTTCGTGAGTTCGCAAGTCGGCCTGGACCACAACTGCCACGCCGCTTTGCTCGGGCTTTCTAGGCATCGAGAAAGAGCTTTTCCATGGCCGAACCTGTGATAAGAGAGCTCCTGTTGTTGAGGAGAGCCGCAACACAACGAGCTGTTCGTTGTGACAACGAGTACTTCGTGTAATTGAGCATGTGATTGCGGTTTGGCTTGGTTGGGTGGCTTTTTCTGTATGATAACCGAGGCCTAGTTAGCACATACACCTGCTACGAGGAAAGGCCTCTTTTGATTATAATAACAACGATTCTCCTTCAGTCCACAGCGTACATGGTTCAGTCTCGCAAATCTTGCACGGTGGTAATGCGACTTTTCCACTGGAGACCAAAGATTTCAACCATGAACCATGTGTGAGCTTTCGATTTCGATTCTGTACACGGATAGTTCATCGGTCGCCTGAGACAGTAGCAAGTCCAAGCCTCGAGTCGTACTGATTTTCTATCTGTCAGCTACCAAGTCTTGTGCCTCCCATACCTACCGAAATCTGCCCGTTTGAGCGAACATTCCGACCTTCGTTGGACGGCTCTAAGTCTAGCGCTGTATCGAATGCTTGGTGTATGAGTGCCGTTTATCGACTCATCTTCTTCGCAAACATCGTCGGTCGGCCCGATGGACGGTTTACATTCTAACAACAGCCTCTTTCCAGAGACCGGTGAGTGGACATATCGAGTTAATCGATGCCGTGGAGGCTCGACAACAGCTGTATCATAGACACCGGTGAGCAAGTAAACATGGCTGCCTGTTCTACATCCATCGATGCGGAAGCACTAGCTGATCGAGCTCTTTTCGACATATAAGTACATAGTAGTCCTGGACCCGGACATGTTCAGTCAGATCAACCATCAGCTTGAAACACTACTTCGCTACGACTGACTACCAATAACAACAACACACCTTCCATCATGCAATTCACCAAGCTCGCCATGGCGCTCTTTGTCGTCGCTGTGCTAGCCGCACCCATGGCATCCCCGGCCGACATCGATGGGACACCAGCCACGGCTCCGACTCCGGTTGCGCTCGACATCCCGACTGGTGTTGCCAGGCCTGTTCCAGCGTACTGTTGTCACCGTCTATGGTACGGAATTAGCTGCGGGTGGGGCAAGAAGTTCTGCGGAAATTAACGAGACGTCGTGCCAATAAGCAACAAGGTATATTGATGTATTGAGAGGGATTCACTTTCCGAAGAGCTGACGCAGTCCATAGCCCGCTCGTTCGCCAGTGACTCTCGGCCAGCCTAGGCAATCCATACGAACCAGTCTCACGAATAGGGCATTTGATTGTTGGAGGGTGCGCGCCAAAGACGCGACAAACGATGTGAAGGATACTCAAGCTCATGCCACCAAACACACCTCTCGCGTATCAGCTGTACCATCATACAATGCGGATTCGCCGAGAGAAAGAACACACGCCATTTTCGAGGGGGAAATGGACTGTTTTCAACATACACAGGTATAATAATACACGCTCGCAAGACTTGCAGCGCACTGTTTCGCGAGGAGTCGCCTCAACTTCCAAGACAAGGTAAGAATTGGCTCGTCAAAACCAAGGTTTCGCATTCTTGCGCTTTTCCTCTTTCATCTCCTCCATCTGTAGACAATTCGTTAGTTGATGTTCGTCGTGTTTGGAGCACAGTCGATGTTGGCGAAAGCAATTAGATGCGATGCGACTTACCCAGTTCTTCTTGCACTCTTTGTATGCACTGTGTTGACGAAGCTTGTCAGTTTTCCGGGATGATTCTCGAGTCGAAGTCGGGTTTCGACTGGCTTCGGACTTACTCGAAGTAGTCTGTACACATTTCTCTGTCGCCGCCGTTTCGCCGTAAGCACTTCAGGCTCTTGTTTGCTGCTTCTTGGCAGGGGTCGAAGTATTCGCTGTTGCGTTTGCTGGTGAGGTTGGGAGAGTTAGTGGGGCGGTTTCTTGTTGATGTCAATGGAGTGAGATGCGATGCGACTGGATGGAATGGGTTGGGTAGAGACGGCTAGGATCCGTGTGATCGTAGCCCTGTTAGAACAATTATATCGTAACGAACCGACAAGGTTCATGGATGAGGCGTGCATGCGGTCTTCGGTCCTTTAGTCGTGATGTGACAGATTAACTTACCTGCTGAATTGAGACTGGCCCTTCTTCCAGGTGCCTGTGTCTTCCGGTGCCTTGGAGGAGTCTGGCATGTTGGTGATTCGTTCACTCGTTTATGTCGATGCGACTTGGATGAAGTCCACTTTCACATGCTTGTCCCAAGTAGCCGGACGCCACGAGAGTGAGAGTAGAGTCCGGGTAGACTAAGGCTCGGGATCGGCATCGGCAGCGAGCGATAAGATCCGCTCCCTGCGCCAAACAATCTGTCCATGGCCCGGCGAAAGAGGCAACAAACACGCACACGCACACGACACATGTCATCCACCTCTACACTACTCGCGAATCGTCAAGGAGAAACCAGAGAATGCAGCAACGTCAGTTCGACCACTCATAGCACGACCAACGCTTGGCGTTTACCAGGCATCTCTGCTCTGCAGCCCTCCACCTGCCCGACCTCGCCGACCGCTTAGGCACATACCTTGTCCACGGGCTCGTGACTTCGAGCTCGCTGCTTCTCCTTCCACGCGCCACACCCTCGACCCGGAACACCTCCTTCAACCATGTTCTCGCGCGT
>Ga0265797_10008787_pt1 | contig 13341 bp, 8 predicted proteins | sample P2T30metagenome_FD_192433 | JGI IMG/M metagenome (GOLD analysis project Ga0265797, IMG submission 192433) | Plant litter microbial communities from East Loma Ridge, Irvine, California - P2 T30 | ecosystem: Environmental > Terrestrial > Plant litter > Unclassified | place: USA: California... | reverse complement strand
CAACAGCATCACCGGCGGCAGCTCTGCCACTTCCTCAGGCTCGAGTGCCTCGAGCACTGGAAGCTCCAGCTCCTCAGGCACCGACAGCTCCAGCTCTTCGGGCACTAGCACTGGCAGCTCGTCGTCCAGCAGCGGCGGTTCATCTGTTACCAATGCCGCAGGTAGTGCTACCTCAGCTGCAGGCTCTGTCGCAAGCAGCGTCGCTGGCTCTGGAGCCATGGCCACTGCGCTTCCTGGTGTCCTTGGTGTAGCCGGTATTGTTGTCGCACTCTTGTAGCCGACTTGGATGGTCGCAGCACGGACATATGTAAATGGCTGCTGTAATGATATTGGAATGTAATGACGATTGGAACAATTGCGCGATCACGCTTGTCCATAAACAGTTCGTATGTTTCAGTCAGTGTGTTGGTTGAGTTGTTCGTTGCTTTGAACGTACCAAAGTATAGTGCCATGCCAAGGGAGACAATGCTTGCATTGAAAACAGACCTCATATGTGTTGCGCAAGTGCGTATTTGACGATGATTGATGCGTTCTTGCCTGATCTGCAGACTGCTAAATGGATTCATTTTGGTCCTTTGCAAGAAGAGAGTTCGTGATAGAGTACAATATGCTACCGCTACGTGTAATGTATGTTTCAATTGCCGTCAATGTCCCAATGCATGATCCTTTTTGCAAACCTCAAACGCCCTGGACCTCTTGTCTCAAGAGTAATGTATGAGCATACACGGCCAGTGAACAACGCCTTCATCCAAACGAACCGGTTCCCAGAGACTACGAGAGTAAGAAGCGGGAAAGAACAGAAAGAAAGAAGCAAAGAAAGTGACATCGAATCGAAGGTTGCGGCCGAGACATTATCTCCAGGCAGCTTTGCTCAGACTGCTCTGCCTCTGCGCACTGCCCGGCATGACCGAGCTGACTCTTACTGGAGCTCGTTGTACCCCAGCTTCCTTGGGAGTGCCTTCAACTGCCATGCTCCTTCTAGCAGCCATGGGACCGGCGCCCTTGAGCACAGGAGCGGTGCGTGGGCTAAGCACACTTCGCACGCCATCGTCCTTCTCACTCCTCACCATCCTCCTCGCGTGGCTGGCTGAGAAGATGCTTTGGCCATCACTTTGAGGTGGCGGAGAAGTGGCAGTGGGTGAGCGGCGGCCTTGAACAGATTCTCGGGTGCGGGCTCGAGAGACATGCAATTGCGCGCCTGAATTGCGGCCAGACGAAGACGTGCGCTTAAGCTTCATAGCAGAACGGATCTTGCCCACCGCCTCCTTGTCCGCCGTAAGAGTGCGTTCGAGGTCAGATCCTGAAGATGCTGACTCGGCGTCATCGTCATGTGTGGGTGCTCGACGTGCAGGCGATCCGGTTGCAGGCGATTGGCGATAGCTCAATGATAGATGAGGCGCACTGTTGGCAGCCATTTCGCGGAGAGGTGTCGTTTCGTCTTCGTTGACGAATGCGCTAAGGTTCAGACTAGGCGGAGGAGGTGAACCATCAGTCTTCTTTGTGAGGAACCCGGTTGCGAAGCGGCTACCACCAGATCGCCTGAGCTCGGAGCTCGAAATTGGTGCTGATGGTAGTGGGCTGGAGTTCAACTCTGAATCGTCGTTGGGCTCCGAGGCATGTGAAGGAACCGAGTTCTCTGCTTGTGCGATTACTTCGTCAGGCAGTGCCGGACTGCTCTCCTGGAACTTCGGGGTAGGCTGGAAGTCTACAAGTGGAAGTGCAGCTTCGCCATCGTCGTTCTCGTCCCTCCATCTGACTGCGCGCTTCTTGGTTTTCTTGGGTGTGCTGTTCATAACAACACCCCTTCGAGCGCCGCCAAGCTTGACTCGCCGCCTAGGCGATGCGGTAGATTGTCCGTTGCTAGGACTCGAGCTTTCTGTGTTACTGGTCATGTGTGGCGGTATAGCTGAGGCGCTTGCAGCACCAAGAGACGGGCGGATTTTGGCTTTCAATGGGCTTGGTCCCATCAAAGACATTTGCCGCTTCTTTCTTGGAGTGCCCGACTTGCTTGGAGGGATGGCTTCGGTGATTTGGAGACCGCCATCAGGTTTGATGACTTGGCTGACAGCTTCTGCACAGCTTTGCAGAAGCTTACCGAGCACCTCTCGCGCAGCTTCAACTGCCTCCGCCTCACTCATCTGCATGATCTGATTGAGGATTGCTACAGTTTCAAAGTGCGCTGTGAGCAGAACCTGCGTAAGACCTTGATCGGACAGTCTCTCTTGATCAAGAACGGCTAGGTGTGCTTCGACGTCCGCCTTACTCTTCAGCACCTCAACCTCTCGGTGCAGCGATGATTCTTCCAGGTTGTCGACTGCGGAAGCTCCTAGCGCTTGCAATTGTCGTAGACTATCCTGTAGCGCGGTGTCGATCGCGCGACACCAGTTGTTCTTCGCCATGCGCTGGTGAAAGTGCTGTCGACTGCCTTCCAATTCCACAAGGATACCCTGAGCAGTCTTGCGCATGGCGACCATTGACTTCGGAGCTTCCTCGTCCTCGCGTGAATCGCATACCTGATCGAATGCACCGATCCAGCCACTGATGGCACCAATCCGGCGCTCAACTTGTCGTAGTCGACGCATGTTAGCGATGCGGTCCTGTCTCTCGGCCGTTGAGTGGTCAAATGCAGCTCTGATTCTTTGCATGCCATCATGCGCGATCTCGCCCCTCTTCGCCTCTGCCTTGCGAAACTTGACGAAAGCCAGCTCCTCGTACTGCTTTTGTTGCGAAGTCAGTTCGTTGATGCGAGCCATTTGCTCGTCGATCTTCTTCAGATAATCCTTGACATGACGGTCCACATTATAGACATTGCGGACACTCTTGGTTTGGATGTTCTTTGCGCGATTGGCGTAGCGCAATGTGTTTTGTGTTTCGTCGAAATGTTGGCTAGACGGCGAGACACACACGATCATGACTGTCCTGCAATTGCCGCCCAGGGAGAACTTTAGAAGACGAGTGAGCTTCGAGTTGCGGTAGGGAATGTGGTTCTTCTTTCTCGGGTCGCAAAGCGCGTTGATACAGCTGCCAAGCGCCAGCAGCGATTTGTTGATATTCGCGCCCTCCATAAGACGCTCGCCCCGATTCTTTGTCGCCGAGGCACGCTCTGATCCGGCCAAATCAATGATGCTCAATGTGGCCATAGTCACTGGCTCCGAGATCGAAGTGTCGCGAGATTTAGAGGAGACGTTGACCTGGAGAACGGCGTGCGAACGCGATGATGTTGCATTCGCTTCTGTGGGTGACTGTGTCCTGTTCGAGTTTCCAGTAATGACCATATCCATGACCTCCTGTACATTTTGCGGGTTGTGTGAAGATAGACCAGCTACCGAGACAACCTGGTTGGCATCCTCGCGAAGCATGAGGCCCTGCTTGTTGGCGTAGTTCGGGTTGAGCAGGTCGCGAATAGTCTCGTTGTAGATTTCCAGGTAAGAAAGTGTAATCTCCGTCGCCTTTTCTGATTGCAATTCTCCCACCTTCTCAAATAGCTCTTGCATTGTAAGGAAGATGATTCCAGGCTGCTGTGCAGTGCCGGTGATTGTGTGTGTTTTTCCGCAGCCAGTAGCTCCATATGCGAATACAGTGGCATTGAAGCCGTCCAGTACCGAGTCCAGTAGGTTTTTGGTGGTCGCCTCGTACACGTCTCCCTGTGTAATGTTTTCGTCAAACACTCTGTCGAACCCAAATGTCTGATCCTTCACACGTTTGCCCTGTGGCATGACTGATCGAGTGAAGCGCTGAACATTGTCTTCTGGAGGGTCGAATACACTTTTGGTCGGTCAGCGAAGCTCTACTTGTCCTGATATAGTGGCTCTACTTACAGGCATTTTTCGTCCACGACTTTCAGAACGGGCCGGATGCCCTTCTGCTTCATGTGAGGAGCTGGAGCAGCTGCGAGGGAACCATCCCCGAGGAACATTGGCCCATCATCGGAGCGCGCCAATTGTGCAGCCTCGCGAATGGTGAAGGGGCGCACGCGGACGGTAACCTGAATGCTGGACGCGCCATCTATTCCAGCGGCCATGTTTGTTGATGGAGGTGAGCTCCAGTCCAGCCAGCTGGGAGAAGAGCAGTGACGCGCGAAACAGTTGAGAGTTGAGGTTAAGTTAGTGTCGACAGGAAGGCGTGTTGTCCAGATTCGAGTGTCGTCGTCGCAAAGGAGTGTGTTGGTCCTGCTGTTGTCGCTGTCCCCAGCTCTTCATCATCCGCTGGCTTGGTTGTTGGAACCCTGGACTTGCATCTCAAAACGCCGGCTCGTCTCGTGTTGTCCTGAGCGACCGGGCCGCACCGTGCACATCTCTATCTTTGGAGCATAAGACGTGTACCTTACATGAAGAATACATGTAGTGTGGACGACATCTGAACACATATTGGACGAGTTACATTGAATACAACGGATGGAGTGATCATATAGCAGACCACGAATCACTTACGCTGGAAAATGCTCACTGTTGCAGCGGCTTGCCCGGGCGATCATACTTTGCCGTCACGACCGAGTCTGGCCGTTGATCTCCCTCGCACTACGTTTATAACGGCTGTCCGCCGTTGATATATGCATACTTATTACTGCGCAGGCTGCATCGTGAAGACCGGAATGCTAGTCAGGATGTGCCCGCACCAACCCTTGCGACTAGCACAAATGTCAAAACTGGGCCGCGGTTAGACCTTGATCATCAGTGTGTAGCAATGACGCCATGACCAATTGCCGCACTGCTTAGAAATACCATTGAGCATTGCGAATCGTTGTATCCACATGCCCTGGCTGGTATAACTCCTGCATAAAACGCATCAGGATATAGTTGTTGCTTCTCTATCTTCACTCCTCGATCCTAGAACATCCTTCCACCATCGATCGATTTATATCAGCCACACAACAGACACCATGAAGGAAGCTCTCATCACCACTGGCCCCAAGGTCAACATCGTAGACTCTGACATCCCCAAGGCCGGCAAGGATCAAGTTGTCATTAAAGTTGTCTTCTCCGGCAGCAACCCCAAGGATTGGAAGGTTCCCGGTGCGTTTGACGGAATACGCCATTTGATTTCTAGGCCACCACCACTGACAGGAAGACTCTAGGATGGCTTCCGAAGTTCGACAACACCAATCAAGGCGATGACATCTCTGGAATTGTCCATGAGGTCGGCGAGAATGTCGTAGAATTCAAGAAGGGTGACCGCGTTGCTGCATTCCACGAGATGATGACGCCTGGTGGTTCTTACGCCGAGTATGCTCTTGCCTGGAAGCACACCACTTTCTTCCTGCCCAAGGGAACGAGCTTCGAAGGTAAGAAGATTGCTAAATCTACTCTATTGTGTGACCATTGTATTGACGGCCAACACAGAGGGTGCCGCAATCCCACTCGCCGCTCTGACATCAGCTCTTGGTCTATACGCTCGTCTGAGGCTTCCTGAGCCTTGGCTCCCTGCGTCGGACGACAAGAAGATTCCTCTGGTCATCTACGGTGCTTCGTCTTCCGTAGGCTCATACGCTCTCCAGCTCGCCGTCAAGTCCAACATCCACCCGATCATCACCGTCGCCGGACGCGCCTCAGACCACGTCGAGAAGTTCATCGACCGCAGCAAGGGCGACACAATCATCGACTACCGCAAAGGCGACGAAGCCGTCGTCAAGGGCCTCAAAGACGCCCTCAACGGCCAAAAGCTGTTCCACGCTTTCGACGCAGTCTCAGACAATGGCTCCATTGAGAACCTGGCCCAAGTGCTCAACCCTCAGGGCGCCATTACCTTCGTGCTTCCCGGCAAGGAGTACAAAGGTTTTGCGGAGACTGTCGACCTTTCCACCACTCAAGTTGGTGATGTGCACGGCTCATTGAAGGACTTTGGCTACGTCCACAGCAGATACTTGAGCAAGGGTCTTGATGACGGGTGGTTCAAGCCTCAACCGCAGGAGATTGTGCCCGGAGGATTGGAGGGCGTCGAGAAGGGTCTTAGCAACTTGAAGGACGGCACTGTCAGTGCTGTCAAGTACATCTTCAAGATTGAGGACACGCCAGGTGCAGGCAGCGGACAGTAGAAGTCGACTAATGAAAACCGTCGACGTTGTACATAGAATATTGCTGTAATGTACAAATTCGAAAAGCGGCAAACACGCGACGCCTTTGATTCGTAAAGTGTTGCGCTAGTCTTCGCAAATGCGTGGAAACCGAGGCTGCCTAGAACATGTCGACGGAAGCGGTTATCACAAGACAAAGCAGGAAACAAGAATGATTGAAAATAGAAGCCCAAAAAGAGCCATGATATACATTTGCTGTGTGTTCCCATATCTTACAATAAGCATACCCTTTCATGAACGAGAAAGGCAGACAAATATCGTCTAACGTCAATTGCCCAGAACGCTTAAATGCAGCACATGCACCCGAAGCCGTTCCATAATTACAAGAGTGAAGAACGTCAACGATTCTGTCGTCTTCCCACAATATTTTTTCCCCTTTCGCTGTACCTGTCTGGACAGTCTCTCTCTACTCCTTCTTGGCTCCGCTACCGAACCAGGAGAAGGCACCGCTCTTCATCTCCTTGACTTGTGCGTCCATCATCTTCTTGGTCTCCTCTTCCTCTTCCTTAAGCCACTGTGCGCCGTGCTCGCGAATCTGCTTCTCAAGGTGCTCGTACTGCTTCTGGCCCTGCTCGCGGATCTGGTCGCTCAGCATCTTGCCCTGAGCAAGACCCTCGGAGACGCTCTGGCCGTCAGCGAGGACCATGCCGCCGCCCATCTTGTCGCCCTTGATGCCCAAGTTGGCACCGAGCATTCCACCGAGGGAGAACTTGCCAGCCTTGGACTTCTGCTGCTCGTACTGAGCCAAGAAACGCTTGCGGGCTTCATTCTCACGGCGCATGAACTCTTCAGGGATGTCCTTGCCCTCGAACGACTTGATGACGGGACGCACATCGTCGATGCCCATAGTTGCAACGTACTCGAGGAAGGGAATCAGGCCAACGAGATCCTTGGTGTGCTCATCCTTGGGGTCGCCCTTCCACTTGGGAAGCACGATAGCGTTCTCAGGCTGGTTCTTCACGTGAGCGGAGTTGGTGTCGACGATGATAGTCTTGCTCAAGTCGCGGTTCAGGTACTCAAGATCCTTGACGTACTGTCCGTTCTCGTACTTAGTAGCCTCACGGCCAAGGGGCCACATGATGAAGTGGAAAGGATCCAGCTTCTTGATGACAGGGTCGGCCATGGCGATCGGGACGGAAGTGAACAATACCAGCTCGTAGTACTGCGAAAGGTAGCGGATGAAGTAGTCGATGCCAGGGCGCTTAGCGGTACGGTAGCCGTTCTTGCGGTCCCAGGTTGTGTGAATCATCAGGTCCTCGAGCGAGAGCACAAGGGTGAATGGCTGACGTTGGTTCTCAGGGACGGTAGGCAGAAGCTTAGGGAACGAAGGCTCGGTGTAGTAGCCAAGCTGGTGGCCCATACGAGCGCGCACACGAGAGTACATGCTGGTAGGACCCCAGCCGCTGGCGAGCTCGGGATCAAGACCAGCGGGAACCTCCTCGTCAGCGCCGAAAGGACGAGTGAAGTAGAGGCCACCACCGATACCAGCGGCAAGTGCTGCGAGGTACATGTAGTTGAATGTCTGCGCGCGCCTGCGATCCAGAGAGGTCTCATAGTCAGACCTTGAGTATTCTCTCTCGTCGCCGCTCTTCTTTCCGCGGCTACCCGCTTCTGCTGCCTCCGCCTCTAGCTGTGCCATGTCGGCAGCCTCATTTTGTGCTTTCTCGGACTCTTGCACCTTGGGGTCCATCTTCTTTGCGCCGCCGAACTCGAAGTCGAAAGTGCTGGGAATGCCTTGTCTGAGATCTGGCAGTGGGCCACTAGGCATGTCGGGTTCCACCTCTGCCTCTTTTGATGCTGAAGGCGCAGGCTGTGCATTGGGATCGGGTTGTGTGCTGTTCTCGGCGCCCGCCTGGGCATTTTGCGCCTGAGCTCTCACATTGTCGGCTGGAGGCTCGTCGAGGTTCTTCTTCTGTGCTACGGGTTGCTGGGCAGCTGACTTTGATGCTCCTGTCGCAGCGGCGGCAGCGGCAGCAGGCTTGCTGGTAGATGGCCTTGGAGGAGGTCTGGTTGCCTTGGGTGGAGGAGGTGGCCTTGAAGGTCGTGATGACTGTGCGTAGGTGCGCGAGGCCGAGGACAATGAAGGCCTGGCGGCACGTAGAGCTGCTCTAGTGAACATTTTGATGATGGCTTAGGAGGTGATTGCTGGCGAGTCGCGCAGTTGCGTCAGTCTCCCTCGCATCATTCACGACTTTCACCTTCGACGTTGCGGGAATCGCGGAGGAGGCCCGGCCAGACTTCGGAAACATCCGATGGTAGAAATGCATATGACGATGGCTGCCCTATACACATGTGCATGTATTTGGTTGCAGTGCCAAACAAACCATGGATACTGATGCTCATTTGCTTGCCTATCCATTTGTGAATTCTCACCATTTTGGTTCGAGGCTGACGATTTGGTCTGATAAGTGACTTCAATAGTGTAGACTTTTATTATCTGAGTACATTTTCCAAGAAGTGATGGAACTTCACCTCAGCCTCTATTCCTCGTCGGCTTCCCTCTCAAGCCTCTCCCTCTTGGTTCTCAACAACTCCTCAGCAAATCCTTGCTCCAAGACCTTGCCCTTCCCGAGCACAAGACAGTAGTCTGCTCCTCTGACAGCCTCCAATCTATGAGCAATGGTGATCACCGTACTCTCTTTCATCTCCTCGTGCAGAACCTGCTGAATTTGCATAGCGGTCTCCATATCGATGCTTGCTGTCGCCTCGTCGAGTATAAGAATTGAACTCCGGCGTAATACGGCTCTAGCTAGGCCCACAAGTTGTCGCTGACCTTGACTGAGATTGCGGCCGCCGCCATCGATCGGAGTCTCGAGTGACCAGCCTTGTCGATCACAAACACGCTGCAACACAGCAATGCATGCGTCATCTGTGTGCTCTTCCAGAGGGTCGAGGTTCATGCGCATGGTACCGGGGAACAGTACTGGATCCTGTGCGAGGAAGGTGATGCGTGTGCGCAAGATCTGCTTATCGACCTCTGCTAGGTCAATGTTGTCGATCATGATGCTTCCACTGGAGGGGAGAATGGTGGCAAGCATCGTCAAAGCAAGTGTGGATTTTCCACTTCCTGTTCGGCCAATGACGGCAGTCTTTGAGCCGCCCTTGATGGTGAAGGACACTCCAGCGAGAGCTGGATCCATGTGGGGAGCGTATTTCACTTCAACATCGTTGAACACAATGTCGCCGCTGAGAGAGGGCCACCAAGCAGGCGGGTGAATTTTGCCCTCAGCCTCCTGTTCGATGTGCAGCAGTTCGACCACACGCTCAACACTGACGAACTCCATCTGTAATTGACCATATGTGCGACAAAGGTAGTGTGTACTGTTCACAAACTTCTGTGCAGAGTTGAGGAGGAACGCCGTCAAGCCAGGCGAGACACCCGTGACAAGGGCAAGTAGCGTCAGAAGGAAGGTCGAGATCGCCGAGAGTGCATCGTAGCGGTACATTAACCAGGCTTGCAGTGACCAGTAGAAGTGATCCATCTTCTGGAAAGTATCGACCACGCGGATTACCCTGTCTTGGAATCGGTCCTGAGCCTTGAAGGCACGAACGGTCACGAGGCCGTTCAGGAGCTCGCCAAAGTTGCTCATGAGTGGGGTCAAGGATACCATTTCTAATCTCCGGAGGCTCTGTGAGGTTGGCAGGAAGCGACGGAAGATCAGGATGAATGCAGCAGTGAGGGCTACCGAAAAGAGCAAAAACACAGGCGTGACTGTAGCAATGACTGCAACAGCAGAGATCCACGAGATAGTAAGCCAAGTGACAATATTGAACTGCTCACTGATATTGCCGTCCAGCACGCCAACATCGGACGTCATCCTGTTCATGAGTCTTCCGACCGGCGTTACGTCGTAGAAGCGGAAATTGGCGTGGCTGACTTTCACCATGATATCGCCAAACATCTGCTTTCCTGCTGTATAGATGATCAAGATCATGATGCCTCGTGAGATGCTCCACACGATTGTTCGACCGAGACCAATGAGAAAGAAAGCCAGTACCCATGGTCTGATGTTTTCATCGGGAGAGGGCAAACGGTCGAAGATGCCAAGGCTGTGTATAGCACCCGGTTGTTGATAGAAAGCGCTCAACAGCTCCGACTTGGTCTGGTAGGCTTCGCCCCAAGATTTGAGCAGCCATGCTCCAGATAGAGCGAGGAGGCGATAAAGCACAAGCGTGATCACTAGCAGGAACCACCAGCGTAGCTTACCTGCCCTGATGTACTCCCAATAGACAGACGCCTTCACGCCGCCGCGTGCTCTATGTTCATCCTCAATAAATTTATCTGGAACCGCAGCTGCTTTACGCTGCTTTAGCACCTTCTGATCGGTCTCTTCCGCGGAGACAGCAGATACCGTGCGATGGAGGAACTCCGCGGGCGGCTCGTCATTGCTCATTACAGTAGCGACTCCATTCTGCAACTCGATTAATTGGGCAGCCATGCCAAGAACCAGATCGACACGGTGAGTGACAAGTACAATCGTACGTCCTTTCATTAGAGGGCCAGCAAAGAGCTTCTGCACGATCGACTCCGCAGTCTGTTGGTCCAGCGCAGAGAGGGGATCATCGAGGAGCAGTATCTTTGAGCGGCTGTACGCAGCACGAGCTAAGGCGACTCGCGCTTTTTGACCACCTGACAGGCCAATACCGTTCTCTCCAATAAAAGACAAGTCGCCAGCCTTGAACTCGACCAAATCCGGAGTAAGTGCACAGGCGTCCAAGACATCTCTGTAACGCTCGTCTTCGTACTTTACAGAGAAGAGGATGTTCTCACGGATGCTCATGCTCTGCAACCACGGGGTCTGACTACAGTACCCCACAGGCTCGCGAGGAACGGTGAGTTTGCCCTCCAGCATATCAAGCTCGCCAAGTAATGCCTGCAACAGCGCGGTCTTCCCGGATGCTACTTCGCCACAAACGACGTTCAATCCTTCAGGGAATGAGAGAGTTACGTCGCGAAGCACAGGTTTTGGTGTCCCTGGCCACGCAAACGTCGCATGTGTCACGGCGAGGCTGTCGCCTTGTTGCGCAGGTGTGCTGGCTTCGTCTTTGTCAGGCTCCGCCATAAAGTCCTCAATACGTCCAACCGCGACGTATGCATTGAGCAGCACCGTTATAAGATTTGGGAGATCTTGCAGACTGTTCGTGAGCAGGTTGAAAAGAGTCAAAGCCGGAAAGGCAATGTCCACGGTGAGCGGCTTCTTTCCGATCACGGTATAAGCAAAGAAGCCAATAGACGGCGAGAGGTCCAGCGCCAGCGAGTTGATGAAGCTGATCAACAGTCCCCAGAGGCTAGTGACAATGCGCCAATTTAGTTCTTTCTGACGGGCACTCATGATTTGACTGAGCCATTTTGCATGCCAACCATACCATCTCAAATGGCGAATTGCCTCGACAAACTGTGAGACAATTTGCAGCTTGCCATCCGTTGCTTTCCTTCGATGCGTCTCGAACATGACTAAGAATCGGACAAGGATTGCATTGGTGATTTGTGCCGCAATCATGATTATGACGGCTAGCATGGCAGGCCATCCCAAGAAATTGACCACGAGTGTCAACGAGAAGACGACACTTAGTGGCTTCGTAATCAAACTCTGAAACTCCCAGAATCGTTGTGCGACTTCGTAAACATCGTTGCGCATCAAATTCAGGATCTTGCCCATAGAAGCAGGTTCTTTGATGTCTTCCTTTTTGGTTCTTCTCAGCTTCGCGAAAAGACTTCTGAGCCAAGGCATAGGCTGCCCGACGTGTTTCGCATGGCCATTGCCATTGACAGTACCGTCGTGGTCATCCTCCGCTTCAGCTTCAGTTTTCGACTTCGGTGGGTTAAAGCTGATCTTGCGACCTAGTGTCTTCTCATACAACATGGTGATCATCTCGCCTCTGGATCGTTCGTAGCATCTTCGTCCAAACCACAAGCTGAAAACTCCAGATTGACATTTGATCAGTTGGACGCCCATTGTCATCGCTGCGTAGGTGATGGCAGCGCTCCTCGGTGCGTCTGAGTCCTGCATAGAGCTCAGAATCTTTTGTAGAAGTACTGGGACGGTGAAGCCCAGGACGGTCTCGAGTATACCAAGAGTCGTGATGATGACAAGATCAATGCCATTCGCTGTGAGCAATCTTTGCATTACAGTCCCTTTGAGTCGCCTGAAATTTGCATGCAGGCCCCTGTGTTGAAATTCGTAGCCCAGTTGCCATACATCGGCATCTTCTAGTTGTCTCTTAGAGCCAGTCTGGATAAGAGGGGTCATCCAAGAAACTGTCATAAATTGCCAGAGGTTCAAGTTGTCTTCGGGGCTCCGCAGGGATGCAGTAGCTTCGGTGTAGGGCTTACTGATCGAGGCGTGTGGGAGAGATGGATCGCGTAATGGCATCATCAGTATGATAGCCACTGCAAGGACACTCAAAGCCAGAGCTGTAATATCGAGGCCCATATCTGTCTTAGACCATTGTGAATGGTTCGCCATTACCACACTCGAACACAGCACAGATGAGCACAGGATGATCAGCACAGAGATAGGAGTAGTTCGTGGCCTCTGTATAACGAGAAGGCCAATAGCAAGGAACCAAGGCGCACATTGCAGCATTCCCTCAATCGCAGGCCAGGCGAGTACGGCTTGTGCTAGCCTCGTGATTGACCCTGCGCCCACAAGGAACCATAGAAGTAACAGATAGCCACTTGTCTTACTGATGGCGGCAAGAAGCAGCTCGTCGAGGTACGGGTCGGGGCCATCCGTGCTGAATGGCAATGTCCAACGTGGTCTCCATGGAATGGCGATGCGGAAAGCCTGCCAAATCACAACGGCAGCAGCGATGATTGCAGGCAATGCAGCGACAGCTGGAACGAAGCATGGCTCAAATCTGGCTTGTCTGGTGTTCCAAGGCTGGTGCCAACAAATGTGGGTCTCGAAAAATGGCGTACGGTGTATAGAGGTTGCATTCTCGTAAACATTGAGAGGCGCTCCTCCGAGAACGATTTGGGCCATTGTATTGACCATGAGCAATTTAATCTAGCAAATGGGTAGAATGTATAGACATTGCCGTGTTGCTATTTGTTACCGAGTCCAAGAGCTGGCGCCTGATTGACTCAAGGCAGGTTTGGAGACACCGGACACCGGTGGCGAGTCTAGGTCGGTCAGGAAAGGCTATAACGCGACTGCTGCCTAAGGCATGTACTGCTCGGCGCAACGACAGCAAAGGAACAAATACAAGACACCCTCACGTGACAGAAGTGAATAATCAATAAAAGATGTGGAGGTGAGGACACGCTG
>Ga0265797_10008786_pt1 | contig 13341 bp, 11 predicted proteins | sample P2T30metagenome_FD_192433 | JGI IMG/M metagenome (GOLD analysis project Ga0265797, IMG submission 192433) | Plant litter microbial communities from East Loma Ridge, Irvine, California - P2 T30 | ecosystem: Environmental > Terrestrial > Plant litter > Unclassified | place: USA: California... | reverse complement strand
TGAGAACGCTTTCTTCACCAACAAGACCATCAACAAGACCTACTACTACCAGGAGGAGAACGGCTACGGTGGCGACTTCATCTACGACCACGCTGAGGGCGACAAGATTGACTGGAAGGAGGGCCAGGATCTTACCGTCAAGATCGAGAGCAAGAAGCAGAGGAACAAGAGTGAGTTGCATTGACTGCACTTCTATGGCACAACAAATTACTGACACATCTACAGACACCAAGCAGACCCGCGTTGTCAAGAAGACCATCCCCACACCCTCATTCTTCGACTTCTTCAACCCCGCCACCCCGCCTTCAGATGATGACGAGGAGATTGACGAGGACATCGAGCAGAAGCTCGAGCTTGACTACCAGCTCGGTGAGGACATCAAGGAGAAGCTCATTCCCCGCGCCATCGACTGGTTCACCGGCGAGGCTCTCCAGTTCGAGCACGGCATGGATGACTTCGACGAGGATGACTTCGAGGATGAGGATGACCTCGATGATGACGAGGACCGTGACGACGATGACGAGGAGGAGGAAGACGATGATGAGGTAAGAAAGCTCGATTTTTGCTTCAGTAAACCAGTTTGCTAACAAATCTTGCAGGAGGACGGTTCAAGGCCCAAGCAGGAGGCTGCCGAGTGCAAGCAGAGCTAAACTCAACGACCCTGAATGATGCGAATGATTGCTTGAATAAAGGCAAAAAAAGCGCCAAAAACGACTCAAACTTAATCCGCCACGTCCAGCTTGATCAGACGACAACTCGACCGCTGCCTCCCACGCGCCGCGGAGACAAAAACTGTACAGTGCAAAATTGCAACACCGAGTCGAATTCACAGCAATCACCCTCTGCTACGCTCATGCTCACGCTCACGCTCCCTTCACGAACCACACCAAAAAACCTCTTCTCACGCGAACTCTTCTTTTTTTTGAAAACAAGAACGGACGGAATTCGGTAACACATTATCAAATATTAGTCTAGACTCGTTGCATGCAAGCCGGCGTTTTTACAATCATGTTCTCTTCTCCTCTCGTACTTGCTCTACTCTCTCGGTTTGTGTGTTGTCGTGGCCTCTTTTTAATACTCGGTCTTTTTTTGGTCGTTTCTATTACTACTTTGTCTGTTGGAATTGGTATCTGACTATATTGGCTTGTTATGCACTAATAGAGCTATTTGAAAACCTATGCTGTGATAAGGCGACGTGAGGTGAAGATCATCATGCTTCCTTGGCGCGCAACGTCAGCTTCCCGACACCTGTTGCCGGAGAGGAGGACCGCCTTGGGCCGACTTATATGCGTGATTATAGCTGCATCTGTCGGCAACGAACGGTTGTGTGTGCTAGAATTGGCCAAGTAAAATACCCATCTGCTTCGCGTGTACGTTTAGCGTCGTCACTTGAGTTTTGAACTGGATCCTGCGCAGCTGAGTGGCCGAAAGAACAACAGCCATTGCAGCAACCTTGTGTATATATTTGATCGGGCACTTGGAATTCTACCGGCACGACATCTGCTTTACGCATAATGGCTGACGCGGTCAAGCCTTACACAATTGATGTCCCGGACGCAGCTCTAGATGATCTGAAAACACGCCTCAGTCTTGCACGCTTCCCGGACGAGTTGGATGGCGCTGGCTGGGACCTCGGCGCGCCGCTGGCAGATATCAAGCGATTGACCGCGTACTGGCGCGATGAATATGACTGGCGGAAGTCTGAGAAGAAACTCAATGAACTGCCTCAGTTCACGACCGACATAGAGGTCGATGGCTTCGATCCTCTATCAATCCATTTCCTCCACCGCAAATCCTCCCTACCGAACGCAATCCCTCTTCTATACGTCCACGGCTGGCCCGGCTCTTTCCTCGAAGGCACAAAAATCCTCCCCCTCCTCTCCTCCGGCAACGGCACCACAGACCCATCCTTCGACATCGTAGTAATCTCCCTCCCCAACTTCGGCTTCAGCACCGCGCCCTCCAAACGCGGCTTCGCCCTCAACCAATACGCCGAAAGCTGCCACAAACTCATGCTCAAGCTCGGATACCCGCAATACGTAACCCAAGGCGGCGACTGGGGCTACTACATCACCCGCACCATGGCCCTGCTCTATCCTACCGCCGTCCGCGCCACGCACATCAACTTCGACTACGGCGGCGGGGCACCTACTTTCGCCGCTTACCCTCTGCTTGCTCTCGAGCACAGTCTGCGGCCTTACTCTGAGCGTGAGAAGAAGGGTCTGGAGCGGACGAAGTGGTTTATGGAGGAGGGGAGTGGGTATCGTGCTATTTCGGCTACGAAGCCGCAGACGCTGGCGTATGCGCTTGCTGATAGTCCGGTTGGGTGGTTGGCGTGGGTTTATGAGAAGTTGGTGGAGTGGACGGATGGGTATAATTGGAGTGATGAGGAGGTTTGTGAGTGGGTGAGCGTGCATTGGTTTAGTCGGGCTGGGATGTAAGTTTTTGAGCCCCCTTTCTCCTTCACGTTGCGTTGTATCATCCGGACAGTATGGCCAATACTAACCCCATCCTCCAGAGCCGCCACCCTTCGCATCTACTACGAATCCACCCACCCCTCCTCGCCATCACCCAACAGCACCATCGCTCCCACCTCCCGTCTCCGCACCGGCGAATGGATCCCCAACGTCCCCATCGGCTACAGCCACCAGCCCCGCGAGCTGCGAATCGTGCCTTCGACCTGGTACCGCAAGATCGGTCCTCTGGTGTTTGACCGCCACAACGATTCTGGTGGCCACTTTTGGGCGTGGGAGAAGCCGGAGAGTGTGGTGAGGGATTTGCGTGATATGTTCCGCAAGCCTGAGAGGGGTGCTGATGCGAATGGGGAGGGTGTTGGTGGTGCGTTTGGGGTCGTGGAGGGGAGGAGTGGGTATGCGTGAGTCGATGCGCAGATTTATTTTATGTTTATCATGTCGATCTTGTTCTATGTACGTCAACCTCGTTGAAAACCTGACTTTAAAATCCTCTCATCCACATTTCGTCATCCCATGCAGAGAACCTAGCTCTACTGCTTGCCATCGCTCAAGCTGACGACAGCCCACCTGCCGCCCCAAGCCCACTTCCTGGCACCACTGTCGCCGCCACCACCTTCCATGGCCCTGAGTTCCTCGTCTTTGCCCTTGGGCAGACCAACGACGACGTCAGCCTTGACAGTGCGGAATGAGAGGATGCGGAGGCCGGAGCCAGGGCCAAGAGGGCCGATGGCTTCGGGGAAGGGAGTGGTAGGGTCCCAGAAAGCCTGTGTTTGCGTTAGTCAAGTTCGATATCACATGAATTCTATGGAGTTGGACATTGAGTTTGAACTTACATCTCCAGTCAGCTTGCGGTAGTTCAAATCGCCCTTGAAGATAACCAGCTCGCTCTCCTTCAAATCTTCAACGACCGCAGGAGCAGTCGCGGGCATGCGCCAGTAGCTACCAGCGTGGGTCCAGAACTCGTTAGGACGAAGAGTGATTTTGCCTTCAGCATACAGCGACGCCCAGTGAGCAAACACGCCATCAAGCGACTTCTCTTCCTCGGCTGTGATCGGGATTGGTGAAGTGCCCTTGGCCTTGTCATCATCAGAAGGTGTCTCGTAGAATGCCTTGGCGTTCTGCAACACGTTGAGAGTGTCGGCGAAGTCGCGAGGGACGACGTCTGAGACGAACCAAGGGATGTTCTTGGGGTGGAGGACAACGTGAGTAGCGAGGCCGGACTCAAGGAGGTAGCCAGTAAGGACAAGGTCGACGTAGAGCTCGAAGCCAGCGTTGTCGAGAACTATATCGACGCGGCGGTCTCTCTTACCGCTGCGCTGAGCTTCCTTGAGCACGCGGAAAGCGGCAGCGAAGTCGTTGGCGATGATCTTCTCCTGGTTGGCTTTGCGGGTGTCGGCGCCCTGCAGCTTTTGAATCTCCTCGAGACTGAGGTGCATGAGGAGGGAAAGATCGGTGGCGTTGCCCCAGAGGCAGATCTCGCCCATCTCGACGAAGAGTGCTTCTTCGGCTTTGGTGCGCTCCTCTTCGGAGAGGTGTGCTAGCACGGAGTCGTTTGACTTGAGCGTCTTGAGGACGTCGTTGTAGTGGTGGGCTAGTTCGATGACACCGGCGCGAGACGAACGGAAAGTGTTTTGCTTCTGCTTGAAGAAGACGTCGTAGTTTTTCCAGTGCTTGGAGAGGGCGAAGACAGTAGCAATTCGCCTATGTCATGTTATTTCTCACGCTGAGCCATTGGGTGTGGTCATGGCGGATCTCACCTGTAGAAGTAGCACTCAGAGAACAACCAGGTCACGTTGTGCCAGGTAGGGTTGCCGCGCTGCTCAATCTCTTTGTTGTAGCCGGCGATGTCAGCACCGCCATCCTCAGGAAGTGGTCTAGTATCATGGTCAGTACAAGTTATATGCTCAATTGTGTGATCTTCGAAACTCACGTCAAAGCTCTGTCGTGCTGCAACTCGTATTTCAACGTGGCAAGGCTCGCAATGATAGTCTTGCCCTCTGCGACCTTCTCGGCGTCCGTTTCAGCAGACACAGCCTTGTGCACATCATCGATGGCTCCGGTCTTGGACAGATCAGTTAGTAATTGGCGACTGCATGGCAAGTGCATAGTCTCCCATACGTACAAGAATGATCGGCCATCTTTCTCTTGCAGATGTGTATGCGAACGAGTTCTTGTCAGATGTCACTGACGGGGCTATAGTGAGACATGAATCGATCAGCGTTGTTATTCTTCAGACAGGCATGCAGAGCACTCAAGCATTGCCTAGACATGTTTGCAGACGACGCCAGGGCTTATGAATTGAAGGATAGCGGACTCACGGGTCTTGGTGTCGTATTCCATGTTGGGTGGCACTTAGTATGGTCGATGTTTCAGTGTTGTCTTCCACTTTTATTATCTTTCAAATGCAAAAGTGAGTCCGATGGTGCCAGCTCAACGCGGAAAGTTGATGATCCACTCTTTCTGTTCGGGTTGCCAGACTTGGCAATTCTGGAGATTCGCGGAGGGAAGGAAGGAGAGAACGAACAACCGAACAACGCTAGGAGGCAACCTTCTCGTGAGGGCGTAGGTGGCTCTGTCTTCGTCTTTATCGAGGGAGGATGATTGAAGGTGGGCTCAGTTGGAACTATGATTGGTTCTGGGGCAGGGTCCTGCCTCCTGTGTGTCCGAGCCAGCAGCCACGATGACATCTCTTAAATTGACAGACATCAAAAACTGGCCGATACCATAAAAGAAAAACAGTTCCGATTGCGGTGCGAGGCAAGGCGATGAGATTGGTAGTGAAAGAGAGAGAAATTGGAAGCACTCGCGAGATTTGAGATTCTCTCATTTTTACGTCGTTGTCTTTGGCTTGTCCAACACGTTCATCATGGACAAGGGTTGCTGGACCATCTCACCTCCTAAGCTATCTATTTTGCCCAGGCCTCCACCGAGAAGGTGGACGGTTCCTCAAACATTCTACTGGCCCGCAGACAACGTTGACCAGTAACGCAAGTACTGGTTGCTCTGTTCCAGAGAGCCGCTCCACAGGCTGTCGGTCTCCGAGATCATCATTGAGGGAACCGCGCTCGCCTAGATCATGCAAAGGTCGTTCACAGACTTCTTCGGCATTGCTTCTCGAGCCATTACATCCAGCTGGATATTCGTACATGATCATACATAGACCCGCGTCAACCAAGTCAATAGCTGCTCACGGGCTCATACCTCCATTTTTCGTTCTCGAGTTTGGACAGAACCTGCTGTCTCACTCTTGAAGTTATCGCAGGGAAATGCTCCTCGAAATCTGCCAGCAGTCAGTCATGAGGTGTCCTACGAGCCAGTTTGCGGCTCCCACTTACTTCGCTCGTGTTTCTCGTTCGCCCTCGTCCCTGTGGCCGGCGCAGTGGTAAAATAGTGCCGCACAGCAGACGAGTGCATCTCATCAATAGCCTTTATATCCGCCTCCTCGACCATCTCTTCAGCTTGCAAGTGCGCATTCAAGCACCCTTCCAAGCCCTCAATCTCGCGCAAGAACCCACCGTCACCCTTCCGTATCACAAACTCAGCCTCTTCTTCGCGCTCTCTTTCAAGCCGAGCTTTCTGTTGCGCCCGCGCAAGTTTGCCCTCAGGGCTGGCGTGTCGCGCTCGCGCGTGCCTCAGTTGTCTCCGTTGTTGCTGTAGCGCTGCGCCAAGCTCTTCCGCATCTTCTTCGACCTCGTCGGCTAGCACATCTTCCTCGAATGAGGGTGTTGCGCGGCGGCTTGTGGGTTTGCGGGATAGGGAGGGCGCGAAGAGGTTTGTTTGTTGTTGGCGGGAGCGCGACGAGGCCGTGCTGGCGTTGGAGCGGAGGGCATGGTGTGATTGCGCGGCGGCGGCGGCGCGCAGGTTGGGCGGTGCGACGGTAGGGTGTCGCAGAGGTGCGTCGGTGAATGGGTCGCTGTGGGTGTGTGTCTGGCGGGTGGGGGGCATGATGGGTGAGGTGAATGGAGTTGTCTGTGTTGGCTGAATTGCGTCGGCAGCGATTGTGTTTGTTTACTATTCTAAATAGGTGGTACCTCCAAGAGCTCTGCCACATACCTACATCATGGCCTTTGGGTATGGCCAGTCTTGCACATACCAATGGTCATCATACACGTATTGAGATGCTTTCATTACTGCGCACCAACAAGTCATAACAGGCTGGTCTCATACAACATCACAAGTAGCGCGTCTTCTCCAACACCTTCGCAAGCGAAGAAACTGATGAAAAGCGAGGTTCGCGTCGGCCAGAGGTAGTGCAATACTGGCGACACTAACCAAGGGCATCAGCAAGCTGAGCGGCCCTCGATGGATCCAAAAAGTAGATAATCTTAAAAGTTCCCGTAGGAACGTTTCAGAGATTAAACTGAAAAGAACAGATACTACACTTGATCTACTAGAAGGTTGTTAGTAGCTGAAGAATGGTGGTAGCCAGGTTTTCGAGGGTGATAACTTACAGCCAAAAGGCAAACTAGAAAAATCGTTAGCCGATAGATCAAAATGTAGGGGGGTGTATGGGAGACTTGCGAGAGCTATTTTGGTGAAGGAGGTCGAAGGATGAAAATAATACTTATGCCTCGTCGGAGCTCCCGCACGAGCCTCCTCTTGGCATTTTGCGTCACTGCTAGCGCGGTGCGGTGACCAAAGGGAGTGCGGTGAGTGGTCGGCGAGCGTTTGTTGTTGAACGGGTGATGGCACGTGAAACGGTCGATGCAGTGAGCTGCGAAGTGAGCGAAGTGAAGCATCAAGTGAAGCAACCAAGTGAAAACTGCAGGTTGCAATTGCAGAGGGAGTCGTTTGTATTACGATAATTTGGACAGCCGATAGAGCTCGGAATGTCGGCGTAATTCTCAAGAGTTTCGAGACATATCATGATGATGGCCGGACAGCTTTACAGTTCAGAGTGTCCTCAATGTCTTATTGATCAGTCAAATCGGTGGAAATGTACCTTCAAAGCAGTATGGAAGCTGCGATCGAAGAAGCATGCTTCACTGCAGTATGGGTGGTCATTTTGTCCAAGTGCACACCGTTCATCCTGTAGGTGACGGCTTGCAGAGCGTTCCTAAATCTTTGTGGAAGCAGCTTGATACGACATAATTATGATTCAATTCACTTATGATCGTCTACGGATCTTCAGATACCGAACATGTCTCGGTTTTATGTTGCAGTTCACCAGCTTAAGAAGAGGTGAGGTCTAGAACTTGTGCCTCAGGCTCGATGAGGCTGCCTCCAGCAACCACATCACTTTGACAACACAAAACACACACCATCGAAGAACTTTTTATTTAACGTACGACCTGATATTCCAGTAGTCTAAATTCGCTTTAGGAGCGATTGAGATGCCACACTGGTTTCCGCGCCACGTATCGTGCCACCTGATATCTCAGTCAAGAGATCAGCGAGAGAGCCATTGAGACACATCAGTGCTCTCCGCATGATGCGTTGTGATATCTAAGATGCCCGTAAGAGTGACTAAAGTGTCAGACAATTGAGACATACTCATTTTCTCCGTTCCACGTGTCGTACTATCCGAACTATCGGCGAAAGAGCTCGTAATTACAACCATCGGAGTATACTCATGCTCTCACATTCGGCTGCCATACTACTTAGTTTTTCCCACGATCTTAGCCAAAGAAATCGCCGCGACGACCAATGAAACATGTTCATATTCTCCCTTTCGAATGCCGTGATATCTGAGACGTGAGCTAAAGATATCGCGATAAGAACCATCGAGAGACACTAGTTTTCTCTATCCGTTGTGCCGCAGTATCTGGCATGTCAACCAAAGAAATCGTGGTGACATCCGTTGAGATGCGCTGTTGTTCTCTGCTCGACACAACGTGCTATCTACGATATCAGCCAGGGAAATCGTCGTGGCGACCATCGAAATATATTGGTATTCTCCTTTTCAACTACCGTGCTATCTAAGACATGAGCCGAAGAATTACAGTGGGAGCCATCGAGATGAACTAACTTCTCCGTTCCTCGCGGCGCATCATCTGACATATCAAACAAAGAAACCGCAGTGACATCCGATGAGATACACGGTTATTCTCTGCTCTATGTAACGTGCTGTCTAAGATTTTAGCTAGGGGAAACACGTTGAGAACCATCGAGACACATTCATACTCTCCTCGTAGTTCGCCCTACTATCGGCGATATTCGCCACATATTATGCGGTGACATCCACTGGGGAACACTAGTGATATCCGCTCTAGGCGGCGCGGTGTGAGAAACGTCAGCCGAAGAAACCACACTGGCAACCATTTAGATATGCTAATGCTCTCTACTTCATTTGTATGTACTGAGAGAGCTGGCCATAGCGGCAACAGCAAAGGCAGCGATGTAGCTGCCTTACGAGATCTAAACAATAATAATAAAAAGTGAGTGGGAAGCTCCCATGTATGTATATGCACGCCATGCTTCGGCTTTTGTCCCAATTGGGTATCCAGAGAAATGAATAGAAAATGTGAGAGGTTTTGAAATGAAACGCCTCGCTCCCATCAAAAAAAATATGCAGGACGAGTATGCATCTCCTCTACTGTTGCTTGCCCAAACTCTGCAAGTTCACCAGCTCAAAGTATCGTCCCCTCTGTGCCAGAAGCTCGTTGTGCGTTCCATTCTCGACGACTCTGCCTTGGTCGAAGACGAAAATCATGTCTGCTTTCTGAATGGTCGAGAGACGATGGGCGACGGCGATTGTCGTACGGCCCTTCGCGGCGAGGTCGAGAGCTGCTTGAACAACCTTCTCAGACTCAGAGTCTAGAGCACTGGTAGCCTCGTCCAGAAGCAAGACCTTGGGTTTACGGAGCAGAGCACGTGCGATAGCGATACGCTGCTTTTGACCACCGGACAACATGCTTCCCTTGTTTCCGACGACGGTGTTGAACGCATCGGGAAGAGAGAGGATGAATTCGTAAATATTGGCGTCCTTGCAGGCTTGGACAATGGCCTCCTCGGGGACATCTTCGGGCTTGGTGTCCGCGCCGAGCAGGATGTTGTCGCGGATGGTGCCTTGATAGAGAGTGGGTTCTTGCGAGACGAGAGCGAGGTGTGAGCGGTAGTTGTTGACGTTGAGGCTGCTGATTTCATGGCCATCGACGTAGACTCCACCAACCAGAGGATCGTAGAAACGTTCAAGCATGGCAATCGTGGTCGACTTGCCGCATCCACTGGCACCAACAAGAGCGACGTACTGACCCGGCTTGACGGTGAGGTTCAAGCCGCGGAGAACAGGCTGCTCGGGGCGAGTAGGGTAGCGGAAGTGAACATCGCGGAATTCGATAGATCCCTCCATGGTCTCAAGAACCTTGCCTTCGTTGCTCCACGTGTCGATCTTAGGCTTGCGGTCCATGAGAATCTTGAGCTCGGCAGCGGCATGCTTGGCCTTGCCCATGTCGGGTGCAAAGGAGAAGATGGTACCTGCGGACTGCGATCCGAAGATGACAGCAGTGAAAACGAGGAAGAATTGGAAACCGTTGTACTCTCCAGAGCTGATGAGCGTACCACCGTACCAGAAGCCGAGAGCCATGCACAGGAAGGAGAGCGACTGCGAAGCGGCATAGAGAGTGGAGGACCAGATAACACTGTTGAGAGACTTGGCTCCCTGTTCAACAAGCTGGTCGTGGTAGTGCTGCCACACGTCGTCCTCGCGAGTCAGGGATGCAACGGTGCGGATAGCAGAGGTGGCTTCACAAGCGTACGAGGCAGACTTCTCGTAAGCCTTCTTCGCTGTCGCCTGGAATCGAGCGAGCATCCAGAAGCGGAAGAAGCCACATCCAAGAAGGATTGGGACGGTAGCAATGCAGACCAGGGCAAGCTTCCAACCAATTGCAAGTGCAATAACGCAGCAAGCAACCAGAGTAGTGGTGACCAGAAGTATCGTTCCCAGTGTAGTGCCAGACATTCCGGCCAAGTGGTTGGTCTCTGTGCTCAGGAATGATGTCAAGGCTCCGGCTGTGTTCTCTTCACGGTCAAAGAACTCGATGTCTTGTCTCAGCATGTAGCGGAAGGACTTGTCACGAGCACGGTGAACAAGACGCTCACTGCAGTAGGCAAATGCGGTTCCTTGGGCAAGGAATGAGATGAGCTGGACCATGGCAAGCATGAAGTACATCCAGGACCAGAAGTTTGCTTCACTGCGCAGTTCGCCGTACTGCGAAGGAGGGAGTGAGAGTGCCATGATGGACTTGGCGAAAAATACAGATTGAGTGGGGTTTCCTGGGAGTTCAAGTCAGTATAATGTCTTCGACATCATGTTGGAGTGCATCCTTTGGTTACATACCACCACCACAGATGATTGCCCAGAACAAACCGAAGACCATCCAGTGCATCTCAGGCTTGTTGAAGGAGGCAACGAGCCTGACCAATGTCCAGAGAGAGTACTTCTGAGCTTTATCTTCAGTTTGCGCTTCGAGAACCCTGCTCGATTCAGATCTTCCGGTCTTGGTACGACCAAGCGTAAGATCGTTCGGGTCAGTCTCGAAGTCGTCCTCGCTCTTCTCCAGACCAGGAGTGTTCAACTGGGCATCCTTCTCGTCAAGGATAGAAATCTCATCCTCGTTCTTGCGCTCTGTTTCCTGGGCAATACGTTGTGCCTCAACAAGGTTGTAGTATGCTGCTCTCTTCTCCAAAAGAACGTCGTGGGTACCCTGCTCGACGATACGACCCTGAGACATGACAACGATGTTGTCGGCGGTCTTGATGGTACTGAGACGGTGAGCAATCACGATAGTGGTGCGGCCCTGGGCAGCTACGTCAAGTGCGGCTTGGACAACACCTTCACTCTTGGTATCGAGAGCAGAAGTGGCTTCATCGAGGAGCAGAATCTTAGGGTCACTGACGATAGCTCTGGCGATAGCAATACGTTGCTTTTGACCACCGCTGAGCAGGAAGCCGCGCTCGCCAACGTTGGTCTCGTATCCCTCAGGGAGCTGTGTGATAAAGTCGTGGGCGTTTGACATGCGGGCGGCGCTCTCGATGAGATCCTGGAGTTCCTTGCCAGTCGCGTTCTCGTGGGCAGTTCCGATAAGTCCATGGCGAATGTTGCCGGCGATAGTGGTAGCGAAGAGTGTAGGCTCTTGAGATACCAGGCTGATGTTCTGTCTAAGCCAGCGGAGGTTGAGGTCCTGCAAATCGTGACCGTCAAGATAAACGGAACCACCGACGGGATCGTAGAATCGCTCGACGAGACCCACGATGGTGCTCTTGCCGCTTCCAGATGCGCCAACGAGAGCGGTGGTCTTTCCCGCTGGGACGACGAGGCTGACGTCTTCCATAATCACGACCTCAGGGCGCGAGGGGTAGATGTGGCGAATATTGCGGAGTTCGACGTTGCCTTCCACATTGTCGAGCTTCTTGCCAGTCTCCGACTTGGGGTCCAGGGGAGAGACACGGTCGATGGTGGAGAAGATCTTAACGCCAGCTGCAGTCGCTGTCGTGAACGCACCGATGTTAGGAGCCACGTTGCCGAGAGAGAATGCACCAATCATTACAGCCAACAGGATTGTGACCACCTGGTTCAGGCCGATCTCTCCCCAGACCAGGTATCGCGAGCCTTGCCAGAAACTGAGCGAGTAGTTGAGGTACACAAAGGTCATCAAGAAACCGATCATGCTGCCCAGGATAGCCTTCATCTTAAAGCCACTCTTCTCTGCTTCTGTTAGATGCTTGTCGTATTGTAGAGCGAGCTTATCCTGGGTTCCGAAAGCCACGGCGTTGCGAATAGAGCTAATGACCTCTTCAGCAACGGTACCGCCCTCAGCGTACGCAGCAAGCGATTCCTTCTGCCACTTGACGATCAGCTTGCCGAGAGATCCCATGGTGACGACGATGGCGACGATTGTGGATGTGAGGATCAAAGTCAACTTCCAGTATTTGACGAATCCAATGATGTAGGCGGTGATGAACGTTGCAAGGGCGGTCAAGGTAAGGCCAACCTTCTCCGAGATACCATCTTGCACCAAGTTGGTGTCTGCGGTAATGCGAGTGGTGATTTCGCCAGCACCTCGAGCGTCAAAGTATGCGATGTTCTGTCTCAAGATGGCTGCCAAGTACATTTCGCGTATTTTTGCTGCCATGTGCTCGCCAGAGTAGATGAATCCGACTGTTGCGATGTAAATCGTAACGAACTCTCCGATTGCCAGGTAAACAAAGTAGAGCGTCAAGTGATTGACAGTATCGCTGAAGCTGGAAAGATCGTCGCTGTTACCACTGCTGAAATTACCAATACTGCCAGTCAATTGACCGAAAACGACGGTCATGAGTGGTAGTACCGCACCAGCAATGATGGCAGCAACTGAACTAACAGCGATTATGATCTTGTCGTTCGTGGTCGCGTAACGATAGAGGCGGAAGTATGTGACTTTTACGGGCGGTGTATCCAGCTGACGTCTCAATATCGTTGCCTCATGCTCTGGAAGATGTGAGAAGACATCGATCTCCTCTTGTTGTTCCTTCTCTTTCTCCTCGGTCGTCTTGGGCTTCTTCGAATCAAGTCGGACGAGAGGCGCAGGTTGCTCGCCTACTGGGTTGGGGAAAGGTACTTGTCCCAGTGCAGCCATCTCTTGGTCGGCGGTAATCACATCGCGATTGGAGTTGTTGCTTGAAGTGTCTGAGACCTGCTTCTCGCCATCGCCGGCTCCGATGATCGCCATGATGGATCTGGATGGCTCGAAGGCCTCGTTTTTGGATGTTGTTGTGTCAAACAGGCATAGACTTTACTTCAAGTACTATAAGTAAGAGGCTTCTTGTCGCTAAAATTGCCGGGTCGTCGCCGATAGGAGAGGGTGGAGTCGTTTATATATTATGTTTTGGCGAGCCGAGGTATGATTCGTGTGTTTTTCAGACGCCGAAATGTTTTGAAGCTCAAGAA
>Ga0265797_10008784_pt1 | contig 13343 bp, 20 predicted proteins | sample P2T30metagenome_FD_192433 | JGI IMG/M metagenome (GOLD analysis project Ga0265797, IMG submission 192433) | Plant litter microbial communities from East Loma Ridge, Irvine, California - P2 T30 | ecosystem: Environmental > Terrestrial > Plant litter > Unclassified | place: USA: California... | reverse complement strand
TCGGCCGTCTGAAGGATTGGCGTCGCGTCGCCACTCGCTACGACCGCTGCCCAACCGTCTTCTTCTCTGCCGTCGCGCTCGCGGCCACCGTCATCTTCTGGCTATGACCAATGAGTCCTGACCCTAACCAACGATTCCCGAAAACGGCCCCGGCAAGAATGTGCAAGGTCGGCAGCTTATTGAGCGGACCGGCGAGAGCATGTTCGGAATCGTACGCTAAGCAGCCTTTGCGGCACATAGATCGCGTGACGGGTTGCGTGACATGGATCGCCCACGATCGAACAGGACCAGCGATCGTCACGCAAACCCTCGTTTGCGGGCGTCCCGTTTCTCCATGTCCAACGGACAATTTCGGGACAATTCATTCGGGAACAGGTTTCGGGAAAGCCGGTCGGCCGTGACGTAGGCAATCGGCCAAACCTACCCGGCTGTCTCGCTGAAAGTTCCTTTTCGAGAACGTCGTGTCAGCGGCTTCTCGGACGCGGATCATTCCAAGTGAACGCCTTATCGCTCACCACACCGTTTAGACGTTGGCCCGTTAGGTGGACTGTCGTGCGATTGCCTTGGGTATCTAAAACGGTCCAACCTTCCAGCATCAGCCCAGCCGGCGATGTTTGGGATCGTGAAAACGAAAACGTGAATGTCCCACTTTCAGGATGCTTGGGATCGCGGACCTCAAGCACCACCTTGTCGCGGTTGGTCAACGGCGACAACCGAGCGACCCGAGATAGATCCTTGCTTGGGTCAGGCAGCGCTGAAAGCGGCGAACTGCTGACAGGTACGCGCAATACCTGACGAACCTTGTAGTCGATCATTATGAGCGAGTTACCGTCTCCAACGACAAGCAAAGGTACGCCGCTTTGATACTGGAAGCGGACTTTTCCCGGCCGCTTGAGCGTAAGTTCGCCAGCCAGTGAACGGCCATTGTGATCGACCTCCGTAAACTGCGCTGTCATCGTATCAACGGCACGCAAATGCTGCTGCGCCTGTACCATCGGAGAAAATTGGGCCAAGGCCAGCACTGGCGCTGCAAGTGGAATGCCTAGCGCGAACGCGCAGGCGGCTTTGCTTAGAAGAAAACCTGCACGTCGCAACCCCCACGAGCTTGCGGGCATTTAATTCTTTGCCTTTTTACCTGCGGTAGTCAGGCTGGCGGGACCCGTTAGCTTATCCGAAGGTGACAAATAGCAAACTACACCGAACGGAGTTGTATTGCAATGCTTCGTTGGTTTTTGCGACGCTTGCTTACGGCAAGTCACACCAAATGGTGTTGTTGTACAACCTTTAGCCTCAACCGGCGCCTGAGTGCGTGCAAGGGCGAGGGCGGCAAATAGTACGAGCACAGGCATCACCTTGAATACGAACCCTACGTGATCCGTTTTTACGGGCCATCGCAGCAAGTGAGGGATTTACGGAGCATCATATTAACGAAGGCGGTACTGCCTGCAATGACGAACCCGCGATCGGTGCCGGCGGGCAGGAGCGGTGCGTGCTTCCCAAATCCCGATCCCTTGCGGGATCGCTCCGGCCGTGACAACTAAAGGGGATCGGCATCGGCGAGCATGCTTATGTTGCGCCTCACGATCGTCGGTGACATCGTAAGACCGATGGGACCCTCAAAGACAGCTTCGCGCGTTGGGGTTTCAGTTGGCTTGGCTGTTCTGATGGTCGTTATCGGGAGCTTTGGCTTCGGTCCGCGTGGGCTTACGATAGGCGTGGTAGCAACGTTTCTCATGCTCGCTTGGCGGCACGACAACAGCGCCGGGTTGCTCTTCCCAATCGCGATGCTCATCGTCATCACGATCGCCGTCTTGCTGTTGCTGATGTACTTGATGGCTAGAATGCACTCGTAATCGAATGAACGCCGCGGTGGTTTTCTCCCGATCCGGCAGTTCACGATATTCGATCCTAATAGGAAAACCTTCCCCGTCTCGATCGCTGTGGGAAAGGTCGTTTTCGGCGGAGCCGGCAAGCTAGGCGTGGATGATGATCGCAACCAGTGAACCGCCGTCGGTCCTCACAGAGCATAATGCCGGTGACGTTGCTGACCTATATGCCCGGTGCACCGACTACTTCATGTTGCAGGACGGGGAGCCGACGACGCTGGCGAACGCGATTGATTTGTTCCGCGGTGTTCCCGATGAAACGAGTTCGGCCGATCAGACCGTTATGGGCTGGCGGGGTGAAAACGGCCTGATAGCCGTGGGCGCCATCTTGCGTGACTACCCAAGCGATGGCGTCTGGTATCTCGGATTCATGATCGTTGATCCAGCCGCAAGAGGGCAAGGCATCGGCCGATCGATTTATAACACGATCGAGCAGTGGGCAGCGGCTCGCGGAGCACAGGAACTAAGGCTTGCCGTCCTTGAGGCGAACGAGGCGGCGGACAGGTTCTGGCGGTCACTGGGCTATAGAGAGCTTCGGCGTGTCGGTCCCAACACGTTCAAGTCGCGTAGCCATCATCGCATCGAACTATGCCGGCCCTTGGGCAGCAATCTAGCAGCTTCGCTCGCCCAGTAGCATCACCATTCCCATTTCCCGATCAATTTCGAGAACGCCTGCTTCGTCTCGCTGGCCGTTCGTTTTATGAAGACCGGGTCGGCCCCGCAGCAGCCTCCAACCGTGAAGGCAGTGTCAGCGGGTTGTCGGAGTCGAGAATGTCGGGCTGTCCGAACGTTCGCAGGTCGGGACGGCGACCCGCTGAATGATTGCGAACAGGACGATCAAAACCGGAAGAACGAGCAAACTGGCTTCCGGTCCGGTGGTGCCCCCCGTCAGCAATGGCGAGCCGTCGAGGGTGGCGGACAGCAGGCTGGCTAGGGGTTTGCCCCCGCTGTTGTGAAACCCGAAGACGAAGCTCTGGCTGAAATTCCACGAGGCGTGAAAGCCGAGCGCGAACCAGAGGGAACCCGTCTTTAGCAGGCTGTACGATAGTGCCAGGCCGAGCAGTCCTGCGGCGATGATGCCGAGCACCGTCTCGCCTTCGTTTCCGATGTGCCCGTACATGAACCATGCGCTGCTCAAGACGGCGGTCGGCCAAAACGAGATCGCACGGCAAATCTGCACGAAGGCGTAGCCGCGATGCAGACCTTCCTCACCTGCTGCTTGAGCCAGCCACAATATCGCGGACATCAACAAGCCCGAAATCGCCGATGATATGGTCGGGGTGGCGATGCCGAACGTGACAGCACCCAACAGCCACATCAAACCTGCCATAACCGCGAGTAGTATGAGGCCGGTCGCAAGCCCACAAACTGTGAGCCTCATTGCGCTGCCGAATGCCCATGCCGAGAGTTGGAACGGCTCTTTGAAGATTCGGAGAACCAGCGCGGTCGGTGCAATAACCAACCCAAGCAGCAATAACACTGCCCTCGCCGTACCTGTCGCCGTGCCGCCTTGCGCGAGTTGAAGAAGGGATGCGCCGAGAAGGCCCTTCGCCACAGCCGAGACGAGAAGCGCGCCGACAAATGCCAGGGCTAGATAGCTGATTGCCTTTCCAACGGCGCTTAGCCTTGATCGGGAACCCGATCGAGTTGCAAAGAACGATTTAGTCGTCATCGATCCTCCTGACGCGCTGCGCGATCTTCGTGTGTTGCTGCGCCACCACACATGCGGTCAACTAGGCATTTCGACGGCACCTTGCTTTCCCGATATTCGATCCCTCTCGGAATGCTCCGGCTGTCTCGATCGCCGTTCCTATTCGTGACCTAGCGGATGGCCGCCTAAAAGCGGCCATAGAATTCATCGATGAAGAGCTCCGAGCCCGTGGCCACAGGACCCATCGCTAAAAAGTAGAGGCGCATCGCTTACTATGAGAAGAAAATGGGCGGTTTTTGCCCCGATCGCGGTAGGCACGCTTGCGCCTACCGTCATGGCAAGCGAGACGGGCCATGTCATCGACGTACCGCCAAATGGGAAGTTGCAGATTTCGGTAAACGGCCAAACCGTAGACACCTTTTCCGGCTCTGGAATGCCGTCAGTGCTGTCGCTGAGACGCTCCGTCGCCTTGGGCCTGTTTGGTCCCAATGCAGAGCAAGAACGAGCCAAGGCCGCGCGGCGCTTCCAGTTGATATCTGTATCTCGGAATCCGGATAACAAGGTCGGTCCGATTCTGGTCAAAGGCTACACGCAGAACGCCGATCTGACCGTTGGCTCCCATACAAGCAGAGTGGCCACAAAATGGTCGCAGGCAGATGCGTATGATTTTGCGGACGGGCTGGCGGGACCCTATGCGCTGCCGGCACCTGTAGTGCGATATCGTTTGCGGGAGGCGAATGGGGCGGAACGTACAAGCTCAATTCCTCTGCTGCCCGACACTTGGTGGGTCGCTGCAACGTCCAAGATGATCGGGGGTAAGTCGATCAAGTTCGCGTTCGCGCCTCAGTTTGCCACCACCGTTGCCAGCGCTGCTGCCGGAGGCGCCATTAGTGAGGAACTTGACGGAGCCCTTAGTGGTACGCTGCAGCGAGTTATGATCTCGCACGGCGTCGAACGTCCGGCTCGCGTGATGCGATTGAGCCGAACGCTGGATTTAGGGCCGGTCAGCATTGATCGGCTGTTGGTACGCACCGCTGATTTCGGAAGCGCCAACTCCATACGAGACGAGGAACCTGATCCGTCTGAGATAACCGACGACATTGTCGTCAACGGGAAGCGCAAGCCATCTCGGGCAGCATACATCGTCTATGTTGGTGCCGACGTACTTCGCGGTTGCACGTCAATCACGTACGACAAGCCTCGGCATCTCATTCATTTGATGTGTAAATGAGGTCGACCGTCCAGCAACATGTTGGGCGTCCCTAAGCGGGCCTGTAATAAACAAGGATATGCGATGATCGTAGCAGCGCTTGCTCTTGCCGCACTGGCTCCCGCCGATGGCGCGAGCCAGTGCCAATATGATCGATCCGCCATGTTGGCGCTCGATCTTCCCGCGTTCGATCAGGATATGAATGGGGGATGGCGGACGCTCGAAGCAAAAGGCTGTGCCAAGGAAGCTGCTGATCTGATCCGGGTCTGGCGGGAGGCGCATGGAAGCATGGGACCTGCCGATACCCTCCTCTCATGGCATGAGGGCCAGCTACGGGCCGACGTTGGCCAGTATGCTGACGCTATCAGGCTTTTCCAAACGGGAAGGCATCCCGCAGCAGACGATGCGAAGTGGGGATGGAACTTCTACGTGGACGGAAGCATCGCGTTCCTTCGAGGAGATCGCCGGAAGCTGGAAGCTGCTCGTGCGAAACTCGCAGCTCTGCCCCGTCCGGCCGAGCTAAAGGACCCGGTCGGCCCGGACGGCAAACCAAGAGCGGTTCGCTGGCCGATGAACATTCGCGTTCTCGATGGCTTCCTCCACTGCTGGGGGCAGAGCTACAAGGTCGCATATCGCTGTCCCGTGCCGACCCCCTGATGCAAGAAGGGGCACTTGCGGAGACACCCGCCGCTTTCCCATTTTTCGATCCCAATGAGAAAGCGCCCTCCCTCAGGTGTCTGGCGACAATGGTTTGAACGCGACGCCATCCGTGTCGAAATTGCTTTCACTAAGCCATATCTCGAACAGTGTGCGTCGTGCCGGCCATTCTGGCTCCAGAATAGAGAACCAGGCCGTATCGCGCCGGCGACCCTTTACGATCCAGTCACCGCGCCACGTTCCTTCGTAGGTGAAGCCGAACCGACGCGCAGCACGCTTGGATGCCGCATTCAGGTCGTTGCACCGCCATACGACACGAAAGTAGCCGAGTGTGAAAGCGTGTGCATCAACAGGAAAATGGCCTCCGTGGCGGCGCGGGTGCGTTGCAGCCCGGGCGAAAACCAAACGCTCCCTATTTCGATTGCAGCGTCGGCGGGCGCGATGTTGCAGAACGACACCCATCCTTCAGCTTTGCAGCTAGATGCTGGAACAACGGCGAAGAAGGGTTGCCGTTCAAGGCCGCTGATCCGCGTGATATGCGCGGCCATGTCGTCCTTTGTTGGGAAGGGCCCGTACTTCAGATAGGCCCACGATACGTCTGCCGCCTGACCTGCCTCCCAAAGATCATCGACGTGCCGCGCGGAGGGCGGTTCGAGCGTGACGGCTACGCCGTTGTGGCATTGAAACCCCGGCAGAAGACAGGTGGCTTCGGGGACGAGCGGGCCGAGCGGAACAGCGGTCATGCCACCTCATGGCCGGGCAGCATGGTCGTAGCAACACGCTTCCAAACGGGGGATGGCGCATCGTTTCGCATTTCTCGATCGCTGATGGCAGCAACGGGCGTGATCGACCACGCCCGTTGCTGCCATCAGCCGGGTGAAGCGGCAGAACCGGCCAGTAGCCCACCGTCGATGCTCATCTCCGTCCCTGTGACGTAGGTCGCTTCATCGGAGGCCAGCATTACCGCAATAGCCGCGACTTCATCGGGCATCCCGAACCGCTTGAGAGGCGTGTCCGCTACTACCGCCTGCATCTTGGCGTCCCGATCGGGACCGGTGCCGAGCATCGGCTCCCAGATCGGCGTGAGGATGGCGGCCGGGTGGACCGAGTTGCAGCGAATCTTCCAGCCCTGTTGTGCGCAGTAGAGCGCGACCGTCTTGCTGTGGTTGCGGATCGCCGCCTTGGACGAGGCATACGCCGCAGCGGCGGGGATGCCGACTAGTCCCGAGCGGGAGGATATGTTGATAATCGAACCGGCCCCCGCAGCCTTCATCGCGCCGATCGCGTAGCGACAGCCGAGGAACGTCCCGTCGAGGTTGACCCGGTGTACGTCGCGCCAGTCCGCTAAGCTGGCGTGTTCCGGGTCGTGCGGTGTCATGCCCGCTTCGAACCCCGTCACGCCAGCATTGTTGACGACCACGTCGGCTACGGGAACGATACCAGCCAACCGCAACCAGTCAGCTTCCTCGCGCACATCAAGCGGTTCGAACCGACACCCGATTTCAGCCGCTGTTGCCGCTCCCGTTGCTTCATCGATGTCGGTGACGATGACGACCGCACCTTCGTTATGGAAGCGTGCTGCGATTGCGCGGCCGATACCACGCGCAGCGCCGGTGACGACGCACGTCTTGTTATTCAGTCTTTGCATGATGTTCTCGAAAACAGAGTCCAGTCGGCGGATTACTCCGCTGGCGTATGCTTTGCCGCTTTAGCGGTGACGCTGGATCATTTCGAAAGACTCCCGAGAACGTGACGATGCTACGTCAACGATCAATCGGCTGCAATTCCCAAAATTAGATAGAGTTTCGGGAATGCCCGCGACATTCCGCTTCGCGACCTGACATGAATTCCTGATATCTGCACCTTTGTCAGGGCCTCCGGCAATTACGTTTGCCAAGCAATCAAGCATTTACCGTTCACGCGCTACCTCAAGGGGCGATAGATCAGGAGCAGGTATGAACAAGGCTTATTTAGGGGCGACGCTGCTCGTTTTAGCGGGCTGTGCGTCTGCTAGCGCTTCTGCGATCAATCCTTCAGACGATCTACACTGCGCTGTTGTGATCCGGACATTGCAAAGGAACGCCGACCAGCTTGGAGCCAATGCTACCGCCAGAAAGGGGCTTTATGTGCTTCAGACCTGGTACTTCTCAAAGATAAAACGAGAGCGTCTTGGTGAGGCTCAAGGTGTTGTTGAGGCTATAAAAAAGTACCCGGCAGAAGTATCTTCCGCAGGTAAACATTGCTCGGATCGGGCGTTCAGTGATCCCGGGTTCTCCCGCTGGAAATCGTTCGCTTCGGACGATTACGATCGAAAGGCGATGCGGTAGATCGCTCCCCCTCAAGCATGCATTCCTGAGATTTCATCATTCCGGGGAGCGCGCGGTCAGCTAGCCAGAGCCATATCGATCGCCGCTGCCGCATGGAGGGCGGTTGTGTTGAAGATCGGCACCTGGCTGTCTTCCGGCCGAACCAGCAGCATGATTTCGGTGCATCCCAAGATCACGGCCTGCGCTCCGCTCTCAACGAGGCGGGCAATGACCGCGCGGTAAGCTTCCCGCGATGCCGGCGAGATCTTACCAGCAACCAACTCCTCATAAATGATACGATGAACGGTAGCGCGGTCATCGTCGTCCGGCACGACGACGTTGAGACCATGCTGGGCGGTAAGCCTTCCCTTGTAGAAGGCGTGTTCCATCGTAAACGCGGTGCCGAGCAGTCCGACCTTCTTAAAGCCGGCCGCCTTGATGCGTTCGGCCGTAGGATCGGCGATATGGAGCAGGGGAATATCTACCGCGGCCTGAACGTCGGTCGCCATGCGGTGCATGGTGTTGGTGCAGATTAGCAGCATGTCCGCCCCCGCCGCTTCGAGGCGTCGTGCCGCATCGATCATCCGCGTCGTCAGACCCAGCCAATCGCCCTTGTGCTGCAAATCCTCGATTTCCGCGAAATTGTACGACCACAGGAGGCAGCGGGCAGATGCGGTCGGGCCGAGCCGGTCTCGCACGCCCTCGTTGATAATGCGGTAGTATTCGGCAGAACTTTCCCAGCTCATGCCACCGATCAGGCCAATCGTCTTCATGCCCTAGCATCCCCCGCTTTCATGTACCGTCTAATCACCACATATGAGTTGCGAAAACCCCGTCACGTTCTCATTTTTCGATCCCAATGAGAATGTCCCGGCCATCCCCATGCCCTTCCCATTCGGGGAGCGACCAGTTGCGCGATGAGCTTGGCCCGCTAACCTCCACTTCTGCAATCGCCTGATCCCACAGGAAGGTTGCTTCCTCAAAGCAGGAGATATGGTTTGTCGCGGTTCCGGTTCGTCGTGCCCTCTCTCCTTGCAATCAGCATCGCCGGTACGGCCTACGGGCAGATCAGCAAGGCCGACAATTTGCCTGCCAAGGTTGTTCTCGCCAAAAATGAGCGGGCGGGCACATGGCAGGCCCCTGAGGAGGGGGTTCAGGCGCCGCTCTGGCCTGCGAGCACGCCTCTCGCCAAACCGGACTCCGGCGATCGGCCTGAGGGGACCGGTAATGGGACGGGACTTGTGGGAGGAAGTAAATGGCATTGGGCGAGCTATGTCACCCGGCCCACAATGACCCTCTATCGACCGAAAGGGCGTAATGTCGGCACCGCAATACTGGTCCTGCCGGGCGGCGGATTTGAAGTCATAGCGACTGATTTAGAGGGCACCGAAATCTGCGAGTGGGTGGTGCAACAAGGTATGACCTGTGCGGTGCTGAAATATCGGGTGCCGCAAGCGTGGCCTCAGGGCCAGCGGCCGAAGGTGCTGGTGGGTTTGGAGGACGCACAGCGGGCGATGGGGCTTTTGAGGGAGCAGGCAGCATCCCACGGGTTCGATCCGCATAAAGTCGGTGTAATCGGCTTTTCAGCGGGTGCTTATTTGGCAGCGAACATGAGCAACACGGATGAGCGCACCTATCCGCTGACGGATGCGGCTGACCAGCAATCGCCCCGGCCAGACTTTGCGATCGTCGCCTACACGGCGCGTATGCTGAACGACAGCAAGGGCAGGAACAGCCTCGAACTCAAGCCATGGGTGACAATCAGCCCGAAAGCACCGCCCACGTTTATCCTTCACGCAATGAACGACCCTACGGACCCAATCCGGCAACCTATGGCCTATGCCTTGGCACTCAGTGATGCCGGGGTGCCGGTTGATATGCGGCTTTATGCCAAGGGGGGGCACGCTTTCGGAATGCGGCCCACGGCTGATCCGATTTCGCGGGAATGGCCCGGACAGGTCAAGCAATGGCTGCATAACATCGGCATGTTATGACCGAGAGGGAGCGGTAAGCGGCAGCTTACCGGCTGGATAGATCAGTAGGTACTTTCCCGAAACTCGATCCCAATCGGGACGGTCGGAGCGCTTAGCGTACGATTCCGAACATCCTCTTGCCGGTCCCCTTATTGAGTGGACCGGGCCTCGATCGCCTCCTGAAGGAGAAACGCCGAAACGCTTCCGCCTTGGTCTTCGCGATCCAGCAGGGCGAGCGCCATCTCCATCAGGTTCAGCGGGACATCCACCGGCTGCCGATTGGCAGAAGGGGAGTCCGGAAGTGCATCAGTCATCCAACCTCCAATACCTTGATCGAGATTAGACGGGGTATGATGAACGATTCCGAAATCGTGCGCTGGATCTGCGTCGCAACCTTTTGATTTTGCGCATATCGACGTCGTGTTGCTCAGTCGGCGAAGGTCCAGGGGTCAAGGAGTGTCACGCCGGTTCCCGCAAAGTCGGCGAGGTTCCTGGTAACAACCGTCAGATCGTGCGCGAGCCCCGTTGCCGCGATCCACGCGTCGCGCTCGCTTTTGGTTTCCGGGACGTGCAGCCGCGCGCAGCGCACCGCGATCGCCGTGTCCACAGGCAGGACGCGACCGGTAAACGCCGGCATAACCTTCTCGTGAAGCCAGAGCCGTAGCACGCCCGCCTGTCTAGAATCGCGTCGTTCGAGTAGCGCAATGCCGAGCTCGACTTCCATGATCGTAATGACTGAAAGGTACATGTCGGCTTGATCGACGCTGCTCGCCCATGCTTCCACAGCTGGATTGATCTTTCCGCTGCGGCGCTTGCGCAGTTCGGAGAGGACGTTGGTATCGAGTAGGTACATCAGTCGAATACTGCCGGCCGCGGGAAGGATTGCGGTCGCGTGAAGTCGACCTCGATATCGCCGACCTCGTCCATGTCCAGCGCGTCGAGGATGTTGCCGGGGGGTGCCTTTAGCCGCTCATATTCAGCAAACGGCATCACCGCGATGATCGGCCGACCGCGCTCGGTGATGATGACGGGACCGTCCACGGCAGCGCGCTTTATGCGCCCCGGTTCGCGATTAAAGTCGCGACTGGAAAAAGTTTGCATTTCTGGTTGACCTTGTTTGTCGTGACGTACAGACATTGCCGCAGGTGGCGGAATTGTCAATGTTCGTCATGCGGCCATGAAACCAGGCGCGTGACGGTCGGAGCAAGTCCGAGGCCTCACCCGAAGGAGAATATGATGAAGGTCCAGGACATGATGCGGGGGTACGATTACGACCTGCCGCTGCTCAACGTGCTGAACAACAATGAAGGACGACAACGGCGATCCGCAGATATCGGTCGATCGCAGAGTGCTTGCAGGCGCCACGGTCGGCATCGGCCTCGACGTTGCCTATCTCGCGATCACGGAGTTGCAGGAGGCGTTTACCGCGCTCGCGAGCGACGTTCGCAACACGACGGGATACGGAGAAGGCTACAAGGATATCGAGGAGATCCTGCGCGACAAGAACCCGTACCAGATGCGCCTTTGGTATCTGCTGTACGACACGCCGATCGAGCAGGCGATCACCGAGTTGGCCTGGCTGCAGAGCTTGACGTATCGTCGTGGCCGGATGTGCAACGTGATGCGTGAGCAGAAGCTACCGGTGCTGTACGCGACGAACGCTGAACTGTGTGAAGGCTGCACGGCTGCGCAGATCATAACCAATGTATCGAGCGCAGGCTGACAATCGACGCCCGGTCAGGCGACCAGGGCAAGAAGACTCTCCGGGTGATGTGGCCGGCACCGGGAGACGCGGAAGGGCTGGATGGGATTGTCGGTGCGGACCACGAACTGGTTGACCCCGGTATTCTCGCGAAGCTGAATGGCGACGGCGTAAACGTTCTCGAATGACGCGAGCGAGCTGCGGCGAGCCGAAAGTGCAATGACGGTCATGTTGATGTCCCTTCGGGGTTGATGTCCTTCGGGTGAAGTCCTTCGGGTGGTGTGCCGTATGGCGAGTGGAACGGCCGGAACGGCTCGTTCATGGAAAATTGAGGATGAACCGTATAACGGGGGTGGTGGACCGGAATCGTCGCTAATGCGTTGAGCCTGTCTATCTACCGTTTCGACGGGGGATCCTTCGATCGACGGGGTCGGGACCGCTGCTATCGGTTCCGGCCCCATTATCGTTTCAGCGCGTGAGGGCGTTAGCGCAACTCGGACAAGAGCCGCTGCGCAGCTGGGTAAATCTCTTCTTCCTCACGCCTGGTTAGCCGTTCGAGTGCAGCATGAAGCCGGCGTGCGCTGGCGGTATATCCTGACCAATCGGCTTGAACGGCTCGAGCATGCCAGTCGCCGATATGGGCAGAATATGCCAAGCGAAGATCACGCGTTTCCGCGGCGATATCGGCGAAAGCTGGGATCTGTGTCGTAAGCCTGCGCGCCCGCAAGGGCGCATGCAACTCTTCCTCTTCGGTCTTGAGGTGCTTTGCAATCAGTCGGGCTAGCGTTGTACGTGCAGTTCCGAGCTGCGGTACAGCGTCCTCGAAAGAGCCCGCAAACAGTTTGGTGAGCTCGGCAACGGCTGACAGGATTTCGTCATGCTGCTGCTTCAGCAGCGCGATCTTAAATTGCACCAGGGCGTCCTCGGGAGTGCGGCACACGAGAATGCCCAACATGCAAAGTCGGTTGCCCTCGGCCCGAACTTTAAGCTAACCACGGTGTCAAAAGTGCAGATAAGCGTTTGATTTAACATAACACTTATTATCGGCCTTGCGTTTCTGTGTCTAGCCGCAGCTGGCTTGTGCTCGATCATCTGCGAGCGATTCTGAGGCCAGCGGACGACCGAAATCCAGTCCACACGTCGCGACAGCTAATCCAGACAAATCGCCGACGGTCGCGCCGGGCAGATGCGGCAGGATGAACCCACCCCAGAACAGCAGCACGCAGGAAGCGCCAGTGCTAAAACGGAACAAGGGCAATCCGCTGAGTGTCACTGCAATAAGGCTCGCCGGGCTGGCACAACCAAGCGAGCCGTCAGCTACCAATCCCCCAACACCGCGCTTTTGCTATGGCCACCGCCCCTTTGAGACATTAGAAAATATGCAAGATCAATGGGGGACTGGTAATGAATTATACCTTCCCGTTTCTGTTTGCTGGCGCGGTCCTTGCAATGTCAGCACCTGTCGCCGCTTCGCAGGGTAATTACTCTGCTGCACTGAGGACGATCTTAACTAGAACGGCTACCGGTACCTGCCCCTCGGACATGATGCAGCCAAAACTTCTCAAGGCGTGCAAACAGCAGATATCTAAAATGGGTCCTCCGCTGACAAAAAAGGGACCGATCAAGAAACTGACTCTCCTGAAAGCGGATCTGGCGGGCGGCCGCGAGGAGACTTACGTGGTGACGTTTGAGAAAGGCACGCCGCAGACTTGGCTTATTGGTGGACTTAAGGACGGAAGGTTTTCAGGGCTTTACTCAGACGACGAATAGCGGGAACCTCGGAAATTCAGATCTACAAGAATAAGCAGAACGGCGGCTTCACGGCTAAATAGACCCACAAACAGACGCTTAGGAAGTCTTGTTCCCTCCTTGAAATCAGACGCCCGTTCAGGTTGACGCCGTGACGCTAAGCACTCGAGCAGACCGCCGCCTCGCTGTCCGCTATCGGTTCCAAGCTG
>Ga0265797_10008782_pt1 | contig 13344 bp, 11 predicted proteins | sample P2T30metagenome_FD_192433 | JGI IMG/M metagenome (GOLD analysis project Ga0265797, IMG submission 192433) | Plant litter microbial communities from East Loma Ridge, Irvine, California - P2 T30 | ecosystem: Environmental > Terrestrial > Plant litter > Unclassified | place: USA: California... | reverse complement strand
GCGGAGATCTTGTCGTCCGCTGGGTACTGTGTCGACACCATCTTTCCAAACGCTCCAAATTCCCGAGCTGCGTTTCTTTCCACGGATGGATTGGCAGACCGGAGGTAAACAGACGTTCTGTCAAAGATCTGGGGTCCCCTCTTAATATACACAAACCAAGTCGGCTCCTCCGACTTTGCGGTTACTCCAGATTTTTGTGGTAACCTTACCCCACTATACGGAGCTTGGCCTGTCTAGCCATGCAGGTAGTTCGCCGTCAACCAAATACCGTTGCATTCTACCCCGACCAGTTAAGGACGCCGTGCATGATGCCCCAGTCATTTGTCGAATTTTTCTTAGTCGCTGGTGTGTGTATTGATTAGTCTACCACCACTGCGCGCACGAATCATGCATCGATGGAAACCAGCGGCGATTTGTGCCTGCGAAAGAAGTCTTTCCCCGCATTAGCTCTTTCCTCCGTCCTGCGTCCCTGGTCTCCTCGCCATTCATCCAATCTCATCAGCCAGCCCTCCCGACAGTGATAATTGATTAGTAGGCCCAGCACTTGGCCCGCCATCTTAGACGCGACCAAGAACTCCAAGAAATCGAGGTTTCGCGGGAGGCGAGCTTGATCGCAACTGCATACTGCGCCGGTACTGATGCTCGGCTTCTGTCGCGTTGTTCAGAAGCCGATGGCGACGTCGCGTAAGTAAGTTCGATGGGCAGGATCCGACAGCCGGCCGCGTTAATGCATGCCGAGGCGAAGCGAAGGGAAGGCGCATGCGTCACTCCGACGAGGGAAGGGAAGGAACGGCTTGCGGGCACGGGACGGCGTTCAGGTTGGGGATTTGAGCCGCATGCAAAGCGCAGAATTGACGTCGCAAACTGCAGTCGCAGGTCGCATGGCACCAGGCTTTATTCGCGCACTACCTGTCCAATCCTCTACAACGCCGCAAACAAAACGCCCAATCGCCACATTCTCTACTGTGTACACGCCCACAGCAACATCCTCCCCAGACCACCCACACCAGCACCATCCACCGACAGAATTGCGGAGACTGGAGACTCCGCTTGCTCCAAGCGGAGAAAGACGCACATCCTCATGTGACGCTGAGCCGCACGTTCACCGCCCTGATCCAACCATCGCGTACTTGCACCTGGAGATGGCACCGGTTCGCTGCAATTGTACCGTGTACGTAAATCGCCGCCGAGCAGCTCCGCGGTAGAACTTCGGATCGGAGGTTGCAAGCGGCACGCCAATGCGATGGTGTCGCGTGCGGCTTTGGTGGGTCGGTTTTTGAGGACTTTCATAGACGGTTGGGTGATTAGTGATCGTGCTGGTGGTGGTGCTGCCCATGTAGAGGAGATCAGTGGTTTTTGGTTTTCGACGTTTTGGAAGGGTTGGTGAGGTATTGACACAGCTGGCACGACGTGATGCGAGACCGGCTGTATTTGTAGTGGAGTGCCGCACAGGGAAAGAGAAGGAACATCGGGGAGTTGGATGAGCTTTTTTGGACACCCGCCATGACATGGTGGTGGTGGCATTTTTTTATTGCATATCGACATCAGAGTGAACTTGCGACTTTTGGAAAGAAAGGGCCAGGACCGACGCAGATCATCGACTTTGGTAAAAGAAGGAAAGAGTGTTTGTGGAAGAAGTGAAGCCCTGTGAGGGCGAGAGCCTGTTTATATAGTCGTTGCAGAGCAAAGACTAGACTGTAAAAAGCTTCGGCCTTACGCCTACAAGGACTCAGCAAAATGGCGGTGGATTTCCATGGTTTCGGCAATATCGTGTATCAGTCTTTCGGAATGATGATGACACCAGAAGCGGATGATTTTCAAAGCATGAAGGCTTTGTACTGAGTTTTGGAAGACGCCGGCAGGCGCAGGACATGGCGCTCTCAAAGTACTGTTTTTGGAGATAATAGTGAGGAAGGTGTGTTGAAGAAGAGAAGCTTTGCAAGAACAGAGGTCCTTTTATATCCCCTCTGCGAAGCTACAACTAGAACGGTTGGAGTACTGAGTCATAAACAATTCAACGCCGTCAAGGCCTTCAGCTTGGTGGCAGCACGATCCCATGACCGAAGACTGCATCAGGTCTGTTCCAATTTCTCGGAGAACTCATACGGCATCCATTGCTGCGTTTTGAAGTATGGAGACGTGCTCTAGTCTTTTTGGAAGGTACTGGGCAGGCGCAGGACAGAACTCGAGGGGTATGCCATTTTGAAAAGACCACAAAGAAAGTTTGGTTAGAAGAGGAGACCTGCAAGAGCGAGTAGGTACTTATAGAGCTATCGCAACTAACACCTTTCAGCGTAGCCTTTCAGCGACGCCGCAAATATTCAGGAAAGATGCCAGCAAGTTCTCATGCGACAGTACTGGTCCATCAACGTTCTCTCCGAGAGTCTCATGCGACATGATCGATGCGCTTTACATCATCATAATGCTACGGACCATTTTTGAAAGACGCCGGAAAGAGGCAGGTCATGTGATAAAGTCCTTTTGATCTTGATGAAAACAACGAGTAAGTGATGTGAAAAGAGTAAAGCTCTGTCGGGCTGAAGAAGCTTATATAGTATATTCATGATCGAGGCTTGACAGCATCATTCGCCGAAAATACAGTCTTTCAAGTCCGAGCAGGCGGCCAGAAAGTCTCATCGCTCACTGTTCCGCTGTTTTTCTAGTGGCTTTTGCCTCGCTCGCTGGATGAAATCATAGATCAGCTGGAAAACACTTTCAAAACATGACGAGATCGTCAAACTCTTCTTGATCTCCGCGCAGCCAGACGCACACATGTGCAGTGGGAATTATAATTTTGGTAATTTACAAGACGGGAATGTAGTACGAAGTAAGGAGCCAAAGCCCCCAAGACTTTATACGTATCCCAGACATGTACTGCTTCTCCAAAGAGCTCAGCCAGACACACATATAGAATTTCTCTTTCTGTTTTTTCTGATGCAGGTCGACGAGGGCAAAGCAGAAGAACGAAATTCAAAGATCATGACTTCGGCAGCATGGCGATGATTGAGGTCCTTTTCCGATCTCAGCGCGTCCACAGACATGATGTGGTGCTAACTTGATTTTGATGATGTGACAATTTGAGGGTGTTTTAAAAATGAAGAAGGAAGAAGTCAAAGCCACGGAACAGAGACTTTATACGCATCCCACACCTCACGCTAGTGACTTTTCGACTCCAGCTCAGCCAGCCTGGCATGAAGAGTTTCTTGTTCTACCTTTTGTCGTGTAGAACGCTGATAGGCAAGTGAATAGATAAAAGTCTCAGATGCCAGGTCTTCCACAGTATCGCAAAGCTGACTTCTGTTTTCGATCTTTCGATCTCTACGCGCTCACGGGCATGGCTGTGCTTCGCAGACTTTTCGGTATTTTCATGAATTGAGAATGTTGTGAGAGGGCATGTGTTGCGGTACACAGCGCAAGAAGCATGAACCATTCCTTCTTCGTATTTGTTATCGCACTTCGACCGCGAGAAGCGAACATTGTGAAAATGTATCTCTCTTTTGATGTCTTATGATGGCTATCAACAGCTCGGTACTCTGATACTTTTAAAATGCTAGAATACTCTTTCTTAGAGTCGATCTCAGCCCGGCCTGGTGCACACATGAAGCGATCGTTTGCTGGATTTGGTGTTATGATCAAGCAAGGACGTTGCAAGTATAAGAGTGTTGAAGAGCGCGAGGTCTCTGGTTATATATGAATCTTGTGCGGTTTTCGTTTTGGGTTTTGGAGTTAGCGGCAGACATGGGTCTTGTTGTGTTCTCTTTTGGCATTTGGTGGTGGCTGTCGAGAGCCCAGGACTTCCACTCCATGACGAGGATGATTGACTTTTCTTTTCTCAAGGATCCAGGTCGGCCCGACACATGTAGAAACTCCGTCGCGCTTTTAGTGTAGGAAGATTTGTAGGTATTACAGGAGTAAAATGTCAGAGACTTCAGCGTCTCAGAACCATTCGAAGTAGGCAACTACGTTTTGATCTCAGCTCAGACGAACATAGTTCCATGTGTTGTATTTTTAGGTAATCTGTAGAGCAAGGATAGAGTAGAGGCATAAGAGCCGGAAGACCCAGACTTCGACACCATGAAGATGAGGTCAGGCTCATTTTTTTGCATCTCGGCTCGGCTGGCCACACACATGGACCTTGAGAATGGCAGTTTTGATATCCGAGGGCCTAATGATGTTTCAGGAGGATAGCAGCTGACGAGCCTAGTTTTTATAGCATCCAGTAAGCGGTTTATCGTCTTCGCGTGTGGTGAAAACCCCTTGGCTCGCACATGACTATCACGAATGAAGCCTTTGTTGTTTCGTAGATCGCGAAATCTTTTAGGATGTATGTATTTAAAGTGCGAGTTCCAGAGACACTAGACTTGAATCTGTGTGATTTATACTCGTTTCTCCGCTCGACTCGCCACACATGAAATGGTTTAGTTGCGTTTTTGGTACTGAAAACTGGAGTGGAAGTAAGAGCGCGAGCTCCACAAGGCAGAAGCATGGAAACCCATTAAAGAACTTTTGATCTCAGCCCACCCGCACATGGGCAGATAATAATCAAATTTTGGTAAACCTCTTTCAGAGAAGAAGGGAAGGTTGTAAGAGTCAGAGAGACGAAGACTTCGCAGGCATGTACATTATGTGTTGCGCTTTGTTCCAGAGCCCGGCGCAGGCACAGACATAGGGTCGACATCTCCGTCTTTTCGTTTTGTATTGTAAGACAGACAATGTTGGTGTGATGCGGGAAGATAGGCCAAGAATCGCGGGATCGAGAAACTGGCGGCATCGGATAGTGGATAGTGCTGTTCTGTTGGTGCCAGCCAGCAGCACATACCTCCAGCCTGTTGTCATTTTGGTGGTCTGCAAATACGAGTGTGCGGTAAAGGAAGAAGAGACTGGGCGTGGGATATTTGAGGTATCTCTAGTACTTTATTCCAAAGCCCGACTCTCCCACATATCGGATGTGACGATCGCGCATTTCGATATTTCGTAAAGACGAATGTGCAATAAGAGAAGGAGAGTTGGAGCGCCCGAGGCTGGGAAAACATACGTCTGTGTTCATTTCTTTTCTGTATCTTCACCAGCGCGTCCACATTCGGAAATCCTACGTAGTTTTTTGGATAATTGAGAGGCGGGTATATCGCAAAAGAGTACAGATTAAGAGAAAGGCAAGATCCGGGAGCATGTCTTCATCCCAGAGTTCTTTTGTTCCGTCTCCACAGACCCGCGCATGGGCAAATGATGATTAGGTTTTGTTGATTTGCAAGGGCGAGTGTGATGTAGAAGTATAGCAGGCGGAGAGCTCAAGACTCCAGAAGCATGAAAGGATGGTTCCATTATTTGTGATAGCAGATCATGGTCGAGCCGACCGCACGCATCATAGGACCGTGTCGGACTTTAGTAATCCGCGAAGGAGAGCGTAATGGAGGAGGACAGAAGCTGGCGATCCCCGAGCACCAGAAGCATGGCGATGTTAAAAATGTACTTTAGGTAGCAGGTCTTGGTGCAGCCAGCGACACACATCAATCAGTCGATCAAGGCTTTCGGTAATTCGCAAAGGCGAGTAGAATGTAGAAGGAAAGAAACCAGCGAACCCAGGAACCAAGGAGCATGAAATTCCAGAATCATCTTTTCAAGTAGCGATTTCCAAACCAGCGAACCTGGCTCGAAAAGCTGTGATCTTGCTCCTTTGTGTTTTTGAACCCCGGTGATGTAGTAAAGGAACGGGACTCGCGGGCTCTCAGATTCATATCGGGTCGCTTCCTGAGTTTTAAGTAGTAGCCGGAGAGCTTGGAACAGCGGGACAAAGCCATTCATCTCTTCCAGAAGTTTTTCGGTTTTTCTCTTTGATGGAAAGGTGATTTTGAAGTAGACGGTAAGAGGGTGAGCGCTGCAGAGAGTTCAAAGACCCAAGAGCATGGACTGTCTTGCATGAGTCTTTTTGAGGTAAAGTTCAACCCAGCAGGCAGAAGACATACCGCCTTTATCTCGTTCTTTTGGTAGTTTGACAAGTCGAGGAAGATGCAAGGAGATGAACTTGAGAGCTTAGTGAGTCCAGCAGCATAGTGTACACGACGCGGTGAGTTTCTCATGTATCTCGGCTCAGGCGGATACGCGCATAGAGTTGTGAAGATTTTCTTTTGGTATACGGCAAGGTGACTGAGGCAGAGGAAGATAAAAGCTCTGGAAGTCCGCGCTCCCAGAGTCATGGAGAATTGGTATACCTTTTTTTTAGCCCGTGGAACTGGCCCCGAGAGTCAGCCAGCGAAGACATAGAACAATAGTTGGCATGTTTTGATATTCGCTGGGCTGAGAGAGGCCGTAGAAGGATGGAAGTGAGAGAGGACAAGTCTCCAGCAGCATACAATATAGGTGGACCATTTTAGTTCTTGCCCAGGTATGAGTCCAGCTCAGCATAGGCAAACACATTGCGTGTCGAAGCTTTTCTTTTTGGTAATTCTCGAAGCGAGAGAAGGTAAAGGATCAGGAAATTAGAAGAGCGCAAGACTCTCAGACCATGCCGCCTTTCTGCTGTGACTTTGGCATAGAGCCATCTCAGCGAAGACCATGGGCATCTAACGATCAAGTTTTGGTATTGTCCCAGTCGCGAGAGGTTGCAGGGGAGGAACATGCATGAAGGGCGAGATAGTTTTATACACCGAGATCTTAGCAGGAAGGTTGATAATAGAGGCAGGCCAGAGAGCGATCTCCATACAGTGACTGTGCCCAGATTTTGGAAGTTTTCCACATGAAAAGACGAGATGAAAGTTTCTTTTGGACAAAGACGACAATCCTCTCTTTTCATCAGGAAGAAGGGTGGTATTTTGTAGATGGAAGTAGACGGCGAAGTCCAGAGACATAACAAGGTAAACTAGTTCTTTTGAGTCAGAGGAAATTGTCATCCGACATCCACGAAGTCGTTTCAAAGGCTCAGGAGACAAGCCAAAACATTTTGACCTAGAAGATGCATTTCGAGGAAGAGAGGAGAAAGAAGCACATGTGTTGTCTCGGCACAGGATTTGGAGAAGCTCACAAGAAGTGTAAATGAGGAGCAACACAGGAAGCCGGCGAAGGAAGAGCTTTTATATGCGACTTGGGTAGCTCAGCGGAGAAAGCCAGGTCTCATGGATGTGGCAGGCGTTGTTTTGAAAAAGAGGAGGGCAGCGAACATTTAGAAAACGGCTGCACATTTTTGGTGAAGATCGCGGGAAGTGCAGGCAAGAGAAGAAGGAGGAAGCCAGCGCATGAAGAGCTTGTATAGATGATTTGGAAAGCCGAGCGGAGACGACCAGATCTCATTTTAATGGCCTTGATGTTTTTTGGAGAGAGCAACGAAAGAGGAGCACATGAGTTCTTCGTCCGTGCGTTTTGGAGAAGCTCACAAGGAGCGTGAATAGGGAAAGAAGGAAGAAGCCGGCAGAGCAAGAGTTTTTATACACCTCCCAGACGGCGCAGCAGGGACGACCAGATCATAGGGAGTCGCTCCTGTCATTTCGGCATGTAGCCAACACCACGTTCTCTCCCGCCATGTTCTTGTCGTATGTTGCATTTTGAGAGTACATCTGTGGCTTTTGGACAAGTCTACAAGCGGGCCACACTCATCGTACTGGAGGGTGAACGTTTTGGAAAATCCCGTACTTGCTTAGCGTTTTGTGTAAAAGAAGTGACTCCTCAGAGAGAACATGGTCTTGTTCGACGGTTTTTTGGGACACCGCCCCAGCGCAGACATATGACTGGATCGTTCATATTTTCGTAAAACACCCAGACGGATGTGGATTGAAGAAAAGAAGCAGAGACAGCGAGGTAAGGTTTTTATAGCCGCTCTTTCCAACGTGCTCATGTGATGTATGATTGGTGGTTTTATAAACATGGCAAGTTTTCTTAGTGCTTTTGGACAAAAGGCGTCGTCTCGCGAGCAAAGACATGGCGTGTCTGGGGTGTTATTTTGAAAAAGGCCTTGCCGGCGCAGACATGAGATTGCGATTCATCTGTTTTGGTAGAACACCTAGAAAGGTGTGTGTTGAAGAAGAGAATCAGAGGCGATAACGTGAGAATTTTATACCCGGCCTTTTCGATCTGCTCATCCTGCCTCTACAAGTCAGATATGGAACATGTAGCGAAATGCGGCAAGTTTTGGATAAAAGGCGCCGTCTCTCAGGAAAGGACATGGTAGAGCTTCAACATCTGTTTTTGGAAAAAGTCTCGCCAGCGCAGACATCCAAGGTTTTCTTCATACTTTTGGCAATACACCCAAAAGGTGTGTGTTGAAGGAAGGAAGAAGCCACGACGACGTGAGACTTTTATACCCGTATTTCAACCATCCACGCTTGAGTGATAAGTTTTCATCATCTTGTCGCAGGCGGATCTCAGAGCCAGAATCATGCGTTGTTTTTGTCTTGATTTGAGACGCGCAAAGCCAGCCATGGCTCAAACATCTTCCTGTTTTGAAGAGCTAGTTTTTCGTCGACGGAGAGGCAGGCATATCTGGTAATTGTTTAGTTTTCCGGGAGGAGACATGCTTCGTATCGCTGTGGATTTGAGTATTTGGGAACGACACTCGGTCTCAGAACCATAGCGTTGGTCTTCCTTTGTTTTAGAGCGCGCAAAGCCAGTCATGCATGGAAGTTCTGCTCATTTCGATGACATCGTGTTTCGTAGAAGAAGAGAGGTAGAAATAGATGAGGAGCGCGCAAGATCGCCGGAGGAGACATCGTTGTCTTTCGTAGCAAGTTTGTGCAGTGGGCGGAGACTCTCAGTCTCAAGACCATAAGATAGATTACGGTTGCTTTATGGGAAGCGCAAAGCCAGCCATACTCCGGTGCTCACACCTTTTGAATAATAGCGGAGGAAGAAGGAGAAGCATCTGGCATGCTGTTTAAATAAAGACGATCCACAGGAGACATGGCCAGCGGCGTTGTGGCATTTTTAGTAGCAGGCTAAGACACCCAGCCCCAGAACCATGTGAGTTGACAAAGTAGATTTTGGAAGGCGCGAGGCCAGCCATGAAAGACGTTTCTGAGGCTTTTAGGAATACCAGGTTGGAAAGGAGGAGCAACAATCATCAGGCCAGGCGTAGTCCTTTTTCAGAAGGAACATATCCGAGCCGTTTGAGGTTTTTGGGTGATAGTAAAGAGGTGCGAAGAGCAGAAGACATAAGAGTCTTGATCGTATGTTTTGAAGTAAAGTGCTCGACGGACAAGCCAGGCATTCCATGTGCGTCCAGTTGTTTTGAACAAGGTCGGAGATCGAGGGAGGAGCGACAGACATGTAGGCGCGCGTATGGGAATTTTAGAAGCAGACATACAGCGCCCGTGTATCAGTTTTGAGTCGCCAGTCAGAGGAGAGCAGCAGCCATGTTGATTACGACCGGCTCTTCTGAGTAGAAAGATAATCGGTGGAAGAGCCATGCCACGCTTGGTGACCTTTTTGGATATTTTGGATGTTCGGAGTAGTCGTCGAAGAGGCGGCAAAGACGCCAGCCATAGACTCATCGGCTTATGATTTTGAAGAGATGCTCGACGAACGAACCATGATGATACTCGTTGGTTCATTTTGAAAATGTCGAGTAGTCGTCGAAGAGGCGGGAAGAAAACCAGTCATGTCGGTAGCCGATCGTTCTTTCAAGAGAAGTGCTCGACGAACGACCCATAAGACGCACACGAATTCGTTTTTGATACCCCGAGAAGCAATTGAAGAGTCGAAGAGGACGGAGAACATTCATCGCTTCGACTGTTGTTTTGAAGGAGCTGCTGGACAGCCGAGCCAGCGAAGAGGCGAGAAGAGAACCGGTCATACAACATGTCCCTATATGTTTGGAAGAAGTGCTCGACAAACACACCATGAAGATCTTCCATCGGTGTTTTGAACATTCCAGGTCGTAGACGAGAGACAGGAAGAGAACCAGCCATATCTCCTTATTCGCGAATTTTGGAAGAAGTGCTCGACGAGCGCACATGTACATCTTGATATGCTATTTTGGTATTTCGAAAGTAGGAGTGAAGTCGTAGTCGTAGTTTGCGGAGAGGTGGGAAGGACGGCGGACATCGAGAGACGGAATTTTGATTTTGGAAGAAGTGCTCGAGGAGGAAGTCATGTCAAAAAGTGATCTGAGATTTTGGTAGATAGTAGACGACGACGTGGTAGGGTAGTAGTCGGAGGAAGAGGAACCGGGGAAGACATGTAGGTGTTCATTGGTAGTTTTTGGAAAAGCGCTCGACGGACGAGTCATGGAACTAGACTATGAACTCTTTTAGTATTTTGAGAAAAAGAAGTAATGTAGAGAAGAAAGGTAGTACGGCACTGGAGCGAGGTTTATATACACCACCGAAAGACGAGACGGAGAAATTCGTCCCATGGTCACATGCGCAAAGCGTCCAATCCGCACCCACGCAAACCAAATCCACTTCATTCGCACCCCACTAATGAACCATAGTCTCCAGCGTGCCCACCGGCCTCTCAACAATATCAATACACCCATCCACAATACTCTTCCGCGCCGGCTCGGAACTGACATTCTGCCCACCAAGATACAGCAACCAAACCAGCCGCCCCACCCTCTCATCCTTAACCTCACCCAACCAACTGCTCTTCCCCATCGTCTCCTGCTTATCCCCCTTCTGCACAAGCGGCTGGTACAACGCACCCAAACTACCGCTCTTATCCCTCGTCAGAATAATAACAGAGCCCTTTGGCGCCTTCCCCTTCCCCTGGAACAGGTTCCTAAACTCCTTCATCGCAACGCCAAAAGATTCGTCTTGGAACTCGCCTTCCTCGACGGGCTTGGGTAGGGCTATGGATTTGTTTTCCGCGGCTTGTTGGCGGAGGAGCTCGGCTTGCTTGCGTCGGACTTCGTCGGTGCGCGAGGCGATGCCGCGCATCCAGCCGTCTTGGAGGTGCTTGAAATCGGTGCCGCGGCAGGGGACGACGCGGAAGGCCATGTCGACGCCTGCGGTGCCGTCTTTGGCTAAGATGGACTCCCAGATCTTGTTGCTCTTCTCTGGGTCGAGGAGGGCTTCGCGGAGGTCTTTCTTCTCGTTGGGGATCAGGGCGGAGGCGGTGGGGTTTACGGTATTGATGAGGTGGTTCTGGAGGGTGGATAGGTGGGCGGTTTTGACGTACAGGCCTACGACGTAGACCTGTACGCGCAGGAAGGAGACTTTTCGGATGCCCAGACCGAGGAGTGTGTATTCTGCGTCGCTGGTGATGGCTTCGGGGCCGGCGGTGTCGGTGGGGAGGCGGATGGTGCGCGGGAAGTAGGGGACGTAGGAGGTGCCTGTCTCGACGAGCTCGATGGCGTCGGGGTCGGATGCTTGGGGGTTGTCGGTGTCACCAGTCGTGGCAATGACCTTGTCGCCGGCTGCGATGACGACCTTCTTGCCCTGGAACTCTTCTGCTGCTTTGCGCGGTGCATCGCACTTGGTGGGCGGGCCCATGATCATGTCGAATATGCCGCGACTTGGCTTCTCATCCTTCTCCCCAGGCGGCGGCACATCCCATAACCGTACGAGGAAGATGGGGGCAATCATGGAGAGCGCAGCACCGAGAGCAAGCCAATTCCGCCTCTTGATCAACTGCGCACGGCGCATGGCCTCGGCGCGGTGTACGGAGACGAAGTCTTCATCTGGGCGCGGGACCTTGGGACGGGCGCCTTGCTTGAGAATGGCCTCGAAGTCTGCTCTGCTGGAGCGCGAGCCCTGTCGGAATTGGGGTTTGGAGCGAAGGGGTGCGGGTGTGTTGAGGCAGCGAAATATGGGCCGTCGCGCGGCAAATCGTATGGAATTCATGGTGGCTGCATTGACTGGGGTAAGTCACGATGGGTGGATTGAGACTTGCAATGCGGAGGAGCAGCTCGGACCATGTCTCGATGATGTCGTCGCCGGTCCGGAAGCGAGCACCTTAGCGCGGCTTTCACCGAGGCGCGTCGCGTCAGCCCTACGCGGTAATTCTGTGATAGATTGAGTCTACCCCACGCCTCAGTCACTCACCACGCACGATGCCTCCACGGAGATCACGACAGGCGGTAACTCAACAATCCTCACCAGTCCCTATACAGACACAACGACGGAGGCGAGATGACACCCCTGAAGAAGATGAGGATATTGACATGGAGGACGCTATTAGAGAGGCGCAGGGCAGCGGCAGCGTTGATCAACTAGCAAAGGGCCTGGTGCGCTATGCCTTGTCTTGCGAACATTCACGGAAGCCTATCAAGCGCGCGGACATCAACGAGAAAGGTGAGTGCCTTGGAGTTCTATATGACTTGAGACTAACAGTTGCAGTTCTGGGCTCCTATACTCGCCTGTTCAAAGACGTCTTTTCGCAAGCAAACGGCCAGCTCATGGACGTCTTTGGGATGCAGTTCGTCGAGCTGCCCAAAGCGGACAAGGTGACGCTGCGGCAGAAGCGCGGTATGTATCCTGTCTTACTATGAAGCGTGTGATCTAATATCTCCAGCTGCCGCCGGCTCAGAGTCCCAAAGCAAATCGACCGGTATATGGGTGCTGCAGACCATCCTACCTGAGCAGTACCGCATACCGGAGGTCATCGGCCCCTCGCGACCATTAGCAGCCGACTCAGACGAGATAAACCGAGAAGACTCATACGTCGGGCTGTACACCATGGCCATCGCCCTCATTGTCATATCTGGCGGTATGATCCCAGAAGGCAAGCTAGACCGCGCCCTCAGGCGCATGAACGCAGACCAGACGACGCCTGTTGGTACAAAAGACAAGACGCTTGCGATTATGGCCAAAGACGGGTATATTGTCAAAATCAGGGAGACGCCTGCCGGGGGCGAGGAGACAGTAGATTACATTGTCGGACCTCGCGGTAAGGTCGAGGTTGGACGAGAGGGCGTTGCGCAGTTTATACGGATGATGTTTGGGGAGAGCGAGGACGTGGAGGAACTCGAGAAGAAGCTGCAGAGGACGCTGCAGGTGGCGGACGCCCTCAGTGACAGTGCGCCGGTCGAGGCGACTCAAGGTGCATCGCAGGCGGCAGGGCGCAAGCGCGGGCGGCCGAGGAACGACGACGATGAGTAGTCTTTTGGATGATATATGGATAGAGACGCCTATGATACCCTATGTAGTTATGTTAACGCTCTTGACTGGGACAAACGTCATGTTGGGTGATGCTAGCTCGGAGCTCCCCTCAAGGGACCCAGTTGTCAAGTTGCATCATCGGCGGCAAGCGCCAAAGAGCTGCGGGCAGCCGTCACAACAAAGACACGAAGACCTGCGGCGAGGAAGGCGATATTGAGGCACATGTAGTGGCTTGCCATTTGTCAGCGTCACGAGGGACGTCGCGCTGGTAGGTGTGAGGTAATAGGTGGCAGGCGCAGTGGTAGCAGGCGGTCGAGCA
>Ga0265797_10008781_pt1 | contig 13345 bp, 6 predicted proteins | sample P2T30metagenome_FD_192433 | JGI IMG/M metagenome (GOLD analysis project Ga0265797, IMG submission 192433) | Plant litter microbial communities from East Loma Ridge, Irvine, California - P2 T30 | ecosystem: Environmental > Terrestrial > Plant litter > Unclassified | place: USA: California... | reverse complement strand
CAGGCCGCACGGATCTGCTTGGGCTGTTCATCCAGCAGAACACGGGCATCCTTGAGCAAGCGCTTGAGGCTGCGCTCGGGGGGCGGCGGCGCCGGTTGCGGATCGACCTCTTCCCAAAGGTCTTTTTCCGGACTTTGCCGATAGCTGGCCACTGGCGCATTGTCGACCGGGTCCACCACATCGACTATTTCATCCGGTTCCTCCGGCGTTCGCGCCCGCGCCAACCCCACCAGGATGCGTTTGTCGCGGGTACGCACCATGCGCCTGCGGCTGCTGGTCGCAGGTTGTGGCTGGGACTCTGACACAGGTGCGGGTGCCGACTCGGATTGCCGGGCCTGGTCGCGCAACAGCAGGGCCAGTGAATGCTCGGCCTCGCTGCGAAGCGCCTCGATCAGGCTGACCAGGCGCGCGGTATACCGGGTATTGAGCAGCTCGCTCAGCGTCTGCTGATACAAGCGCAGGCTGCCCGAGATTTGTGTGTAAGTGCCCATCACATCGCCAAACGCCTGAACCCGCTCCTCGACGGTCATGAAACCGGGTTCCTGCAAGGCCCGATGCGAACGAACCGTCCAAGTCGCCATATCGGTAACATCCTTGAGCACGATGAAGTCGTAAAACTCCGCCTCCACCGGCGCACGCTTGAGCAGCAGCCCCTGCAGGGCCGACACCTGATGGACTTTCCAGTCCATCGGCGAAAGCCGGCGCTGCACCGTGTCATCCGGCGAGCCGATGTGCGGCTCATGACCGGGTGCCGCTTGCAGCTCAGTTTCGAAAGCCTGCTCCAGGCTGCCCAGGTCAATCAATTGCTGATTGAGCTCGGCCATTTGGCTCAAATATCCCACAGTATTGTCGTGGGCTTGCTGGCTCGTTTGCAGGTCGTCGGACTCCAGCTGCGCGCCCCATGCGTCAAGAGTCTCACGTGCCGGCGTCGCGGCCTTGCGCGCCAGCACCAGCAGCGCGGCGCGCTCTTGCAACGTATGGACAATGTTCTGGAGTTGCTCGATCAGCTCCGTCTCGAAACCTGGCAGCGGTCTGTTGGCGTTGCGTATCTTGAGGGTTTCCAACCGCTGGATCTGGCACTGATTCTGCTCGCGCAATGCTGCCTGATAGCGCTGGTCGATACTGCGCCGCAGTGCATCGTTGAACTTTTCCCGCTCGGTCCGATGCACACGAACGTAGTAGTCATACTCCTTGCCAGCCGTCTCATCTGCCATGACCTGCGCCCGGGTCTGTTGCTCATAGCGCTGCTTGAAATCCGCCTCCCTGGCCAGGATCTGGGCACGCCGCTGTGCACCGCTTGGCTTGGGCATGCCACCGGCCAGGCGCAAACGCAGGTCAAATTGCCAGTCGCCTGCCGCGTCACGCTTGAGCCAGGGGCCAAAACGTCTTGGCTGCCGAGGGTCGGCCACACGAAAGCCCTCGGCGGCTTCCATCACCGGGTATAGCCCGCCACGAATGAGCGCGTGCAACGTAAACCGGTCACCGCCGGTGGGCACCCTGATCAAGCCTTTGCGCGCGCCCTGGGTTTCGATATTTCGCTCGGTCACCGGCCAGGGCTGCCGGCCCTGACGCCACTTGTAGCCGTCCAACAACGTCTGCTGTGCCGGCGAGAGTTCGCCCGCGCTGTGCCAGCCGACATCCATCGACAGCAGGTCGGCACCGCCCCGACCTCGCAATTCGCGCAGGGAGGCCGCCTGCTCCACGTGCGCCGGCGGCCGGGTCGTAGCCGAAGCCGGCTCGACATCAGTCAACCCGATGCGCTCGTCCAGTCCGACCGCTGGATACAGCAGGACCTGCACCAGGCTGGCAACGGCGTCGATAATAGCCGTGGCACGACGTGCGTGGTCCGCATCCTCGGGCATGGTGATCAGCGTCTTGGCACTGAGCAGACTCTGGTACAGCCATCCAACGGTCGCCAAAGGCCCGCGCATCAAGGGCAGGAACACGTTAAACAGTTGCCACAGGTCATTGCGAAAGGCTGCCCAGCGCTGTTCTTCATTGGAGCGGCTTTGTGCCTCGGCGCGCCTCACCAGGGCCTGCGCATTACTGCTGAATACATGGGCCAGGAAATCCCCAGGTACTTGCTGATCACTGAGCAGGGCGGGCGGGGGGACCTCGATTGGCGCGAACTCCCCCCCTTGGCCCTGGCGCTGGATATGGGGCTCAAGAAAGCCACCATTGCCCAGCACCGCCCGGCCCTGGGAGTCGAGGCTGTTCAACACCTCGGTTTGCAACGGGCCGACGCGGGCGATGGCGTCGAGCATCTCCTGACGGCCGGCCCACTCCTGCAGCGGTTCATCCGAACCGGGCCGATAAAGCAGGTGCGGCTGCAGGGCATCGTCTTGAGGGCCGAACACAAACATATTCGCCGCCGTAAATACCTGGCCACCGGCGTGGGTCAGAAACGCCAGCGGGCGCGCGACAATCTCAAGCCCGTCGACCTTGCGTGCCTCGGCGCTCGCCTGCACCACCGCCTCCACCCAGCGCACGCCGTTGCGGGTCAGCCCATGGCGCCGGCGCAACAGCGATTCCAGGGCAACCAGAGGCAACTGCGCACGGGCTTGCCCGACAAACAGCGCCTGGCGCCGTTGCCGCTCAGCGGGATCGTCCAGCAAGTTGCGCTTGAGCAGCGCCGGGTAGTGCTGGCCGATGTCGACGCCGGGGATCAGGCGCTTGACATAGTCGATGGTCAGCCACCAGTCGGGGATATAGTCGGGCTCAACGCGGTTGGTGATGCTCACATGGGCATAGGAGTCGGTGAAGGGGTTGTCCAGCGCCCAGTCCGTCAACGTGCGTGAGATTGACTGCGTCCAGCCGACGGTCCCGCCCAGGGTGCGGGTAAATGTCAGCGAATAGTCATCGGGGTTGATCACCACCTCCTGTGGATGATCCAGAAGCATGCGCGCCTGCAGGGCTTTGCGGGCATAGACCTGAATGGGCTCCAATCCATCCAGAAAGTCCTCGCCTGCCGCCTCGACCTGCGCGGCATGAACGGCATGCAGCAGCCGACTCACATGCAGACGGTCGGCCGCGTCGGCCCCCTGCAGCCAGGCGGGCAACGCCTGTTCGGGCATTTCGCCGCGTGCCGGCGGCACCACAAACCAGGCCTGCGGCGCGGTCAACCGGTGAACGCGTTGCTTGTACCATTGCACACCGGGGAACGCCGACCAGCGTAGCGCCTCGAGGTCACGCAACTGTTTTTCCAGAAGCATGTGGGCCATGGCGTCGAACACATCGTCTTGCGGTTCGCGCACCGCCCATTCCACGCGCCGGCCTGTGTAGCGACGACTCATGTGCAGCGGCAACAGGTTGGCCAGGTCCTCCAGGCCGTGCAGGCGCTGCAGGCCCGTGCCGGGGCTGTACAAGTAGTAGGTCGACACCGTCGACGGGCGGCTTTCGAGCAGCAACACCACCAGCCACTCACCCGTCCCGCCCTCTTCGTAGGCGTACACCTGATAGACCCGCAGCACCCCCTCCCCCAAGCGCCGTTCGCGCTCGGCCTTGAGCGGATAGAACCGTCCAAGCAGCTTTCGGTATTCGTCGGCTGGCAAGGGCGGCGACTGCGTCCCGAACATCAGACAACGGCGCAGTTGATCGGCGACGATTCGCCAGCGGGTAGACAATCGATCCTGGCGCGGCGCCTGACTCCAATAATCGACCAGCCGCACCTGCAACGCTTCGAGCAGTGACGGCGCGACCCGATTGACCAGCACCTCAAGCTCATCGACCGACGGCGACCGCGTTACGGGCTTCCAGGACGCGTCTCTCTGCCTGTCCAGCAAGACATGGACATGGGCGGTCAGGTTCAACAACTTTCCCTGCATGATCCGCTTCAATAACAGATCACCCAGGCTGAGTAATGGCCCGTAAGTAGCTGGCTGATCCTGATCGGCGGGAGCCAGCAGGCGACCGAGTCGCAACCGGCTCACGTCCAGTGCAGAGGCCGGCCACTGGTCATCAACTTCGCGTTGCAACACGGCTTCGGCAACCTCTTCAATCCGGGGTCTATCGGCAAATACCTGGTCAAGGTAAAGGTAGGACTGGGTAATTTGATCAGCTGGGGCGGACGTCGTGCGCATCGCAAAGCGCTCCTTAAGGCAAACCCCCACGCTAGCCGCCAAGCCCGTCAACGCTGCGGTAACCCTGTATACACGCAAGGCAGAAGACATCCGTAAGCAAATTCTCACAAAACTTTCACACCGCTTTGTTGATACTCCGCGCCATTCAATGGCGCCCATCGCAACGTGAGGCGCCAGTTTCAGGGGCAGGTTCGCCCCGGGATAACCGTTATCATCTGGTTGGAGCGCTGTATGGCGATGTTTAAACGCAGCCCTAAGTCTGCGAAAGGCTTTGATTGGGCCGGTCTTGGCTGGTTATTCCTGTTTTTCTGGTATTTCTCGGGCATTACCCAACTGCTTATCCAACTGACCGGCACTTCCGGCTTCAGCGGGTTCCGCCAGGCGTTCTTCATGAGTGCGCTGTGGCTGGCGCCCATGCTGCTGTTCCCGCGCCAGACACGCGTGCTTGCGGCGCTGATCGGCGTGGTGCTGTGGGCCTGCTCCATGGCCAGCCTGGGTTATTTCTTTATTTATCAGCAGGAATTTTCCCAGAGCGTCATCTTCATCATGTTCGAATCGAACATTTCTGAAGCGGGCGAATACGCCACCCAGTACTTTGCCTGGTGGATCGTGCTGGCCTTCATTGCCCACACCGCTTTAGCGATTTTCCTGTGGACACGCCTGCGTCCGGTCTACTTGCCGCGCGGTCAGTCGATCGTGGCAGCGATCGCCATCGTATTGGCCGTGGTCGGCTACCCACTGGTCAAGCAGATCGCCACCAGCGAAACCATGGAATTGGCCATCGACCGCTTCGAAACCCGCATCGAACCGGCCGTGCCTTGGCAGATGATCGTCGCCTATCGCCGTTACACCGAACAGCTGGACAACATGCAAGGCATGCTGACCAGTGCGAGCCAGATCCCACCGCTGAAGAACCTCAAGGACAGCATGGCCGGCCAGCCGTCCACCCTGGTGCTGGTGATCGGCGAGTCCACCAACCGCCAGCGCATGAGCCTCTACGGCTACCCGCGCAACACCACGCCGGAACTGGACAAGCTGCGCGACCAACTGGCGGTGTTCGATAACGTCATTACCCCGCGCCCGTACACCATTGAAGCGCTGCAGCAGGTACTGACCTTCGCCGACGAAGAAAACCCGGACCTGTACCTCAAGACACCGTCCATCGTCAGCGTAATGAAACAGGCCGGCTACAAGACCTTCTGGATCACCAACCAGCAGACCATGACCAAGCGCAACACCATGCTCACGACCTTTTCCGAACAGGCCGACGAGCAGGTGTACCTGAACAACAACCGTAACCAGAACGCCCGCCAATACGACGGCGACGTCCTGGCGCCGTTTTCCAAGGCCCTGGCCGACACCGCCGAGCGCAAATTCATCGTGGTGCACTTGCTGGGCACCCACATGAGCTACCAGTACCGTTATCCGCAGACATTCGACAAATTCACCGATCGCCAGGGTGTACCGCCGGGCGTCAGCGATGCACAGTTGCCGACTTACAACAGCTATGACAACGCGGTGCTGTACAACGACTTCGTGGTATCGAGCCTGATCAAGGACTACGCCAAGACTGACCCCAACGGCTTCCTGCTGTACCTGTCGGACCACGGCGAAGACGTGTTCGACTCTGCTGGCCACGACACCCTCGGTCGTAACGAAGGCAAGCCGACTGCGCCGATGTACACCATTCCATTCATGGCCTACGCCTCGCCCAAATGGCGCGAAAGCCACGACTGGAGTTTTGCCGGTGACCTGCAACGGCCTTGCAGCAGTTCGCAGTTGATCCACACCTGGGCGGACCTCGCAGGCTTGAGCTTCGATGAACTGGACCACAGTAAAAGTCTGGTCAGCGACAGCTTCAAACCGCGCCCCTTGCTGATCGGCAACCCTTACGAGACCAAGCAGAAAGCCTTGATCGACTTCAGCCTGATCAAGCCGAAGAAGGCCGACAGCACCGAGGTGGTGGTCAAGTAGGCCAGTGTCCTACATCATTCAGATACAAATCATTCTCGTTTAAGCCTAAAGTTGCGCGCCTCCTTTCGTCTTTGAGACATACCCGCCCCTTCCGGGTGGCCTCAAAGACGACAAGGAGTTCGCCGCGATGCTCGCGCCCGTTACCCGTTCCATCACCTTTTCCCTTGGCCTGTTCAGCCTGGCGCTGAGCCCGGAGCTGCTGGCCGAGTCCGACCCCGACCACCCCCCCGCCCTCGAGCTGGGCGCGACCAGCATCACCGCCGAAGGCCTGGGTGCGACCACCGAGGACACTGGCGCCTACACCACCGGCTCCATGAGCACTGCCACCCGCCTGAACCTGTCGATCAAGGAAACTCCGCAATCGATCTCGGTGATCACGCGCCAGCAGATGGATGATTTCAATCTCAACACCCTGACCGACGTGCTGCGCCAGACCACCGGTATCAACGTCCAGCACAATGATTCGGACCGCGTGGCCTATACGTCCCGCGGCTACGGCATCAACAACTTCCAGATCGACGGGATGCTCAACACCTTCGGCTACATGAAGTCCGACGCCGACACCATCATCTACGACCACATCGAAGTGGTTCGCGGCGCCACCGGCCTCACGACCGGCGCGGGCGACCCCTCCGCCACCGTCAACATGGTCCGCAAGCGTCCTACTGCCCAGTGGCAGGCGAAAACCGGGATCAGTGGCGCCACCCATGACAACTACTACAGCTACCTCGATGTCGGCGGCCCGCTGGCCTTCGACGGCAAACTGCGTGGGCGCAGCGTGCTGGCCTACCGTGACAGTCGATCCTTTCGCGACAACTATGCACTGCAACGCGCGGTGGGCTACGGCATTCTCGAGGGCGATCTTTCCGACGACACCGTGCTGGCCGTGGGCTTTGATTACCAGGACAAACAGGTACAGGGCACGTCCTGGGGCACCGTGCCTTACTGGAACAGCGAGGGTGGCAAGGCCGGGCTGTCGCGCTCCACCAATATGGCGGCGCACTGGAGTTCCTGGCCACTGACCGACAAAACCACCTTCGCTACCCTCGACCATCGGCTCGGCGGCGACTGGCACGTGAAGGCCGCGTACACCCATCGCCAGAGCGATACCGATGGCAAGGTGTACTACGGCGGCGCGGGATTCCCCAACGCCGACCGCAGCGGGATGACCGCCTGGGCCAGCCATATGCGCGGCACGTCGAGAATGGAAGCCATCGACCTCAACCTGGCCGGCAGCTATTCGCTGCTGGGGCGTGAACATGCGCTGATGATGGGCTATGGCGAGGCGGCGCAACGGGACAGTTCGCCCTTCATGCGCAGCAATCTGCCCGCCGACTATTACGTCATCGAGGACTGGAAACACATGGGCGGGATCGGCAAGTTCAGCGATGACGTCACCGACCTCAAAGGCGAGCACAGCAAGAAACAACAGAAGGCCGGCTACCTTGCGACTCGACTGAGCCTGACGGACCGTCTGCACGCCGTACTCGGCAGTCGCTACGGCAGCTGGGAGCTGCAAAGCGCTACCCCGCAATACGATGCCAACGATCAACTGATCGCGTCCGACAAAACCCGCCAGACCCATAACGATATGTGGACGCCTTATGCCGGGCTGCTTTACGACATCACACCGCAGTACACCGTCTACGCGAGCTACACCGACATTTTCAAGCCGCAGGATTCACGCGACGCCAACAAGAAATATCTGGAACCCGTGGTGGGCAGTAACTATGAGGTGGGGCTTAAGGGCAGTGTGTTGAACGAACGCCTGAACCTGGCGGCCGCGTATTTCTGGAGCACCCAGGATAATGTCGCTGAGCGCGATGACTCAGTGCCGCCAAACCCGGTCACCGGCGAGGAATATTACAAATCCGGCGGCAAGGGCAACAAGGTGAAGGGGTTCGAACTGGAAGCGGCCGGGGAAATTGCACCGGACTGGAACCTGACCGCAGGCTACACCTACACCCACTCGGTCAATGGCACAGGCACGCGCAACAACACCGGCCAGCCGTTGAACCTGCTGAAGGTATCCAGCGCTTACCGCCTGCCAGGCGCCTGGCGCAACCTTACCGTGGGTGGCGCGGTGAATTGGCAGAGCGACATCTATGACTTCGGCAACCGGCCCACGGGAGCGCGTAACAGCGAGGGCAGATTGATAACGACGCGAGAGAAAATCACCCAACAGGGCTACACCGTGGTCAACCTGATGTCGCGGTATCAGTTCGATGAACATGTTACGGCGTCGATTAACGTCAACAATCTATTTGATAAAAAGTATTACGAACGCGTTGGCTTTTATAACGGCGTGTATTGGGGCGACCCGCGCTCGATCACGCTGGCGCTTGACTGGAAGCTATAAGGCCTGCCTCGCGAAGTTAACAAAAACGTTAACTTCTCAGCCCAATTCAGTTAATTCCCACTTAATAAGGTGCCGCCATAGTCACCCCCATGATCTGATCAGGGAGTGACCGGACACCTATCACTCTTAATGGGAATACCGCCATGAAACTTTCGACATTGATGCTTGCCAGCCTGATGACCCTGACCTCCGCCGCCGCTTTCGCAGAAGGCGGTTCAGAGCGTTCCAAAGCGTTCTACAACAACTTCACCTTTGTCCAGGAAAAAACCCACGGCAAGGCTGAACAGCAAGTTGCATCCGCCGATGGCAAACCGGTTAAAGCCACCACGGTCGATGCAGCCCAACCTAACAGTTGATTTAACGCTGAGTTAATCCGCAACACCCTGTGCCATTCCGCTCCTTTGGTAAAGGTTTATTGGGCGCCATTAAATGGCGCCTTTTTTTTGCACTTTTTTATTAAAGCGCCTTGCTCCAGAACAACATGCGGCCGTGGGCGGGATCAAATACCGAATCGTCAAAACCGAACTTGCGATACGCCGACTGCGCCAGGTCGTTACCTTCAAGCACTTCCAGGGTGATCTTGCAGCAACCGCGCTGGCGGGCGATTTCCTCGACCTTCTGCAGCATTTTCTGACTCAACCCCAAGCCACGAAACTGTTTGGCCACTACCACGTCGTGGACGTTGACCAATGGCCGACAAGCGAACGTGGAGAACCCCTCGAAGCAATTGACCAGCCCGGCGGGCTCACCGCCGACGAACGCCAGCACGCTGAACGCATGGGCGCGCTTGGCCAGTTCCGCAGGCAGTTGCTGCAACAGATCGGCTGGCAAGGCGTGGCCGCCACCCATTGGGTCTTGCGCATAGTGGTTGAGCAGCGAACCGATGGCGTCGGCGTGCACGGCGTTGGTGTAGCTGGCTTGCAGCACCAGGATGTCTGGGGTGTCCATTTCCTTCCTCGATATCGACAACCAGGGAACCGATTCCCTTTGAGAGGGGTAATTGTAAGCATGGAGTCGGCAGTAGATGAAGGAGATAAACGCCTAATGCCTGACAGAAAGCGGCCAGCTTGCAGGCAGCCAACGCCTCGAACGGGGCGAATACCCAGGTTCTCAGGCGCCGAAGCGCTGCAGCTGCATTTCCTGCAAGCGACTCAAGGTGCGACGAAAGGCAAACGCCAGGTAGCCTTGGGTATAGAGACTCTCCAGCGGCACCTGTGCCTCGATGAACAATGGCACTTTGCGGTCGTAACATTCATCCACCAGCGCAATGAAGCGTCGCACGCCGTCATCGTGCACCGACAGCGCGGGCAATTGGCGATCCCCGGCCGCGACGCGCTCGGCGCCGTCTTCGGTGCCACGGGCAATGCGACCAGGGCGCTGTTGTGCGCTGAGGTTGGGTACCTGCGCCAGCAGGATGGCCTTGAAGCGATCACACAGCAGCATGAAATCCATCGCGGCCAGGGGCTGCTCGCACAGCTCGGCGTAGCGGCACCAAAGCACTTCGTCGCAGGCCTGCACCGGCGTAATCATGCGATGCCCCACGCTCAGCCTCTTCGCGTCGCTGACGGTGTGCCCGGCGCTCAACTGCTTGAACACCTTGGCCAGCGCATCGGGCTGATTGACCCAGTAGCGCTGCAGGCCAATACCGGGATGCAAGCGGTGGTCCTGGCTACCGTCCACCGCCACCACCTGCATATGCCGCTTGATTGCCTCGATACCCGGCAGGAAACGCTCACGGTTGAAGCCGTCGGCGTACAGTTGGTCAGGCGGTTGATTGGAGGTACAGACCATCACCACACCCTCCTCGAACATCACCTGAAACAGACGGCCGAGAATGATCGCGTCACCGATGTCATTGACGAACAGCTCGTCGAAGCACAGTACGCGCACCTCCCGACTCAGCTCTCGCGCCAAGGCCTGTAGCGGGTCTCTGATGCCGGTGAGCTGGAACGAGCGCTGGTGTACCCAGCCCATGAAGTGATGAAAATGCTGACGTCGGGCGGGCACGCGCAGGCTTTGGTAGAACTGGTCCATCAGCCAGGTCTTGCCCCGCCCCACCGGCCCCCACAAGTAAACGCCGGGAATGGGCGAACGGTCCTGGTGCAACGCCTGGTGACAGATGTGCAAGGCCTCGACAGCGTGTTGTTGAGCCTCGTCGGGCACGAAACCCTGCTGGGCGATAGCGTATTGATAAGCGGCGAGCGGCGAGTCGAAAGTCATGCGGCCAGTATGACCTACAACGCAAACGCCGGCCGCGCAATCTTCGCCGTTAACCCAGTTCCGCACGCAGTTGGCGCGCCGCTGCGACCATGTTGATCAACGCCGCTTCCGTCTCTGACCAGCCACGGGTCTTCAGGCCGCAATCAGGGTTTACCCACAGTCGCCGCGCTGGTATCTGCTTGGCTGCCTTGCGCAGCAAGTCCAGCATCTGCGACACATCCGGCACCCTTGGCGAGTGGATGTCGTAGACGCCCGGGCCGATTTCATTGGGGTAAGCGAAGGCTTCGAAGGCGTCCAGCAACGCCATGTCCGAGCGTGAGGTTTCAATGGTAATGACATCGGCATCCATCGCCGCGATGGATTCGATCACATCGTTGAACTCGCTGTAGCACATATGGGTATGGATCTGAGTGTCGTCACGCACGCCGCTGGCGCACAGGCGGAACGCCTCGGTGGCCCAATCCAGGTACGACTGCCACTGCGCCTGACGCAATGGCAAGCCCTCGCGGAACGCGGCTTCGTCGATCTGCACGATCTTGATGCCGGCGGCTTCCAGGTCGACAACTTCGTCACGGATCGCCAGGGCCAATTGCCGGGCCTGTATTTCCCGGCTCACGTCATCCCGGGGGAACGACCACATCAGCAGGGTCACCGGGCCCGTCAACATGCCTTTGAGCACCTTGCGAGTCAGGCCTTGGGCATAGCGTATCCATTCCACCGTCATCGCCTTCGGACGGCTAAGGTCGCCGTAGATCAGCGCCGGTTTCACACAGCGCGAACCATAGCTTTGCACCCAACCGAACCGGGTAAAGGCGTATCCATCCAATTGCTCTGCGAAGTATTCGACCATGTCGTTACGCTCGGCTTCACCGTGAACCAGCACATCCAGGCCAAGGTGTTCCTGCACCTCGATGGCGTGCTTGATCTCGCTGTGCATCGCTTCGACGTATTCGGCTTCGCTCAATTTGCCAGCCTTATATGACTGACGCGCCAGGCGGATCGACGCGGTTTGCGGAAACGAACCGATGGTGGTGGTCGGGAACAACGGCAGGTTGAGGCCGGCCCGCTGTGTCTCGATACGCTGGGCAAAGGGCGACTGGCGCTGGCTGTCGCTTGCACTGATCGCGGCAACCCGGGCTTGCACGGCAGGCTTGTGAATACGCGGCGAAGCGGCACGTGCAGCCTGTCCCGCACGGCTTTCAGCTAGCGCCGCGATTACGTTCGGCGACTCTGGCTGGTCGACCGCCTGGGCCAGCACCGCGACTTCCGCGCACTTTTGCAAGGCGAAGGCCAGCCAACCTTTCAATTGCGGGTCCAACTGGTCTTCACGCTCCAGGTCCACAGGGCTGTGCAACAACGAGCAGGACGGCGCCACCCACAAGCGATCGGCTAATTTCTCATGAGCATGCTGCAAAGTCGCCAGCGCTTTTTCCAGGTCGCAGCGCCACACGTTACGGCCGTTGACCAGACCCAGAGACAACACTTTATACGCGGGCAGGCGATCAAGAATGGTCGGGTACTGCTCCGGCGCCCGCACCAAGTCAATGTGCAGACCGTCGACCGGCAGGTTGGCGGCCAGGCCCAGGTTTTCTTCGAGCCCGCCAAAATACGTGGCGACCAGTTTTTTCAGCGGGTCCCGCTGGATCAGGTTATAGGCGCGCTCAAACGCATTCTTCCAGGCCTGTGGCAGATCGAGCACCAGGATCGGCTCGTCAATCTGCACCCACTCCACGCCCAGCTCGGCCAGGCGTTGGAAGATCTGACCGTACAGCGGCAACAGGCGGTCGAGCAGGTCGAGCTTGTCGAAGTCAGCGCCCTTGGCCTTTCCCAGCCACAGGTACGTCAGCGGGCCGATGATGACCGGCTTGACGGTGTGTCCCAGGTTCCGCGCTTCCTCGACCTCTTCAAATAATTGGTCCCAGCCAAGGTGAAATTGCTGGTCGACGCTGAACTCCGGCACCAGGTAGTGGTAGTTGGTATCGAACCACTTGGTCATTTCCTGAGCGTGCGCACCGCCGCAGCACGTGTCGCTGACGCCACGGGCCATGCCGAACAATGTCTGCAATGTGGCTTGGCCATCGGCTGGGCGGAAACGCTCGGGAATCACACCAAACATCAGCGAATGGGTCAGCACCTGGTCATACCAGGCGAAATCACCTGCTGGCAGCAGCTCGATGCCGGCTTGCTTCTGCAGGGCCCAATGCGTGCGGCGCAAGTCACGGCCCACAGCACGTAGGCCGGCCTCATCGAGCTCGCCCTTCCAGAACGCTTCCTGCGCTTTTTTCAGTTCACGATCGCGTCCAATGCGCGGAAACCCGAGGGAATGAGCGACTGCCATGACTTACAGCTCCGATGTAGTAGGTATGGCAGCTATTGTCGGCAGTGGGCGATAGTGAGACAAACTCATATTATTGTAGATGATCACAAGTACTGTTCATGTTGATCCGGGATAGGCGAGGCACGTGCTTTGGTACATCGGTGACTGATACTCCGTCATCGGGAGCAAGCCCCCTCCCACATAGGGCCGATGTTCGCCAATAGATAGTCATACTCCCGGACTATGCTCGAAAAACTGGGCAGCAATTTCCGCCAGCTAACCTTTCGATCTGATCCAAGTGCGGGCACAATGCGTGTCCTTTTTTGGCAGGCACCGCCGCAGGCTCTCAAAAATGATCAAAACGCCGTACTACCTCATCGACAAACAGAAGCTTCT
>Ga0265797_10008780_pt1 | contig 13345 bp, 17 predicted proteins | sample P2T30metagenome_FD_192433 | JGI IMG/M metagenome (GOLD analysis project Ga0265797, IMG submission 192433) | Plant litter microbial communities from East Loma Ridge, Irvine, California - P2 T30 | ecosystem: Environmental > Terrestrial > Plant litter > Unclassified | place: USA: California... | reverse complement strand
CAGAACCACGATGGGCGTCGCTTACGATACTTGGGGAAGAGCAGACCGCCCTTGGCCGCCATCTCCGGGGTGAGCTTGTTGGCATATCCTGAGACGGGCTTGAGAGGGAATGCGCCAAGATCGGGAGGAAGATGGGACATTTTCTTGCTGTCTGGGACGCGGATAGTGCGACGGAAAGAGATTTTGAGGTCATCGTTGACTAGGACATGATTGCCCGTTTCTGCGTTGGCTTTCAACTCGACCTTTACGGGTTGAACTGTTTTCTTCGTTGTGATGTATGAGTTGGTGATTTCCAAAAGGCGTGAGCAATGCTTGATAGAAGAGAAGGCGACGAGCGAGCTTGTTATATAAGCACAGGCCTGGAAGCAATTGCCTGACGCGGAATCACATGGACGTCACACAAACAACCAGCAACTTCTACCCGGAGTCGTGAAAAGTACTAGTGAAAAGAAATATCTGCTCCACCTTTCTCTCTCTCCCCAGCCCACTCCAACCTGTTCCCCACTCTTCAAGCGACTTTTATAGCCATCCACACAAGCTTCCACACCCTTCCCTTTCCCCACGTCGCTACTCACATGCCAGTGACAAAGCGCACAGAATTTCTCTGCACAAGCCAGACATACTCAACAGTAGAAGTAGCCAACAACAATATGAAGTTTTTAGATAATTATTTGAATTTCCTAGCGATCTATCTAAGAGGGATTTCAACCTCCTAAATATAGTCGTAGGTAAGGTCTAGGTTGCTCTTTTTGTCCTTGTAGATAAGCACGCAGTCCTTCTACACAAGCACGCGTATAGACACGCGGCATTTCTATTTTGCTATAGAATTAGATAGAATGTTGCATCACAATGGCACCTGCGAACGTCGTCTGGTCGTACCTTGTCCCACAAACCATCCCGACACATATCAAGTCAACCATAACGCCCATAACTTAATCCTAGTTCTTCATTCCATCATTGCCATAACATACATCCACAACCACGCGCCCAGCCACAGAACCCAATGCACCCACCATCCAGACGCGCTCGCTGAATTTTATTCGTATCATAAGTCGTCCTAGAGCCTTGGAGATATGTAAAACCCCAAAGAAGTGTGCAACGATGATGAAAGCAACAGCATGTACGACTACGCTACAAAACGGACACGCGAGTACACCAATCACTAATAGAAGGCGTTTCGCCAGGCTCCATCATCGGAGGCAGCGTAGGAAGTAAAGGAAGGACGTGCCGTGTTCGCATCCGCGCGCCATTTCTTCGTCGACGAAATCGTATGCCACCTACAAAACCTCGCGCATGGAAACACTGACGATCGATTGGCCCCATCGTTTCGAGAGGGAACGTTCTCTGAGATGATTCTACGAATTCACAGGGTTCTTCTCTCTAGTCTGAGGGTTGGTCAGGAGGTGGCCGAGCACGCCGAGCAACGTTCGTATTGTCATTCACTAGATAGTACGAAGGATCTTGTGTGTTCCAAGTTCCACACCACCATAAGTGGCTACACGACGCAGGAACCAAGCAATGCCCCAGCGTCCACATTTTCTAACACTTGATAGATTCATTCTCTATACGTAGCAGAGGAATTGCGCAAGGTTTTGTATTTTGACTTTACGTCGTCGTCATTGAGCGTCAGTGTAAAGCCACGGCACGATGTGGATGCGCAACCCAAAACAAAACAAAAAAGCTCCTTCATATCTCACACACTTACATCAACCCCTTCCTCCCCCCCACAACCCCCTCCAACCCCCTCCTACAATCCCCACAATACCCCCCAACCCACTCCCCCACCTCCCTCTCCCCCTCAATCATGCCCCCCACCCTCTCACATTTGTGCGTCTCATCCCTCAACCAATTCTCATACGCCGCCTCAACAACCTCCATCTCAATGCGATTCACCACGCGCAGCGCAACGAGCAGATCGTGCCGGTGCGAGCCGAGGCTCTGGCGCGTGCGGTGGAGGCGGCGGGAGGAGTGTGAGGAGGGCTTGAGGGGGGAGTGTGAGGTGGGGTTGTGGAGGAGGTGGGTGAAGGTTTGGTGGCTGGGGGTTGGTGTTAGTGCGTTGTGTGATTGGATGGGGAAGGATGGATGGATGTGGGCTTACCATTTATTGTCGGCGCTGATACCGAGTGGAATTGAGACTTCGATGGCGGTCTCGTTCGGGTTGAGGAACGATTGCTCGATGTCGCTGAGGTAGACGGACCGCGTCATGCTAATCGATGGCTTGACGCCTAAGCGTGACATGTACTTTGCGGCAGCGCGCTCGTTCCACGAGGACCAGCCTTCTTTGGATGTGTAGATGATGTTGGCGGCTCCGCTTAAGAGGAGGAGCCCGACTAGGAATTTGTGGGCTGATATGACGTTGGCTAGGCCGGCGAAGGCGGCGAGGATCCAACTCATGACTGTTGAGAGTATGCTGATGATGATGTTGCCGATGTATTGTGCGATGAAGGACCCGGTGGTTTGCGGTCGCAGTTTGAATTTTCGGGGCCGGTTTGGAGGTGGTATGTCTTGTGCTGTCAACTGCACGGCTTGTGTTTGTACGCCGATCATGCCGAAGATGTTGGTGACTTTGGCGGTGTTGCGATTGTGTCCTAGCCGCGCGACCTGCTCGTTCACGACATCAACCAGGTCCTCTGCTTCTAGACCCATGTCTTGCAGACCCTGACGCTCGATTAGCTTTTTGGCAAAGCGTGGGTTGCGCTTCCAATCGATCTTGGAGAAGATCGCAAGCTTGCAGCGCGCCTTGTGGACGTGCGTGATCACAATCTTGCTGTGCAGAACGAATCGCTCGTGTCCTGGGAGGTACCATGGAGTTTTCCTGTCCGAAACCACATAGCAAAGATGGTCATTAAGGACTTCGATGATTTGGTAATCGTTGATTACAACAGCTCCGTCCTTAGCAGGCTGCACAATCTCGTACTCAAAGTCGCGGCGTTGGTGACTTTGGTCATTGGTCACCCATGGACCCTGTACGACGCGCGAGGCTTGCCGCTCACGGTACAATAGCTGGAAGACAGCGCTCTTGTCGCCAAAGAGTATGTGGAAAAGCGCTTTGGCGCTGATATCGTAGTCTTTGTCGACTGCCACTTGGGTCATGCCGGTGGGTGTGAACAGCACAGGCTGCGACGGAAGTTTGAACTTCGTGGCGTTCTTGCTGATGGTCCCAGGCGACGGTCCGAAGAGATTGCCATCAATGCGCAGACTTGTCTTGATGTTCTTTCCACCATACCCAGGGTCGACTGGCGTGTCTGGTGATATCTCCTCCCAGCCATCGTCCCCCGATGAGGCCTGGTTGTCTTCGCTTTCAAGCTTGATGAGCCGCTTCACCGTCGACTCCAGATTATGTTCGCCGCTTGACGCATTCTTGACAAGGAAATTAAGACGTCGCAAGAGCAGTTTGAGGGGCTCAAGGAATGTCTTGACTGTCAATCGAGTTGCGCCGTCTTCTCTAGTGCCTGTTTTAAAATGAAGGAATAAGAAATCGCAATCCTTGCCTGGCGCAGCAGTAACCTCATCGATGGAAGACATGCTGAGACCGGTAATCAAGACCAGACCGAGGTGATTGCTGTAGAAGAAAATGTCTTTTGCTGTGACGTAGACTCGACCCGGGAACTCCTGTTGCTCGGTGGGATTCCACACGGCACGGAATACCAATACCAGCTTCTCAGCTCGGGGAACAGTTGGGAATAAGATCCTGAACTGAGCATCTTGCATACGTAGCGCGAGTGGGTAGTAGTTTGGAAATTCGTCTGCATCAGACAGATTCTTGTTTGCCGAAGGTACAGGCCCGCCCATACTCATGCTCTTGCGATGTGCGGCAGCAGTTGGCGTGATGGTTGTGATCCCCGAATCTCCATCGACAGGAGGGTTGATTGGACTGGGAGGACCAGACACACTACGATCTCGGCCGAGAGTTTCCTCTTCTCGACCCAAGCGATTGACGTAGCCCCAGTTGACGGAACCCCACAAGTTGGCCATCAGACCGCCAGGCATGTTGCCTGAGCGTCCAATACCCAGCCCTCGCTCTCCACTCACGGCGACAGCAGCTTTGCTGAGATTTGTGGGTGCAGGAGGGCTTGCAAGCGTGGAAGGTGCGAGGCTCGTATATGGCAGCGTCTGGCCCATGACCAAACGTGTATCAGGGAGGCCTGCAGCAGGCGCAGCAATCTGTCCGACTTGCACAATGTTATGGCTAGCTGAGGCAAGACTTGCCGATATGAGACTAGCAATGCCGCCGGAAGCGGAAGAGGGATTGTTCCCGCTCAGCTGCGGGCTCACCGCAGATTTCCTTGCAAGATCCAGCTTCTCCATAATTCTGGCACGACTGCTCTCGCCGCCATGTTGATCGAATCCGGTGTTGCGTCTGGTGACATCGGAACTACCGCGTGTAGCCAGCCCGTCACCACCTGGGACCACAAGCGTCTCCGATCGGTCCAATGCGCCAATGTCATCGCTTGGATGTCCGGCGTGGCCGTCGGAGGTCTTGGCTGCAAACTCAGGGGCGATAGGAGGGCTGATTGAGAAGGCAGCATCGACTGAACCATGCACACCCGAAACGTCTTTCGACGTGTCTTCGAGTGCTTTTCGCTTCGCCACTTCGAAAGCGGAGATCCACTCGGCGATATCGTTTTGCGTTTCAGCTTGCAGTAGAATGGTGGTATCCTTTGTCTTGACCTCGAAGCAGAAGCGTCGTTCTTCCTGGAAGGCTGGACGAATGCCACATAGCAGGACTCCGATCTTCTCAGACTCCTCTACCGCGCCGGATCGCGTGCCCTGAGTTAGCCAGCCGAAGATGCCATGCTTGACGAAGAACCACCTCCTGACCCAGTATGTCCTGGCTGGCTTGCCTGTGATTGTGCGCTGGAAGAGCCAGCCCTGCTTTTCTGCCTTTTCGTTTGCGACGTCTGGCTTAGCGGGCGATGGGATGGTGGCAGACGACGCTTGCGTGCCGAGATATGGGACAGTAGATGCAGCGTACGTGTCGAGGTCTCGTGATGGGCGTGCGGCCAGCTCGGCGGCGCCTTCGACCTGCTGCCGGGCGAGATGCAGTTCTCTCTTAAAGACGCGCTCGCCGTTCTCCATCTCCTTGCTCCAGCCCCGCACGCGCTCGACGTCCGATGTCCATTGAGCCAGCGCCTTTGCTGAAGTCTCTCTCGCAACACGCATGTCACGCCATTGCTCGTTGACCACCTTGACGAGGATCTTGTCCAACGTCAGACGCACCTGAGGCGCCATGACGCAGAAGTTCATGCTGGCCTGGAGATACGCCCGGCGCGCCTCGTGTAGCTGGAAAGCATCTTCTCGCAGCGACGATGCCTCCTTGAACTTGCCCTGCCCGGCATACCGCGCAATGGCACCATCATAGACTCGCTGTGTCGAATCGAGGTTCTTGCGCGCCTCCTTCAGCATGCGCAGGTCGTTCTGCAGAAATGCCCTTATTGGCTCGCACACGGTGCTCTCTGCCCTCTTCATGGACCGTATGGTGCTGTTCCAGAACTCACGTGCTCCCTCCCCAAAGCGCTTCAGTGCCAGCACGGTGTAGTCATGGTCGAGGACGGCTTCGGAGAGCTGCAATGGAGGATGCGATGCTTGTATGTACGCGTCTACGAGGCTCTGCACGTTGTTTAGCTCGGCGGCAAGCTTCGATGCTGCGCGGACGTATGTGTCGAGCCATCGTTCTATGAGCTCGATCTGATCGCCGAAATGGACGGCGGTTGCGCGGAACGTGGGCGAATCGAGAGCCGCTTCCTTGATCACGACTGGGCTAGAAGATGTTAGTATCTACGCTCCAAATTTACCGTCCCATCATACATCAGCGCCAGCGGCTTCGCGACGGGCTCGAGTGCGAGCTGCGGCGTGGCATCGTTGGCCATGCCCTCTGCTTATCGCGTGCAATGCTGAGGTAAAACGTATATCTATGAAGCACAATAGTAGGAGATGCTAAAACATAGGTCCGTCATAGTATTCATCAGGGTGAGCAAAGAGTAATCATATTCTGCGCTGCTCTTCAGTGTCAAAGAGCGTTGATGAGATGCGGCGGTTGGCTCGACGTCACGGCCAGGGTCCACCCACGCGACCGAACTCTTGGCCGCGGCTTCCCGTTTTTTTTTTGGCGCAGTCGCACCTGCCCTGCAGCTCACTCGCGCAAAGTATTACCACAACCATGGGCAAGTCAAAAGAGCCCCAAACGGCGAATGGCCATAAAAGACATTTGCTTGCAGACGATCCTTTTGCACTCGAAAGCGCCGACAGACACTCGAAGAAGGCGAAGCTGCTCGACGACGACAGCGACGACGAGGATGCTAACGAGGGACACACCTTGAAAGTCAACGACGAGTACAAGAGGCGCTTTGACTACAACAAGAAGCGCGAGGAGAAGCATCGATGTGCGTGGTCTCTCTACTACCGCGACTTCTATTTGCTGACATGTCACAGTGGAGGAAAAGTACGGCAAGAGCAAAGCGTTCCAGGACCCTGTAGACGACTCGGAAGACTCGGAGGAGGGCGTAGAGGAAGACGATGCGGCCCAATTGCTCGACGAAGCGCTCGACGAGGAAGTCAATGCCACGCTCCAGGCCTTGCGCGCCAAAGACCCCCGAATCTACAACAAGGAGGTCCAGTTCTACCGCGATGTGGACGAGGATATTGAGAACTCGACCGGTGAGGAGAAGGACAAGTCGATGACACTGAGACAATATCACACCAAGAACCTGCTCGAGGGAAACATGGATGTGGAGGACGGCGAGGATGCACCACCACCCAAGACGTATGCACAGGAGCAGGAGGAGACACGACGGAACCTCGTCAAGGAGGTGCACGCTGCTGCCGAAGAAGACGGCGCCGACGACGACTTTCTTGTCGCCAAGCCAAAGCCAAAGTCGTCGAAGAAGGACCGCGTCAAGATCACTGCGCAAGACGTCGAGCAGGCTGACAAGGACCCCGAGACCTTCCTCTCCAACTTCATGGCCTCGCGCGCCTGGGTGCCGAGCGACAAGTCCCGCTTCCAACCCCTCAACTCGGACGACTCGGACGAGGACGCCGCTGCAGACGAATGGGAGAACTCATACAATCTCTACTTCGAGGACACCAACGGCGCGAACGAGAAAATCACGACCTACGCACGTGACGCCGTAGCGAGCACGACCGTGCGACGCGATGCCGCCACTGGCAGACGCAAGGCTCGTGAGGCTGCACGAGCGAAGCGCGAGGAGGAGAGGCGAGAGAAAGGACAAGACCTGGCGCGTCTGCGAAAGCTGAAGGTCGAAGAAATGGAGCAAAAGGTGCAACAGATCCGCAAGATCGGCGGCTTGAGCGGTCGAGACTTTAAGATGGACGACTGGAAAGACGTCCTCGAAGCCGACTGGTCCGACGACCAGTGGGAAGTCGAAATGCAAAAGCGCTTCGGCGACGCCTACTACGACGAGCGCGACGCGGGCTCCGACGACGAGGCTGGAAGCAAGAAGAAGAAAGGCGCAAAGAAGCCCAAATTCGACGACGACATTGACATCAAAGACCTCATCCCTGACTTCAAGGACGACGACGACGAGCGTCCCGACATTACCCTGTCCTCCGACGAAGAAGACGACGTAGCAGACCAAGACGAAGATTCCGCCGAAGATCCCACCACATCCTCCAAAAAGTCCTCCTCCAAGAAGACCAAACAAGCCCGCGCAGACGCAAAATCCTCCGCCCGCCGCGACCGCCGCCTCATCCAAAACCTCGTCGACTCCACACTCTCCTACGAAACCGCCCTCGCCACCAAGCCGTCCTCTGCACCAAAGCGCTTCCGCTACCGCGAAACCTCACCCACTACATTCGGCCTCACCGCACGCGACATTCTGCTTGCTGACGACGCTGATTTGAACGAATTCGCTGGACTGAAGAAGCTAGCGACGTTCCGCGACCCAGCCAAGAAGAAGAAGGACAAGAAGCATTTGAGCAAGAAGGCGAGACTACGGCAGTGGCGCAAAGACACATTTGGAGATGAGGACGGGCCTAAAGGTGGATTCGAAGGCGGGGAATTGGTCGGGGATGGCGAGGGAGAAAATGTAGTCGACGGAGGCAAGAAGAAGAAGAAGAGGAGTCGGAAGAGGAAGGGCGGGGAGGCGGAAATATAGGGGCTTGTAGAGACACAACATGTTAACCTTTTGCACGCATGCGCAATTGTCTCATTCACTAAAACAATCCGCACTGTGCATGCATTCCCACTGCGCATCTATCCATCTCAAAGACGCACCCGCCCCCCATTTCCACCAGTAGAAGAAGATCGAACATACCCTGCATCAGCGTTGACCATAAGCCACTTATTCAGATTCACATTGAACGAGTCGAAAGACTCAACGCCCGTGGTCAAGTGCTAATACTCGGGGCATAGAAGTGCCGAGCCCGCGTACGCTGCGTCTACATGACCCCATAGCATTGGGTGTCTTATGAGGACGCGTGCGATTTGCGCGATTTGGTCGATGGCGCATGTAGCTGTTGTTCCTTGGAATGCTGTTCAGTCAAGTGGTCCACGGATGCCAATGTAGTACTGTACACCATCACCTTGCTTACCAATGGTCGCAGTGACAAAGATAGGGTACAGACCACTAGAATGGCAGTCGTCTATCACTTCCTCCAACGCTCGCGCCGTCATAGAGAAGCCGTCCTCCCGTGGCGCCGCGACAGAGCGGTACTTCAAGCCCAGGATCCGCGCTGCCTTTTCAGAAGAGCTGTGCGTCGTGTCGCTCCCCAGCACCACGAACCGGCCCGCTGCTTCCACTTTATTAAAGCCAACGCATTCGCAGCTACTAGTAGCCGCATCTTCGCTATGACACTCATGTCTCCGAGTATATCCCCGCCGCAGCATCATCATACCAATCGCCCTATCCCGCGCAGCAGTCATAACCGTAAGAATCGTTTCAGACGCCAAACTCACCATCATACCCCCTCCCGCCCCATCTCCATCCCCGCCGTACAAGAAACTTTCAGGCAGCGACATCGCTCGTCCCAACCAATTCAGCACCGCGTATTCCAGCTCCGTCGCCGTGGGCGAACACACCCAGCTGAACATCGAGCCGCCAAGACTGGCTGCGTACATTTCGCCCAGGATCGATGGGTAGGACGTTGAGCCGGGGAAGAACGCAGCGAAGGTGGGCGCGTTCCAGCAGGTCATGTGGGGGAGTAGGAGGCTGGTGAAGTCGGCGTGGATTTGTGTCCAGTCTTCGCCGTGGGGTGGGGCGGTTTTGGGGAGGTGTTGGAAGAATTGACCTGTTTGTGTGAGGGGACTTGTTTGTGTGGAAAGTTGGGGATAGAGGAGATGACCGAATTTGATGTCTGGGACTACGAGTCCTGTGTGTGGGGTCTCGTGGTATGCTATGACTTTGTGTAATGTTAGGGCTAGCTGCGTTGAAGGTGTTGGTGACTTAATGTCTTCCACGGCAGCATGGGCGGCTTTACCTGCGAGTTTTCTCGAGTCAGTTGTTGTGACAGATTAGCACAATGTTCAGCTTACGGAACTGATCTGCATCCATCATAGCCCTAGCTTGTGTACCGTGTATTCCTTCAGCAAGATATGTGATCCTCCAGTGGTCTTGGACTCAATTCTGCTGATTTGGAGAAGAGATATAAGGTCTGGAATGACGGTATGAGACGCAACTGAATTGGATGACGGGCTGATCCGAGCCCATCTGGATCTCCAAACAGTGGGTCGAAATAGCGTGTAAGGTCAATCTGCGACTTACAAACGCATTGTTAGCCCGGCCAGTTCAAAAGACACCTTCTACAAAGTCAGCACGCTTGCTTTTGTCACTTGAATTTTTCCGATCAAAGAACATACCAGCTGTCATGAACATTCCCCAGCCCCTAGTCAAAGACACCGTCGAGCACACCATCGAAGTGCTAGCAAACGCCTTCACCAAAGATACATTCCACCGATTTCTTCTCCTCAACCATCTCCGCCTCGATAATTCCACGCAGTTGACACCCTCGGTCAATAGAAAGTTATTCGATGAGCTAATACCCCCAATGGTAATGGATGGTGCGTTCTTAGTCACAATGCCGGGAAGCTCCATATCATCAGTGTGGTAAGTGCCCAGGTGTGACCGCCTCCGACTCTTCTCGTCCAATACAGCTGAACGTCGGGACATTGAAGGCAGTTCCAAACACATACAGATCGTAGCGATGACGAACAAAACAATGCTCCTGCAGCTCTTATCGAGCTCGACGCGGCCGCTTATACAGCCCGCACACGCATCCTGGCGCCCCAGTCTAGATTTCTTCATCTGGTACTGGCAGCAAACCACAGGAAATCGGACTCTATGTCTGGGTCCATTGGGAAGTTTAAGATCAGCAATGTTCTCCGGCCGATCTTAGCGCTGGCTGCCGCGCAGAAGATACCCGTGGTTCTAGAAGCGACGTCACCGCGGTCAAGGGACGTATATCGACACTTGGGGTTTGAGGTAGTTGAGGAATTGCGAGTAGGAGTTGAAGTGGTTTGTCGAGATGGATATTTCAGTGACGGCGGTCATGGCGTCGTGGTGTGGTTGATGGTATTCGAGTAACGTACGACAGGGAATCGGGGAAAATAGAGATAATTCTTAGCTGCATCGTACTCGTGAAACTAACAGAGCTATAAGTAGACATTGATGTCAATGGAAGGAGCATCCAATCAAGCAGTCGGGACTTACTGGCGTTCCACGAAAGACCAGACCGCAGCTGATCGCCGCACGATGATAATTGCAGGTCTGTTGTTTGGTCGACTACTGAACTCGACGCATAAAGCAGACTAACACATCACCACAATCATCTTTTGCCCACCTGCATCCAAAATAAGACAGCATCCATCCTTCCACAAACCAACACTCACCACCCATAATGGACTTCACGACCAAATCCAACATCGATCGCGAAGACTGCAAACGCACCGTGCCAATGAGAGCACTAGGCCTAGGAATGAGCAGAACAGGCACAAACTGTACGTACAATCACCGGCCATGCGTCCAAGTAGCTGCTAATGGACCCGTAACAAGCCCTGCGAGAAGCCTTGAAAATACTAGGTCTCAATGAATGCTACCACATGGTTACGTCCTGCCAGAATCCACCCGACAACACCATGTGGTACCGCGCGCTCCAAGCCAAGTTCAAAGGCGTCGGTACATTCTCAAACGCCGATTGGGACGCTTTGCTCGGTCACTGCCAGGCTGTGTGCGACATCCCCGCTGCTGCATTTGGTCCCGAGCTCATTGCAGCTTATCCCGATGCCAAAGTCATTCTCACGATACGGGACGTCGATAAGTGGTACAAGTATGGCGCCCAGAAAGGATTCTCTTGTCCAAAGAAGCCGTGCTGATGAATTTGTCAAGTTCAATAATGCAAACGATTCAAGCACGGTACGAAAGCCGAGTCGTTTACGCACTCTCGTTTGTGGATGACGTTATGTCGCTGTTCACGTCTGTGTTTTACCTCACATGGGACAGTCTCTTCGATGGCGATTTCCGAAGAAACGGGAAAGCCGTCTTTCAAAAGCACTATGCTGAGATACGTGGCCTGGTTCCCAGCGACAGGCTTCTGGAGTACCATATTTCTGAGGGCTGGGAGCCTCTGTGCCGCTTCCTTGAAGTCCCGGTTCCAGATGTCCCGTTTCCCGAGGGTAACGACGTTGAAGCTTTTCATCGTAGTTGTAAGGAGTCGGATTACGGACAAATGCGCGCTGCGTTTGTGAGATATCTAGCTGTACCACTGGGCGTTATAAGCTCTTCCATAGCATACTTCTTGTGGAGGAAATAGTGCACTGAGGTGACTAGACTGTTCTATGGCGTTCTCTAAAGCAAGATATGATCGTTGACGGCGAGAAAACATATCCGGCTGGGTGAAATGTCCATGTCACACAATCAATCAGCGGCCACGAAAGAGCATTCATGCGCCTGCATCTGTAATGGAAAGCCGTGTCAGATTTGACCATGCTTCAGTCTCACACACTGCAATTCACCCTTACCTCCCGACAAGGTCAAAACAGATGCCTATCCCAGCTTCACAAGTCCAAGTCAGCATCAAAGCCTCTAAAACATGCTACCTCGCCCACGACGACCTCCCCTTCACTCTCATGCTCGACTGGACACTCCGCAACAGCGCCGAGCAGCCGATCTTCCTCGAAGACGGGCTCGCAGGTGCCAGGGACTACCAACCCGTCAACTCCAACCAAGTAATCCAATGCTTCGACGCTGAGAGCGGCTCGCAAGTACATGTCCTTCACCAAGGTACTTTTCCCGTGTTTTTCGAAAGCGATGCCATACACTTCAGTTCGTTCAACGTTAGAAAACATGAGGAACCACCCTTCGTGACTTCCTCGCTGCGCGCGGGTAGGGCATATAGACTTGTCTTGACGCCAACGAGCTTCATTTCGCGCTGGCAGGCCAGTGCGTCAGACGCTTTGTACGATCTCCAAGACGCGAGAGGTACTTCATTGGAGACATCTGCGCCATGTGCACGCGATATCCCATGGTCTGCTTCCAACACCGTCGTTTTCGAAACGCGGGCCACACGCCCACGCACAACGAATGTAACAGCTCGATTACCAGTGCCAGCAATGTACTCGCGCTCCAATCCCTGAACGTTTACACTCACATTCACAACGGACGCTACACAGCCCATCACCGTGCGAGCGCCCTGTCGAAGAATACACAGACGTCAAGATCCTAGACGCCGTGTCGAGGTGCCAGGTACTTCCTAATCTGATTGTATGTCGCGATGGGACCGAGAAGCCTGTACGCGAGGACTTTTTGAGACTCGAGCGTGAATCTTACACGGAGGACAAGTAAGTATCTCCTTCAAGCGCACTTTGGAATGCTGGCAGGCTTGATGTCGGCAGGGAGTATGTTCTAACTCATGAGCGAGGGGCGTGGTGGTGGACGGAGGATACGGTTGATGAGGTTGTGGGGTATCTTGAGGGTGGGGATAGTGCTGGGTTGGCGGGGGTGGGTATATTTAGTTCGATGGCGCGAGGGAGGTGGGATTTTGGATGGTGGAATGAGGCTTTGTGAAGGGATGCTAGGATGGTGGGTCTAAAGGCGTATATTCATGTATACTTCTTCATCTAAACTTTTGTAGCGGCGCAACAGTGCTCTGATTTGAAGTTAAAACCAACAACTAGACTAGTTTTCGACATCCACCTCAACGATGATCAATACTAACATTAGCTCACATGACACTTCACCCTCTCTTCTCTGCCCCGGAACCAGAAAAGAACTCAATTCTCTACATATCGTTAGTTCAGCGACCAGTACATCACCAGTCAACTACAAAGCACATAACCCCAAGTCAATATTATTGTATCGACTTAAATGTGAAGCAAAAATTGATTCCTAGCACG
>Ga0265797_10008779_pt1 | contig 13345 bp, 13 predicted proteins | sample P2T30metagenome_FD_192433 | JGI IMG/M metagenome (GOLD analysis project Ga0265797, IMG submission 192433) | Plant litter microbial communities from East Loma Ridge, Irvine, California - P2 T30 | ecosystem: Environmental > Terrestrial > Plant litter > Unclassified | place: USA: California... | reverse complement strand
TGAGCCAGCCGCTGGACTTCAAACGCAACGTCGCCATGGACCTGGACCTTGGCCTGATCAACAGTCTCAAGGTCAACCGCAACGCGGCTGACCGCCGCGCCGCGAGCCTGGCGAACCGCCGCACGGTCAAGAAGGAATACCAGGCCGCGTGGCTGGTGCGCGCGATCGAGTGCATGGACCTGACCACGCTGTCGGGCGACGACACGCCGGGCCGCGTCGAGCGCCTGTGCATGAAGGCGATGCGCCCGCTGCGCGCCGATTTGATGGCCGCGCTGGGTCTCGAGACCCTGAGCACGGGCGCCGTCTGCGTGTATCACGAGATGATCACGCCGGCCGTCAAGGTCCTGCAGGGCCGCTTGCCGATCGCCGCCGTGTCCACGGCATTCCCGGCCGGCCTGTCGAGCATGGAAACCAAGCTGCGCGAGATCGAACTGTCGGTCGCTGCCGGCGCCACCGAAATCGACATCGTCATCACGCGCCAGCACGTCTTGCTGGGTAACTGGCAGGCGCTGTACGACGAGATGGTGGCGTACCGCCAGGCCTGCGGCGACGCGCACGTCAAAGCCATCCTGGCCACCGGTGACCTGGTCACGCTGGAAAACGTGGCCAAAGCTTCGTGGGTCTGCATGATGGCCGGCGCGGACTTTATCAAGACCTCGACCGGCAAGGAAGGCGTGAACGCCACCATCCCAGTCTCGCTGGTGATGGTGCGTGCGATTCGCGACTACCACGAACTGACCGGTTTCCAGGTCGGCTACAAGCCGGCCGGCGGCGTCTCGACGGCGAAGTCGGCGCTCCAATACCTGACCGTGATGAAGGAAGAACTGGGCAACGACTGGCTGCAGCCGCACCTGTTCCGCATCGGTGCATCGAGCCTGCTGACCGACATCGAACGCCAGCTCGAGCACTACGTGACCGGGAACTACTCGGCCGCCCATCGTCACGCGCAACCTTAAATCCGGATACGTCATGCCAACAATTAAAGAGATTCTTCAGACCATGGACTACGGCCCCGCTCTCGAGACCACCAAGGAAGCGCAAGCATGGCTGGACGGTCACGAGCGCCGCTTTGGCCTCTTCATCGACAACGCCTGGAGCGATGCGGGCGAGACGTTCGCCACGACCAATCCGGCCGATGGCGTCGAACTGGCGCAGGTCACGCAGGCGACGGACGATGATGTCGAACGTGCCGTCGCAGCCGCGCGCCGCGCGCAGCCGGGCTGGGTCGCGCTGGGTGGCCATGGTCGCGCCAAGATCATGTACGCGCTCTCGCGCCTGCTGCAAAAGCATGCGCGCCTGTTCGCGGTGCTCGAAACGCTCGACAACGGCAAGACGATCCGCGAAACGCGCGACGCCGACCTGCCGCTCGTGGCCCGTCATTTCTACCATCACGCCGGCTGGGCGCAGCTGCAGGCCGAAGAATTCGCGGACTACCGCGCCGTCGGTGTCGTCGGCCAGATCGTCCCGTGGAATTTCCCGCTCCTGATGTTGGCGTGGAAGATCGCGCCGGCGCTGGCCGCCGGTAACACGGTGGTGTTCAAGCCGGCCGAGTACACGCCGCTGACCGCCTTGCTGTTTGCCGAAATCTGCCAGCGCGCTGGTGTGCCGGCCGGTGTCGTCAACATCGTCACGGGCGACGGCCGCGTGGGCGAGGCGATCGTCAATCATCCGGGCATCGACAAGATCGCGTTCACCGGCTCGACCGAAGTCGGTCGCCTGATCCGCAAGTCCACCGCCGGCAGCGGCAAGAAGCTGTCGCTTGAACTGGGCGGCAAGTCGCCGTTCATCGTGTTCGACGATGCCGACCTGGACGCCGCCGTCGAAGGCCTGGTCGACTCGATCTGGTTCAACCAGGGCCAGGTCTGCTGCGCCGGTTCGCGCCTGCTGGTGCAGGAGTCGGTGTACGACCGTTTCATCAAGAAGGTCAAGGCGCGCATGGAAACCCTGCGTGTCGGTTCGCCGCTCGACAAGTCGAACGACATCGGCGCACTGGTCGATCCGGTGCAGCAGCAGCGCATCCACGGCCTGGTCGAATCGGCCCGCGCCGAAGGTTGCGAAGTCTGGCAACCGGCCGGTGAGCTGTCGACGTCCGGTTCGTGGTATCTGCCAACCCTGATCACGGGCGCATCGACGTCGGCCGCCGTGGCGCAGGCCGAAATCTTTGGCCCGGTGCTGGTGGCGATGAGCTTCCGCACCCCGGCTGAAGCCGTGCAACTGGCGAACAACACCGTCTACGGCCTGGCTGCCTGCGTCTGGAGCGAGTCGATCAGCCTGGCGCTGGACGTCGTCCCGCAGATCAAGGCCGGCGTGGTCTGGATCAACACGGCGAACCAGTTCGATGCAGGCTGCGGTTTCGGCGGCTACAAGGAATCGGGTTACGGCCGCGAAGGCGGCAAGGAAGGCATGTACGAATACCTGACGCCGCTGTCGGAAGATGCACGGCCTGCCGCGCCGGTGTTTGCCGCGAAGGGCGCAGTGAAAGCAGCGGACGCCGACAGCCCGTTCGCGATCGACCGCACCGCCAAGCTGTACATCGATGGCAAGCAGGCGCGCCCTGACGGCGCCTACAGCCGCGCGATCAATGGCGCCAACGGCGCGTTCCTGGCCGATATCGGCGAAGGCAGCCGCAAGGACATCCGCAACGCCGTCGAAGCAGCGCACAAGGCGGCCGGCTGGGCCAAGGCCACCGCGCACAACCGCGCGCAGGTGCTGTACTACATCGCCGAAAATCTGGCGATCCGCGCCGACGAATTCGCCGCGCGCATTGCGCAGCAGACCGGTTCGACCGACGCTGCGCGCGAAGTGGCAGCCTCGGTCGAACGCCTGTTCTACTGGGCCGCATGGGCCGACAAGTACGACGGCCAGGTGCACCAGCCGCCGATGCACGGCATCACCGTGGCGCTGAACGAGCCAGTGGGCGTGATCGGCATCGTGTGCCCGAACGAGAACCCGCTGCTGGGCTTCATCTCGCTGGTCGCCCCGGCGCTGGCGCTGGGCAACCGCGTGGTGGCGGTGCCGTCGGAGCAGTATCCGCTGTCGGCGATCGACCTGTACCAGGTGCTCGATACGTCGGACCTGCCGGGTGGGGCGCTCAATATCGTCACCGGATCAAGCGACGAACTGGCGCGCACGCTGGCCTCGCACGGTGAGATCGATGCCGTGTGGCGCCATGACGGTTCTGCCGAGGGGTGTGCGGAAGTCGAGCGCCTGTCGAGCGAGACGCTCAAGCGCACCTGGACCGGCGGCGCGAAAGGGCGCGACTGGTTCGATCCGAAGCAGGCCGGCGGCCGTGTCGTGCTGCAGCATGCGAGCCAGGTGAAGAACGTCTGGATTCCGTACGGCGTTTAAAGAAGCCAAGCACGGAAAATACACGCCACATTAAAACAACGTCATTCCCGCGCAGGCGGGAATCCAAGTAAGTTCGCGATGACGCACACTTGGATTCCCGCCTCCGCGGGAATGACGGTTTTCAGGTCAACAATTCATAGAGACGTCCCCATGTTCCTCCCTCAAGAAATCATCCGCAAAAAACGCGATGGCGGCATCCTGTCGGCCGAAGAGATCCAGTTTTTTGTCCGCGGCATCCCTGACGGCAGCGTCACCGAAGGCCAGATCGCCGCGCTGGCGATGGCCGTCTACTTCAACGACATGACGATGGATGAACGCGTCGCCTTCACGCTGGCGATGCGCGACTCGGGCCAGGTCATGGAGTGGAAGTCGCTGGACCTCCCGGGCCCGGTCGTTGACAAGCACTCGACCGGCGGCGTCGGCGACGTCGTCTCGCTGATGCTCGGCCCGATGATCGCGGCCTGCGGCGGTTTCGTGCCGATGATCTCGGGCCGGGGCCTGGGCCACACTGGCGGCACGCTCGACAAGTTCGACGCGATCCCCGGCTACAGCACCGTGCCTGACCCGGACACCTTCCGCAGTGTCGTCAAGGACGTGGGCGTGGCCATCATTGGCCAGACCGCGCAGCTGGCGCCGGCCGACAAGCGCTTCTACAGCATCCGCGACACCACGGCGACCGTCGAATCGGTGGCCATGATCACCGGCTCGATCCTGTCGAAAAAGCTGTCGGCGGGTCTCGATGCGCTGGTGATGGACGTGAAAGTGGGCAGCGGCGCCTTCATGCCGACGGCGGAAAAATCGCTGGAACTGGCCGAGTCGATCGTCAGCGTCGGCAATGGCGCCGGCACCCGCACGTCGGCCATCCTGACTGGCATGAACGAGTCGTTGTGCCATGCAGCCGGCAATGCGGTGGAAGTGCGCGTCGCCATCGATTACCTGACCGGCAAGGCGCGCCCGGCACGCCTGCATGAAGTGACGATGGCGCTGTGCGCGGAGATGCTGGTGATTTCGGGCCTGGCAGGCACGGACGCCGAAGCGCGCGCCAAACTCCAGACCGCGCTCGACTCGGGCGAGGCAGCCGAGCGCTTCGCGCGCATGGTCACGGCGCTGGGCGGCCCGGCTGACCTGATGGACAAGCCGGACGCGCACCTGGAAACGGCGCCTGTCATCGTGCCCGCGCCAGCCCTGCAGGCCGGCTACGCCGTCTCGGTCGATACCCGTGGCCTGGGCCTGGCGGTCGTCGCGCTGGGTGGCGGGCGTGTGCGGCCACAGGACAGCATCGACTTCGCCGTGGGCCTGACTGGCCTGGTTGAACTGGGTGACCAGATTGCCGTCGGCCAGCCGCTGGCGATGGTGCATGCACGTTCGGCGGAGGCGGCCGAGCGCGCCGTGCGCCAGGTGCAGGCGGCTTACCAGATCGGCGACATGCAACCGGCCGCCGAGCCAATGATTCACCGCATCGTCCGTCCTTGAAAGAAACGCCATGACCTACACAAAATTGATCGATGAAGCACGCGCCGCGCGCGAGCTGGCCTACGCGCCGTATTCCAACTTCCAGGTGGGGGCAGCGCTCGAATGCAAGGATGGCCGCATCTTCCGCGGCTGCAATGTGGAAAATGCCGCCTACGGCCTGTGCAATTGTGCCGAGCGCACGGCGTTCTTCAGCGCCATTGCCAACGGCTACAAGCCAGGCGACTTCGCGGCGCTGGCCGTGATCGGCCAGACCGAAGGTCCGATCGCGCCGTGCGGCGCCTGCCGGCAAGTGATCCTGGAATTGGGTGGCAATGAACTGCCGGTGATCCTGACCAACCTGACCGGTGCCATGTTCGAGACCACGGCAGCGGCCCAGTTGCCGAATGCATTCGGGGGCCAGGACCTGCAGTCCTGAAGGAAAGTGTTCATGGCACGCAGAAACGTCTGCGCGCCATGATCGCAGCTTCGGTCAATCAACCCTTGCAATCGCCAAGTTGATCACAAAGTGATGATATATACACATCGACTTGGAGCTTGTTATGAAAAAATTGATCGTTTTACTTAGTGGCGTCGTCATCGCGGCAAGTGCCGCAGCTCAGACCACTCCAACCACGCCGCAGCCAGCGAAAGCAGGGGCTACCCAGCAAAAAGCACCGGTGATGGGCACTGCGGACAAGCGCGCCAACCCTGCAGCGGAGCCGGAAGACAGCGCGAACTCGGTGTCGACCGATTTCCAGGGCACCAGCAAGCAGGAAACCACGGCGGCAGGCATGGGTCAGCCGAAGAAGCAGACCGAGCGTACCTCGAGCGCAACCCGTACCGGGACCGCCACCCAGGACGTTGAAGACAAAACCAAGAAGTAATGTAGTGCCGGAACGGCGTCGCAACGCCGTTCCAACCCCGTTCTAGCCCCGCATCACCACATCAGATCGTCCGGAATCTTGAAGTCCGCGTACGGATCGTCCTCTTCCACTTCCTGTACTTTCTTCTTGATCTGCACGACGATCGACGCATCGCGCTGGGCGATTTTTTCGCCGATGATGCGCGGCACCAGCTCGAAGCTGCCGTTCATGTGCACGATCACCAGGCGACCTGCGACCAGGTGCTCGACGATCTGCGACGTCACGTGGATGCGCTCGATCTTGGTACCGAACGTAAAGTTGTAAGGGACGTCGCCCTTGCCCTTGGGCTGCTTGTTCTTCTGCACCATCTGCGCGATCTGCGCCAGGATGGCTTTTTGCGCTGCGGCCGCATCGCGCTGCGTGTTCAACTCGCGCGCACGCTCGGCGTTCTTGCGCTGCAACTCGAGCGCCGCTTCGCGCGCCTCGTTGACCGACTCCACGCCCGTGCGCAGCTCGTGCTTGTGCTGTTTGCTTTTTGCCTGGGTGACCTGTTTGACCTTCTTCTTGTCGACCAGGCCGGCCTTGAGTAACTGCTCTTGCAGCGAAACCATAATGTGCTTTCCCTAAATATGACGGTCCGCCCGATCATGAAGGCGGCGCAAGGGCGCTAGCATAGCAAAGAAGCGCTGCGCCGAGCCAGCATCAGGCGGCGTCCCACGGATCGTAGGTGCCGACCTGCCACAGATGGCCCTCGGGATCGCGGCAGGCAAATGCGCGCCCGCCCTGCGGTGCGTCGCCGATTGGCTGGGTGATCACCGCGCCACTGCCGATCACGCGGGCATGTACGGCGTCGGCATCATTCACGTGGAGCCAGATCGTTTGCGTCAGCAAGCCGCCAGCCTGCGCCGGTGTCGCCAGCAAGCGGCCATAGTCGTCGGCTGAGTGAGTGCCGATCATGACCATGCCATCGCCCAGTGTGAGCTCGGCATGGGCAACTTCGCCCTGCCTGCCCGGGATGCAACGCCGTATCGTGAAACCGAAATTCGTGCACAGCCAGGCGAGCATGGCGGGGGTGTCGTGGTAACGCAGGCAGGGGACGACGGTGGAAGGCATGGCACGCTCCCGGTTCGGTTGGTTGGAACAGCGAAGACAATCCAAAGATGCTTGAAATTTCGACAACGGGCCCACAATGTAAGCATATCGTACCTTCCAACCGGAGACCATCATGAACCCGTCAGACGAAAAAACCTTGCAGGACTTCCTGGGCCAGCTGGTCCAGGCCCGTGGCGTCACGAAAGATCCGCAAGCCGATGTGCTGATCCAGCGCGCCGTGGCCGAGCAGCCGGACGCCGCCTACCTGCTGGTGCAGCGCGCGCTGCTGGTGGAGCAGGCGCTGGGTAATGCCAAGGCGCGTATCGCCGAGCTGGAACGTCAGACCACGAAGGGTAGCGGCGGGTTCCTCGACGCGAATACGTGGGGTAATTCGGCGCAAAGCAATCCGTCCACACCAGCGCCAGTGCAAAGCGCAGTGCAGGGTACTGCGGCACCAGCGCGCAGCGGCGGCTTCCTGGGCGGCGCCGGCGGCGGCATGCTGGGCACGATCGCGGCCACGGCGGCTGGCGTGGCTGCCGGTAGCTTCCTGTTCCATGGTATCGGCAATCTGCTCGATCACGATGGTGCGGGAGCCGGCGCGGAAGGCGGCGCCAATCATCTGCTGGCCGATGCAGGGACGGGCGAGACGAACAGCGGTGGCGCCCTGGCTGACCAGGCCGGCATCGGCGCCATCGATGAACCCGGCGCAGCCGACGATCCGCTGGCCGACAGCAATCATGGCGATGAGCCGAGCGGGTTCTTCGATGGCGACGGGTCCGACGAGGGTGTGTTCGGCTGATCAGGCCTGCATGCGCAGGCTCAGCCGGTCACGAGCGCCGTGATCCTTGACGCATCGTCCGGCGTCGCCGGGTTGTAGACGACCATCGACAGGTCCGGCCGGCTATCGACGGCAAACGATGAATATTCCAGTGCGAGCTATCCTGCCACAGGATGGTTCAACTGCTTCGTGCCTTCGCCGTAGGTGCCGACATCCCGGCTTTGCCACAGCGCGTCGAAGTCCGGGCTGCGCTGGCGCAGCTCGCGGACCAGCGGGTCCGACCGGACGTCAGCGCCGGCACGCGTCATGTCGGCCCGGAATGCCGCGACGACGAACCGCGCCACGCTGTCCTAGTCACGCTGGGCGGCGCGCGTGGCGGGATCACAAAAGATGCGGCGCAGGATATTGCGTTGCTCGGGCGTGGCGCTGTCGTAGCCGAACACCGCCGCGGCGGCGCGGTTCCAGGCGACCACATCCCAACTGGCGGTCTTGATGAAGGCCGGGCTGGCCGGTAATGCGTCGAGCACGCGCTGGATGCGCGGCGAGATGGCTGCGTGCGGCGCATGGTGCGGGGCGGGTGGGCGCCCCAGCGCCAACAGGAACAGATGCTCGCGCTCGGCCCCGGTGAGCATCAGTGCGCGCGCGATACGCCCGGCAACCTCGGCCGACGGTGCGCCGCCCCGGCCCTGTTCCAGCCAGGTGTACCAGGTGGTGCTGATGCTGGCGCGCTGGGCGACTTCTTCGCGCCGCAGGCCTGGCGTGCGCCGGCGCGTGCTGCCCAGGCCGAGCGCTGCCGGATCGAGGCGGGCGCGGCGGTCTTTCAGGTAGCTGCCCAGCGGATTGTCGCGGCTCGTTGTCCCATCCATCCAGTTACCTCTTATACCCGTATAAGGTCACTACTTTACCCGGATACGCAGCCCATCGATAGTAGACATCTACCCAACAAGGAGGATGTCATGCATGTATTCATTACCGGTGCGACCGGATTCGTCGGCACTGCCGTGGTACAGGATGTACTTGCCGCCGGCCACACCGTCACCGGCCTGACGCGGTCGGAAGCCGGTGCTGCGGCGCTGGCCGCGCTTGGCGTGCGGGCGTGGCGTGGCACGCTCGATGATGTGGAGGAATTGCGCCGCGCTGCGGCTGGGGCCGATGGCGTGATTCATACCGGCTTCGACCACGACTTCTCACGCTATGCCGCCAACTGCCAGCAGGACCGGCGCGCGATCGAGGCGCTGGGCGCGGCGCTCAAGGGCTCGGATCGTCCGTTGATTGTGACGTCAGGGATGGTGCTCGATGTCCAGGGCCGGCCGGCGACCGAGGCAGATGTGACGTTTCCGCTCAGTCCGGCCTACCCGCGCGCCTCGGAACATGCCGTCCGCGCGCTGGTTGCGCGCGGTGTGAATGCGTCGGTCGTGCGCCTGCCGCCATCCGTCCACGGTGAGGGTGACCATGGTCTGGTGCCGATGATGATCGGTTTCGCGCGCGAACAACGGGTGGCCGCATTTGTCGACGATGGCGCCAACCGCTGGTCGTCTGTGCATCGCCTGGATGCCGCGCGTGTGTTTCGTCTGGCGCTCGAGCGCGCCGCCCCGGGCGCGCGGTATCATGCCGTGGCGGAGGAGGGCGTGCCGTTCCACGACATCGCAGCGGCGATCGGTCGGCGCCTGGGCGTGCCGGTAACCAGCATCGCGCGCGCTGCAGCAGCGCAGCACTTTGGCGCGCTGGCGCATTTCGCCGGGATGGACGTGCCCGCATCATGCAGCTGGACGCGCGAGGTGCTCGATTGGCATCCACGCCAGGGCACGCTGATGGAGGATGTCGACAGCACGGGTTATTTCCCGGTTTGATTGGGCACGCGACGCTCGTCAGACCAGCGTCATCAGTACGCCGGTTGCAGTAGCCAGGGCCACGACCAGCCAGGCCGGCGCGCGCCACGTCACCAGCAGCATGAAACAGCCCAGCGCCACGGCGGCGTCGCGCAGGTCGAGCACGGCGCTCGTCCAGACCGGGTTGTACAGCGCCGCGCCGAGGATGCCCACGACAGCCGCATTCGCGCTCATGACCGCGTGGCGCAGCGCGCGCTGGCGCTGCAGCCGGGCCCAGAACGGCAGGGCACCGTAGACGAGCAGCAGTCCCGGCAAGAACAACGCCACCAGCGCCACGCAGGCGCCGCCGACGGCGGTGGTGCTCATTCCCGCTTGCGCGCCAAGGAATGCGGCAAATGCAAACAATGGTCCGGGCAGTGCCTGGGCCATGCCATACCCCGACAGGAACGTTTCGCTGCTGATCCAACCGCTGGCAACGGTTTCGGCCTGCAGCAACGGCAACACCACGTGCCCGCCACCGAACACGAGCGCGCCAGAGCGGTAGAAGGCGTCGAACAAGGCGAGCGGCCCGTACTGCGTGGAAGCGGCGGCGACAGGCAACAGCACGAACAGCAAACCACACAGGACCAGCGCGGCCACGCCGCCCGCCACGCGCACCGGAAACGCGAGCGGGCCAGCGCCGTGCGGTGCATCCCCCCGACACCAGGCCCAGCCGGCCAGCGCGCCGGCCGCGATGGCGACGAGCTGACCACCGGGGCCGGCAGCAACGATCACAATTGCAATGGCAGCCAGGGCAATCACCTTGCGTTGCCAGTCGGGCGTCAGCGTGCCCGCCATGCCCCACACGGCCTGCGCGACAACGGCGACCGCCACCAGTTTCAGCCCGTGCACCGCGCCAGTGGCCAGCGGGCCGGTCGTGACGGCGGCACCGAGCGCCCAGGCGAGCATCAGCAGCGCCGACGGCAGGGTAAAACCGAGCCACGCCGCGCAGCCACCCAGTACACCGCCACCGCGCAGCACGCCCAGCGCGAAGCCGACCTGGCTCGACGCCGGGCCGGGCAAGAACTGGCATAGCGCGACCAGCTCCCCATAGCGCGCGTCGTCCAGCCAGCGGCGGCGCAGGACGAATTCGTTGCGGAAGTAGCCCAGGTGCGCGATCGGGCCGCCGAACGAGCGCAGGCCCAGCAGCAGGAAGATCCCGAAGATGGCGAACAGAGAACTGGCGCCTGCGCCATCGGCAGCAGCGTCGGTTGTTGGGTCGGGTTGGTCGTGCACGACTACATCTGCTGGAACAGCGCGCCGTGATTGCGGCTCACTTCGAGCGCATCGGGATAGCCGTGCAGCGTGAGCATCTGTCGGCCGCGCAGGTCGCGCCGCACTTCGGCGATCGCATCGACCCGCACCAGCGTCGAGCGGTGGATGCGCCAGAATTCGTCCGGGTCGAGCGCTTCTTCGAGTTCCTTGAGCGTCTTGCGGATCAGGTGCTGGGCGGTGGCCGTCTGCACCCGCGTGTACTTGTCGTCGGACTGGAAGAACAGCACCTCGGACGTCGCGACCATGCGCAGGCTCGTGCCCGACTGGGCCTGGATCCAGCGCAGATACGACGGTTTTGACGAAGGCGCCGCGCGACCCAGCAGCTGGTCGCCAAGTTGCGCCAGCCTGGCCAGCTGGGCGCCGATGTCCTGCGGCTTGTGCTCGAGCTGGCGGCGCACGCGCGCCACCGTGGTATCGAGCCGCGCCAGCGTCACGGGCTTGAGGAGGTAATCGATCGCACCGTGCTCGAATGCTTCGACCGCGTACTGGTCGTAGGCGGTCGCAAACACGATGTGGCAGTCGGCGTACAGCTGCCTTGCCGCGTCGATGCCGCCCATGCCCGGCATGCGGATGTCGAGGAACGCGATGTCCGGCTTGTGCTGCGCCGCCAGCGCCACCGCCTCGACCCCGTTGGCGGCTTCGGCGACGATGCGCAGTTCGGGCCACGCCTCGTGCAGGCGCGAGCGCAACTGGTCGCGCATCAGGGCTTCGTCGTCGGCAATCAGGGCAGTGGGCATGGCGGAGTGCATCGCGGAGTGCATCGTAATATCAACCGTCTTCGGTCATCCGGTACGGCAGGCGAATCGACACGCAGGCGCCGCCCGTCACGGGTGCTTCGATCACGAGTTCGGCCGACGTGCCGTACAACAGCGCCAGGCGTTCGCGGATATTCGCCAGGCCCACGCCGCTGCCGGCATGCAGGTTGAAGCCGACACCGTCGTCGAGGACATCGACATGCAGAGTGGCGCCTTCGACCCGCGAGCGCACGACGATCGTGCCGCCCGCGACCTTGGGTTCGAGCCCATGCTTGATCGCGTTCTCGATCAGCGTCTGCAGCATCATCGGCGGGAACGGCGCGCTGCCCAGAAAATCGGGCACCTCGAAGCGGACCTGGAGCCGTTCCTTCATCCGCGCCTGCATGATGGCGAGATAAGCGCGCGAGAGTTCGACCTGCTTGCCCAGCGTGCCGCCGGTGCCGCCTTTGCCCATGGACCCGCGCATCTGCGGCAGCGACGCACGCAGGTATTCGATCAGGTGGCCGTGCACGCGCGCGGCTTCCTTCGGATCGGTTTCGATCAGCTGGCCGATCAGCGCCAGCGTGTTGAACAGGAAGTGCGGCTCGACCTGGGCCTGGAGCGTGGCCATCTGCGCCTCGGTCAGGCGCCGTTCGAGATTGGCCACGTCGGCCTTGCTCGACGCATCGCGCGCCAGCAGTTCGGCGCGGCGCTTGCCGCCGGCAAGTACCTTGACACCGAACGAGACCAGGATGAACCAGCTCGCCGGTTCGACCAGGTTCACGAACAGGCCGGCGACAAAGCTCAGGAACCAGACCAGGTAGAGCTGGCGCCATTCGATCAGTGCGAGCCAGTCGAAGAAGCGCCACCACAGGGCGCCCGCTTCGCGCATGGCGTCGCGCACGAAGTCGAGCGCGCGGTTGATCTGGACAGCCGCCATGATTTATTCCCCGCTCGTGTGGCGCAGGCGGCGCTGTGGGCGGCCAAACACGGCCACGGCGACGAACTTGAGTACCAGGAGGCCAACGAACAGGGCCAGCACGATCGGCACGATGGTGACCAGCGCGGCGAGGGCGATCGCGAGCACCAGCAGCACCGGCCACGGCATGCGGGTCAGGTAGCGCGCGCCGGATTTGGCCAGGCGCCAGGTGGTGCGGCCGGCCACTTCGGCGTTGCGCAGGATCGACTGGAAGCGGCTGGCGGGCGTATGAATGGTTTTCACGTGCAGTCCTTTCAAAGAGTGATGACCCTACTGTAGGGATGCAGCCCGTGCAGGCCAAGGGCGATCCGACGAACGGTGCGATTTCTGGGGCGAGCGGTCGTGAGCGTGGATGAGCGGGGCACGGTTTTGCGTGTCAATACGGCGGCGCTGCACGATGGGTGTTACGGCGCGATGAGCTTGAGCGCTTCCTGGCGCATCACGTCGAGCATGCCCGCCTGCGGCGTGCGCGCGCAGCCAGCCAGCGTCGCGTCGAACAGCGTGTCGGCCGGCGGGAATGTCCGGCGTTCGCCTTCGCGCTGGAAGCTGTAGATCAGTTTGCCGACACTCTCGTAGAACACCGGCAGTTCGCGCAGGCTGCGTTCCGGGAACGTTGCGCTGTGATAGGCCACATCGACATTCAGGTCGGCGCAGGTCTTGGTGGCGATGGTCCCGGTGTGATCCTTGCGGAAGCGGTAAGTAACCGTGCCACTGGGCGCGCCATCCACGCTCGTGATGTCGAGTTGCCTTGCCATGCCGAGGGCCAGCGCGTCGAGGTCGGCCGAGCGCGACGACTCGCGCACCGTCGCTGCGGCCTTGCGGCCCCGCGTGCCGGGCGTGAGTTCGATCGTCACCACGCCTTGAACGCCACGCCGCACCAGTGCTTGCGGATAGCTGGCGTCACTGGCGTAGATCGTGATCTCGCGCCAGGCCGGCACCGTGGCCTGGGCCGCGAC
>Ga0265797_10008777_pt1 | contig 13353 bp, 8 predicted proteins | sample P2T30metagenome_FD_192433 | JGI IMG/M metagenome (GOLD analysis project Ga0265797, IMG submission 192433) | Plant litter microbial communities from East Loma Ridge, Irvine, California - P2 T30 | ecosystem: Environmental > Terrestrial > Plant litter > Unclassified | place: USA: California... | reverse complement strand
GCTCTGGCTGGCGCCCTGGGCGGTCTCGGCGCTGACGGCACTGCTGTCCGCCTTGGGCGCGGAGGGGGCCGATTTCTGGGCCAGCACCGCGGTCGATGACGGGGTGATCACCGGGACGTTCTTGCCAGCAGCAACCTGCTTCAGGCGCTTGAACTCGGCCAGCACCTTGGAACCGTAGCCGGAATCGCTGTCGGCATCGCCGGCACCCACGTAGCTCTTCAGGCCGCCTTCGACCGAACCGGTACGTTTCACGTAATCCTTCAGGATCAGGGCGCCGACACGGATGTTGGCAACCGGATTCAGGGCCGCTTGCGCGCCGCCCAGGTCCTGGAACTTGTCGCTGTGGACCTTGGACATCACCTGCATCAGGCCCTGGGCGCCCATCGGGCTTTCCGCGAACGGATTCAGGCCCGATTCGATCGCCATCACGGCCAGGATCAGCAGCGGGTCCAGCTTGATCTCGTGCGCCGTGCTGTAGGCGGTCGAGACCAGCATGTTGGCGGCATCGCCGGCCACGCGGTAGCGGCGCGACAGCCAGTCGGTGACGTACTTCTGCTGGCGCGTCGGGCGCGCCGCTTTCTGTTCGCCAGGCGCGATCTCGATGGCGTCGCCGGGGCGGGCCGACGCCAGGTGGACCGAGGCCGCAGCGGCTGCCGGTGCAGGGGTGGCTGCCGCAAGGTTCTGTTGCGGACTCAGCAAGCTCGACACCCGTTGTGCAAACTCGGGGCGGAAGTACAACAGCGCCAGCATGGCAACTGCAGATAAACCGAATACGGTCAAGGTATGTTGCGCGGTGGTCAAGATACCGCGTGCCGTCTTGATCACGGATGTCGACCACGTGATCGGCTGGCTGGCCATGTGTTGGGCGAGCCTTGCGCTCGCACCGATGAAGCGATGAATCATCGTCTCTCCTTTGTCGCGGAAAAAGCATCCCCCAGGCGGCGTCAAGACGCTGCTTTTTTGGAGATCTCATGCCGTGCATCAGAAAACCGTCCGTCGCCGCTCGTTGCGGTCGACTTACGCCGTCATTGCTTGCTTCAGCTGGGTCGCGCTGCGATGGAGGCGCCCAGTGGCTCACAACTGTCTCGGGGATGAGTACTGACTTTCCGTACTCTTGGGCAGAAGCCCAGTGAAAACACTCCTTAAAATGTCATTGGGGCCCCGACCCCGTGTATGAAGGAGACCGGCTAAAATCACGTCTTGGACGGGCCTGTCTCACTTGGTAGGCGGATTGTAGAAGCTCGTTTATATCAAGTCAATACTAGCTCTATCGTGCTTTATTACTTATAAATCTAAATTTTGTTGCGCAGCTCATCAATTCCGTGGCAAATCAACCACTTGCCGCTGATTGCTAGACTCGCTACAAACATGTAAAAAAGAATTAAAAACTTGATGAACTATTCAGATTTACGTGATTTTATTGCCAAGTTGCAAGAAATTGGCGAATTAAAGCGTGTTACGGCGCCTGTTTCCCCGCATTTGGAGATGACCGAGGTGTGCGACCGCGTATTGCGCGCGGGTGGTCCGGCCCTGCTGTTCGAGAACCCCACCGGTCATACCATCCCGGTGCTGGGCAATTTGTTCGGCACGCCGCGCCGGGTGGCGCTGGGCATGGGTGCCGACGATGTCAGCGAGCTGCGCAAGATCGGCCACGTGCTGGCGCGCCTGAAGGAACCGGAGCCGCCCAAGGGCTTCCGGGACATCATGGACCTGGGTTCGCTCGTCAAAGCGGTTTGGGACATGTCGCCGAAGGAAGTCAAGGGGGCTGCCTGCCAGGAAATCGTGTGGGAAGGGCAGGACGTCGACCTCGGCCGGCTGCCGATCCAGCACTGCTGGCCGGGCGACATCGCGCCCCTGATCACCTGGGGCCTGGTGATCACCAAGGGTCCCAACAAGAAGCGGCAGAACCTGGGCATCTACCGCCAGCAGGTGCTGGGGCCGAACAAGCTCATCATGCGCTGGCTGGCGCACCGCGGCGGCGCCCTCGACTTCCGCGAGCATTGCATCGCCAATCCGGGCAAACCGTATCCGATCGCGGTGGCGCTGGGCGCCGATCCGGCCACCATCCTGGGCGCGGTGACGCCGGTGCCGGACACCTTGTCGGAATACCAGTTCGCCGGTCTGCTGCGCGGCCAGCGCACCACGCTCACCAAGGCCATCGGCAGCGAGCTGCGGGTGCCGGCGTCGGCCGAAATCGTGCTGGAAGGCCATATCTACCCGGACGAATCGCACCCGTCCGGTTACGAGCACGCACTCGAAGGCCCGTACGGCGACCACACCGGCTACTACAACGAGCAGGACTGGTTCCCGGTGTTCACGGTCGACCGCATCACCATGCGGCGCGACCCGATCTACCACTCGACCTACACCGGCAAACCGCCGGACGAACCGGCCGTGCTGGGCGTGGCGCTGAACGAAGTCTTCATTCCCTTGCTGCAGAAACAGTTCAGCGAAATCACCGACTTCTACCTGCCGCCGGAAGGCTGCAGCTACCGGATGGCGGTGGTGCAGATGAAGAAGCAGTATGCCGGCCACGCCAAGCGCGTGATGATGGGCGTGTGGAGTTTCCTGCGCCAGTTCATGTACACCAAGTTCATCGTCGTGGTGGACGAGGACGTCAATGTGCGCGACTGGAAAGAAGTGATCTGGGCCATCACGACCCGCGTCGATCCGACCCGCGATACGATGCTGGTCGACAATACGCCGATCGACTACCTCGACTTCGCTTCGCCGGTCAGCGGCCTGGGCAGCAAGATGGGCATCGACGCCACCAACAAGTGGCCGGGCGAGACCAACCGCGAGTGGGGTACGCCGATCGTGATGACGCCGCAGGTCAAGGCGCGCGTGGACGATATCTGGCAGCAGCTCGGTATCTGAACGCGTACCCTTGTCGGATGTCTACTATATATATGTAGTGTTCGAAATGTCTCAGAAACCATGTGCTGCCGGCAGCATCGGCAGCATCGGACGGCGCCTGGTTCCAGTGCCAGGCCCGGCTTTATCGACTGGCAACACAAGGGTTTGCCGGGGCGGCCACGGTCGGTTATAATGAGCGCTGGCGGGCCCCTGCGCATTGCGGCATGGTTTACCTGGTCAGGTCGGGAACGAAGCAGCCAAAGCCGTTCACCGCAAGTGCCGCAGATCAGGCTCGCCTACTTTCCCTTCTTCAGTTCCCCCCCCTCATTTTTTCTGCTGCTGAATTGTTCAGCGGTATAGTCACGTCGGTGTCCGGTGCATGTTGTGGGCCTGCTCAGCAATCCTTGTCCGATTGTTCGCGGCAACGGCCAACTGCGGTAAAATCCCGGCCATGTCCTATCAAGTCCTCGCCCGCAAATACCGTCCCCGGAACTTCGAAACGCTGGTCGGCCAGGAGCACGTCGTCCGTGCCCTGACCCATGCGCTGCGCACCGGGCGGCTGCACCACGCCTATCTGTTCACCGGCACGCGCGGGGTGGGCAAGACGACCCTGTCGCGCATCCTGGCCAAGTCGCTCAACTGCATCGGGCCGGACGGGCAGGGCAGCATCACCGCCGAACCGTGCGGCGTTTGTGAACCTTGCCGCGCGATCGATGCCGGCCGCTTCGTCGACTATGTCGAGATGGACGCGGCCTCGAACCGCGGCGTCGACGAGATGGCCCAGCTGCTGGAGCAGGCGGTGTATGCGCCGAGCAATGCGCGCTTCAAGGTCTACATGATCGACGAGGTGCACATGCTGACCAACCACGCCTTCAATTCGATGCTGAAGACGCTGGAAGAGCCGCCCGAGCACGTGAAATTCATCCTGGCGACCACCGATCCGCAAAAGATCCCGGTGACGGTGCTGTCGCGCTGCCTGCAGTTCAACCTGAAGCAGATGCCGCCCGGCCATATCGTTGGGCACCTGGAAAACATCCTGGGCCAGGAAGAAGTGAGCTTCGAAGTGCCGGCGCTGCGCCTGCTGGCGCAGGGCGCCCACGGTTCGATGCGCGATGCGCTGTCGCTGACCGACCAGGCGATCGCCTATGCCGCCGGCGCCGTCACGCTGGATGCGGTGCAGGGCATGCTGGGTGCGCTCGACCAGTCCTACCTGATCCGCCTGCTGGACGCGCTGGCCAACCAGGACGGTGCCGACCTGATGGCGGTGGCCGACGAGATGGCCAGCCGCAGTTTGTCGTACAACGGCGCGCTGCAGGACCTGGGCACGCTGCTGCACCGGGTGGCGCTGGCGCAGACGGTGCCGGCCGCGCTGCCGGACGACCTGCCCGAGCTGGCCGATATCCAGCGCCTGGCGACCTTGTTCGATCCACAGGAAGTACAATTGTTTTACCAGATTGCGGTGCTGGGCCGTAACGAGATCGGCCTGGCGCCGGACGAGTACGCCGGCTTCACCATGACGCTGCTGCGCATGCTGGCCTTCCGTCCAGGACAGGGCGGGGCCGAGCAGGTGAGCGCGCCGGCACCGGCGGCACTGGCGCGGTCGATGCCGGCCGGCGGTGCCGCCAATGCGGGTCCGGGCCGCGCTGCCGCGGCGGCGGCGGCTGCCCAGGCGGCGCCTGGCCGTCCGGCCGCGCCACCGGCTGCCGCCGTGCATGCCCACGCACCTGCGCCTGCAACTGCACCGACACCTGCGGCGGCCGCGCCGATGCCGGCGCCGGCAGGCGCGGCACCGGCCATGACCTCGGCCCGTGCCGCCATCAATGCCGCGCTGGAAGCGGCGCGCGCCGCCGCGCGTTCGCCGGGCCAGCCCAAGCGCACGCCGGCGGGTCCGCCGGATGCGGCGGGTGGCGCGTCGGCTGCAGCCGTGGCGCCGCAACCGTCCGCGCCGCCGGCGCCATCCGCAGCACCCGCGGCGCCGGTCCGTCCGTCTGCCCCGGCTGCTTCCGCACCCTGGGATGCGCCGAACGCCGCCGCCCGTCCGCAGTCGGATGCCCGCCCCGCGGATGGCCGCCCCATGCAGCCGCAGGCGATGGGCCGGGCGCCGCAGCCGCAAGCCCAGTACCAGGCCCAGCCGCAGGGACAGGCGCAGCCTGCGGCCCGCTATGAACGCGGCGGCGAGCAAGCCGTGGCCGACGACGACGTCCCTTCCTGGGTCACCGAATTTTCCGACGACAGCGCCGTGGCCGCCGCCGCGCCCGCCGCCGCCCCGGCCGAGATGCCGGCCGCAGTCAGCCCGCCGGTCCGCAGCGCGGCCCCGGCCAGGGCGCCGCATGCCTACGTGATCACGCCGGTGCCGGCGATCGACTGGGACGGCAACTGGCCGGCGCTGGCCGCCGGACTGCCGCTGCGGGGCGTGTCCCAGCAGCTGGCCCTGCAGACCGAACTGATCGAGTGCGTGTTCGACGCCGGTGCGGCCACCTTCCGCCTGCGCGTGCCGGTCGACACGCTGCGTGCCAGCGGCAACAGCGAGAAACTGTGCGCTGCCCTGCAGGAATGCTTCCCGGCGGTGCGCGTCAACATCGACACCGAAATCGGCCCGGTCTGGTACACCGCCAGCGCCGAAGCCAAGGCCCGGCGCGAGCGCCTGCAGCAGGAAGCCGAGGCCGCTGTCGAGGCCGATCCCTTCGTGCAATCGATGGCGCAGACCTTCGATGCCTTCGTGGTGCCCGGTTCGGTGCGCCCGATCGCGACCTGACCCGGACGCCTGTCCGTTTTAATTTACCGTCCGACTTTTTTTGGAGAACACACCATGATGAAGAACCAGCTCGCAGGCATGATGAAGCAGGTCCAGTCCATGCAGGACAACATGAAGAAGGCGCAGGAAGAACTGGCGCTGATCGACGTCGAAGGCCAGTCGGGCGCCGGCCTGGTGAAGGTCGTGATGAGCTGCAAGAACGACGTCAAGCGCGTCACCATCGACCCGTCGCTGCTGGGCGACGACCGCGACATGCTGGAAGACCTGGTGGCGGCCGCGTTCAACGACGCCATCCGCAAGGCCGAAACCACTACCCAGGCAAAAATGGGCGGCCTGACCGCCGGCCTGCCGATTCCGCCGGGCTTCAAGATGCCTTTCTAAGGCAGAGAACCCATGTCCAAATCGCTCGACTTCCTGACCGAGGCCCTGCGCCGCCTGCCGGGCATCGGTCCGAAGTCGGCGCAGCGCATGGCCTTCCATTTGCTGCAGCATGACCGCGAAGGTGCGGCCATGCTGTCGCGCGCGCTGTACCAGGCGGTGGAAGCCGTTCACCACTGCGCGATGTGCAATACCTTCTCGGAAACCGAGGTGTGCGACCTCTGTGCCGACGAGAACCGCGACCGGGCACTGCTGTGCGTGGTCGAGACCCCGGCCGACCAGATCATGATCGAGCAGACCCTGACCTTCAAGGGCCTGTACTTCATCCTGATGGGCCGGCTGTCGCCGCTGGACGGCATCGGTCCCAAGGACCTGCACCTTGAAAAACTGGTGGGCCGCGCCACCGATGGCGCCGTCAAGGAAGTGGTGCTCGCCACCAACTTCACCAACGAGGGCGAGGCCACCGCCCACTACATCAGCGAGATGCTGAAGGCACGCGGGCTGAAGGTCAGCCGGCTGGCCCGCGGGGTCCCGGTCGGCGGTGAACTCGAGTACGTGGACGCCGGCACCATCGCGCGCGCCATGCTCGACCGGCGAAGTGCATAATGGGCTACCCATGAGGCCGCTGACTGCGTATTGACAGGGCTCTCCTGAAGTGGCTGTTCCGGTTGATAGTGCGCAAACTGTGCATCAGGTCCGCTGTTATCGTGGGTTTTATCGTGACCGGAACCCAGCATGCATCTTGTCGACATTACGATGTTTTACGCGGCCGAAGGCGGGGGCGTCAGCACCTACCTGAATGCCAAGGCGCACTGGCTGGCGCGCCGCAGGCGTGCCCAGAGCACTTTCCTGCGGCACACCATCATGAGCCCCAATGTCGACACCTGCGCCGATGGCGACGCTGCCCTGATCCGGATTCCCGCTGCCGGCTTGCCCGGTTTCAATGGCTACCGCATGCCCTTGTCGGTATCGGCGCCGGTGCGCCTGCTGGCGTCGGCGCGGCCCGACCTGGTGGAGGCCGGCGACGCCGGCCACTGCGCCTGGGCGGCGCTGCGCATGCGCAAGCGCTTCGATGTGCCGGCCGTGGCCTTTTACCATTCCGACCTGCCCAGCCTGGTGCAACCGCGCCTGGGACGCTGGATCGCGCGCGGCACCTGCCGCTATCTCGCCAACCTGTACCGCCAGTTCGACCTGGTGCTGGCGCCCAGCCGCGTGATGGTGCAGCAGCTGGAAGCGATCGGCGTGCGCGACGCCGTGCACCAGCCGCTCGGCATCGACAGCACGGTCTTTCACCCGCAGCGGCGCGACGCCGCCCTGCGCGCGCAGCTGGGCCTCGATCCGGACAGCCGCCTGCTGGTCTACGCCGGCCGCTTCACGACGGAAAAAAAGCTCGACGTGCTGGTCGAGGCGGTCGCCAAGCTGGGGAAACCCTACCACCTGCTGCTGGTCGGTGGCGGCGAGACGCTGCCGGAAACGATCGCGCCCGGCCCCTGGATCACGCACATCCCGTTCAAGCGCGACCAGCGTCAGCTGGCACGCCTGCTGGCCAGCGCCGACGTGCTGGTGCACCCGGGCGATTGCGAAACCTTCGGCCTGATCGTGCTCGAAGCCATGGCTTGCGGACTGCCGGTGGTGGCGGTCAACGGCGGCGGCGTGGCCGAACTGGTCGACAGCGAGACCGGCATCCTGGCCCAGCCCAACAGTGCGGACAGCCTGGCCGGCGCCATCGAGGCGGTCTACCAGGGCGACATGGCGGCCATGGGCCGGGCGGCACGGCGCAAGGCGGCCGGCCATTACGACTGGAACGCCATCCTGCCGCAGGTGTTGGGGCGCTACGACCTGTTGCTGGCCGGTCATCGGCAGGCGGCATTTGCGGGAGGGCATGTCTGTGTCACAGATTGATTCCTTGCCGGGCCAGGCGCCGGCCGCGGAGCAGCAATTGCTGTGCGTATCGATCCACGATGTGGCGCCGGCCACCTGGCCCGACTGCCTGCGCCTGGTGCAGGCGATCCGTGCGGTGGCCGACATCCCGCTGACCTGGCTGGTGGTGCCGCATTACCACTTCCGTCCGGAACGGTCGGCGGCGATGGAAGCCTGCCTCGATGCCAGCCTGGCGCGCGGCGACGAGCTGTGCCTGCACGGTTACAGCCACCTCGATACCGAAGCCAACGGCGGCGGTTTGCGCAGCCGTTTTCTGCGCAACGTGTACACGCGGCGCGAAGGCGAGTTCGCGGCCCTGGACGAAGCCGAAGCACGGAACCGCCTGGAACTCGGCCAGGCCTGGTTTGCCGAGCGCGGCTGGACGCCACAAGGCTTCGTGCCGCCGGCCTGGTTGCTGGGAGAAGGTGCGTGGCGCGCGCTGCGCGCATCGGATTTTGCATACACCACCACCTTCAGCCATTTTCACTGTCTCGGCAGCGGCAAGGCGGTGCTGTCGCCATCGATGGTGTATGCGGCGCGCAACCGCAGCGGCCGCATCCTGTCGCCGCGCGTGGCCGATGCCACCGCAAGCATGCTGGCGCGCAAGCCGCTGGTGCGCTTCAGTCTGCATCCGCCGGATGCGCGCTATCCGGAACTGGTGCGCCACATCCAGCAGGTGCTGGAGCGCCTGCTGGTTTCACGCGAGGCGGTCACCAAGCTGGAATGCGCGCGCAGGTTTGATGCAGCGCCCGGCGATCCGGCGGCCAAGGCGCCGCTGTCCGGCAAGGCTGCTGCCCGCGATCCGGCATCCGGCCACGCAGTGGCTGGCACCGGCGCCTGAGACATTACCAGCCACCCCAGAAGCCGCCCCGCCAGCGTCCCGGGTAATAGCCGGGATAGCCATTCGGCCCATAGCGCTGGATATCGTCTTTCGTACTGAGGTTGACGACGCAGTTGCGCCATGGGTCGGACCCGGCGGCGTAGCCGAGCCGCGAACAGGCAGGGCCGTAGACGGCCATCATCTGCTCGGCCTCGGCCTGCTTTTGCGCGGCGCGCTCTTGCGGCGTGGCGCAGCCGGTGAGCGCCAGGGCGGGCAGTGCGACAAGCAGCGGACTCATTATTCGTAGCAACGGACGCATGGAAACCTCCCTGGACAGGAATCGGAACACACATCAGAGTGTGTTTGCATGTGTTCAGCATAGGCGGGTGGCGGGCCATCCGCAAGTCGGCGCCGGCCTCGACCTTCCGCCGGAATTTGCCGACACGGCCTTGCTAGTTGCGCCAACATAGTTCTGCTGGCAATTTTCTGGGAAAATGCGGATTTTTCCGATAGGGAGTCGCCGATGCCGCGTGTGGAGCAAAAGCGTGCAGGCGCGCGCCGGGGGCGGCGCCTGCTTGCGCGGGTCGTCGCGTTGATCCTGGCCTTGCTGGTATTGGCAGTGCTCGGCGCCTGGCTCATCCTGCGCGCCAGCCTGCCCCAGCTCGAGGGCACGCAGCGCTCGCCGCTGCTGTCGGCCCCGGTGACGGTGGCGCGCGACGCCGACGGCGTGCCCGTGATCAGCGGCGCCAACCGGCTCGACCTGGCGTATGCGACCGGTTTCGTGCATGGCCAGGAACGCTTCTTCCAGATGGACCTGCTGCGCCGCAGTGCCGCCGGCGAACTGGCCGAACTGTTCGGGCCGCGCGCGCTGCCGCTCGACCGTGCGCACCGTCTGCACCGCTTCCGGGCCCGCGCGGCCGCGGTGTTGAACCGCATGACGCCAGGCGAGCGCAGCTTCATCGAACGCTATGCGGCCGGCGTCAACGACGGCCTGGATGCACTCGCTGCGCAGCCCTTCGAATACCTCCTGAACGGCACCGCGCCGCGACCGTGGACGGCGGCCGACTCGCTGCTGGTGGTGTGGGCGATGTACTTCGATTTGCAGGGCAACCAGGAACCGCGCGAACTGGCGCGCGGCTGGCTGGCGCAGCACCTCGATCCGGCCCACCGCGCCTTCCTGCTGCCCGAGGGCAGCCGCTGGGATGCGCCGCTGGACGCACCGGCGCTGGCGCTGGCAGCGGACCCGATCCCGGACACGGCACCGGCCTGGTGGGGCCGCAAGGACGCGGTACCGGCGCGCCAGCTGGCCGGCATCGGCTTCACGGATGCGGTCGGCAGCAACAACTATGCGCTGGCCGGCACGCGCACCGCCAGCGGCGCGGCCATCGTGTCCGACGACATGCATCTCGGCCTGCAGCTGCCCAATATCTGGTACCGGCTGGCGCTGCGCTTCCCGGACGCGCGCGGGCAGGGACGGCGCGTGGTCGGGGTCAGCCTGCCGGGCGCGCCGCCGCTGGTCATCGTCGGCAGCAACGGCCAGGTGGCCTGGGCCTTCACCAACAGCTATGCCGACACGCTCGACCTGGTGCGCCTGCAGGGGCCGACACCTGACGACCGCGCGCACGCCGGCCAGCTGCGCCTGCCCAGCGGCTGGGAAACGCCGGCCGCGCATCCGGAAACCATCCTGGTCAAGGGCGGGGCCGCGGAGCGCCTGGTGGTGCGCGAGACCAGCCTGGGCCCGATCCGCACCGCCGGCGCCGAGCTGTATGCGGTGCACTGGGTCGCGCATTCTCCGGAGGCGCTGAACCTGAACCACCTGAAGCTGGAGAGCGCGGTCACGCTGGACGATGCGCTGGCCGCCGCGGCGGCGGACGGCATCCCGGCCCAGAACATCGTCATCGGCGATGCGCGCGGCAATATCGGCTGGACCGTGGCCGGCGCGCTGCCGCGGCGCGCGCAGGGCGGCAGCGCGGTCTCGTTCCCGCTGGCGGCGGAAGGCACGCCGCCGACCTGGGACGGCTTCCTGGCCCCTGGCGAACATCCGCGTGTGGTGAATCCGGCCGGCGGTCAGCTGGTGACGGCCAACAGCCGCCAGCTGGCCGGGCCCGAGGCTGACGTGCTGGGCGACGCCGGCTTCGATCTCGGCGCGCGCACGCGCCAGTTGCGCGACAGGCTGGCACAGCTGGGGCCGAAGGCCGACGTTGCCGCGGTGTTCGGCGCCGCCCTCGACGACCGCGCCCTGTACATGGCCGGCTGGCGAGAGCGGGCGTTAGCGGCGCTCGACGATGCGGCCGTCGCCGGCCACCCGCAGCGGCGCGAATTCCGCCGCCTGCTGCAGACGGGCTGGGACGGCCATGCCAGCGTCGGTTCGGTCGGTTACCGCCTGGCGCAGCAGTTCCGTTGGTCGCTGCACGACCTGCTGTTCGCCGGCGTGAATGCCGAGATGAAGACGCTCGACCCCAGGGCGACCATGCTGGCGGCGACCACGCGCTGGTCTGACGTGGTGGCGCGCCTGCTGGACGAACGCCCGGCGGCCTGGCTGCCGGCCGGTTACGCCAGCTGGCAAGACCTGGAACTGGCCGCGGTCGACCGCAGCATCGCCGAGGTCACGCACGATGGCGTGCCCCTGGCGCAGGCAAGCTGGGGCCGCAAGAACACGGCGGCGATCGCGCACCCGTTCACGATGGCGATGCCGTTTTTGGCACGCTGGCTGGGCGCGCCGCCGGATGCGCTGCCGGGCGACGCCAACATGCCGCGCGTGGCCGGGCCGCGGTTCGGACAGTCGGAGCGGCTGACGGTGTCGCCGGGGAGGGAGGAGGAGGGTTTGTTTGATATGCCCGGGGGACAGAGCGGGCATCCTTTGTCGCCGTTCTTCTTGAAGGGACACGCCGATTGGGTGCAGGGGCGGGGGAGGCCTTTGTTGCCGGGGAAGGCGGTGTACACGCTGACGTTGTCGAGGTAGTTATCGTTAGCTCGTCGTCCCCGCGAAGGCGGGGACCCAAGTTCTGCGTGCGTTACGGGTAACGCTGGCAAAATTGGGTTCCCGCCTTCGCGGGAACGACGTTGTTCAAGGACGGTGGACGTGTGACTACTTCGCGCCCAAAGGCACCCACAACTTCTGCAGCATCCCGCTCACCGTCTCCGCCGGCGCCGGCCGGCCCAGGTAAAAACCCTGCACCAGATCGCAGCCATACTCTTCCAGCATCCCGAGCTGCTCCCCGGTCTCGACGCCTTCCGCCACCACGACCATCTTCAGACCGTGCGCCATGGCGATGATCGCGCGCGTGATCGCGGCATTCTCGGAATCCTGCGGCAAACCGCTGATGAAGCTGCGGTCGATCTTCAGCGCGCGCACGTCGAAACGTTTTAGATAGTTCATCGACGAATAGCCGGTGCCGAAGTCGTCGATCGACAGGTAGACGCCGATGCCGCGCAGCTGCTCGAGCGTGGAAAGGGTCGCCTTGGCGTCGTCCATCAGCGTGCCCTCGGTCAGCTCGAGTTCGAGCAGGCGCGGATCGAGGCCGGTATCCTGCAGGGCCGAGAGCACGATCTGGCTCAGGTTCTCGTCCTTGAACTGCTTGGCCGACAAATTCACCGCCATGCGCACCGGCCGGCGCGCCAGCTTCTGCCAGTGGCGTGCCTGGATGCAGGCGGTGCGCAGCACCCATTCGCCGATCGGCACGATCAAACCGGTCTCCTCGGCCAGCGGGATGAACTCGGTGGGCGAGACGATGCCGCGTTCGGCGTGGCGCCAGCGCACCAGCGCCTCGACGCCGACGATCTCGTTGGTACGCACGTCGAGCTGCGGCTGGTACAGCAGGTACAGCTCGTCGTTCTGCAGCGCGCGGCGCAGGCCGACTTCCAGCTTCACGTGGCTCATGATCTGCATCGTCAGCGACGACGAGTACAGCTTGGCGTTGTTCTTGCCGCAGTTCTTGGCGTGGTACATCGCGGTGTCGGCGAACTTCAGCAGCGAGGTGCAATCGTCGCCGTCTTCCGGGAACAGCGAGATGCCGATGCTGGCGGTGACGAAGATCTCGTTGCCCTCGATGATGAAGGGCCGCCGCATCGCATCCTTGACACGATGGGCCACGTTCAGCGCATGCTCCACGCGTTCCAGGTCCGGGATCAGGATCGTGAATTCGTCGCCGCCCAGGCGCGCGAGATTCGTGCCTTCGTTGGTGCCGGCGCCGTTGCCTGGGGCGGCACGCGTGACCAGCTCGGCGCGCGACAACAGGTCGCTCGGGCGGATGGTTTCGCGCAGGCGCTCCGACACCTGTTGCAGCAACTGGTCGCCGACGTTGTGGCCGAGCGTGTCGTTGATGCGCTTGAAAGCATCCAGGTCCATGAACAACACCGCGAACTTCTTGTTGCCGATCTTCGAGCGCTGCAGCTCGCGTTCCAGCATTTCCAGGAAGGCCTGGCGGTTCGGGATGCCGGTCAGGCTGTCGCAATAGGCCAGGCGCCGGATCTGTTCTTCGGCGCGTTTGCGCTCGCTGATGTCGCGCACCAGGCCCAGGACTTCCGAAGAACCGGTGGCCACCAGGCGCGCCTCGAAGTGCTGGGCTTCGCCGAAGCGGATCAGTTCGTACTCGACCGAGCGCACCTGCTGCATCCGCAGCGC
>Ga0265797_10008776_pt1 | contig 13353 bp, 6 predicted proteins | sample P2T30metagenome_FD_192433 | JGI IMG/M metagenome (GOLD analysis project Ga0265797, IMG submission 192433) | Plant litter microbial communities from East Loma Ridge, Irvine, California - P2 T30 | ecosystem: Environmental > Terrestrial > Plant litter > Unclassified | place: USA: California... | reverse complement strand
CTTAGTGCTTCCTTTCGGAATGCCAATGCCGGATGCTGATCATCATGAAGCCGAACGGACCCGCTGACACGTGCGAACTGCTGGGCTGTGTTGGCTGTGACGAGGACAAGGGCCGAGTCTGAACAACGTGGAAGGAAGTTCCGAATCTCCCACTTGGCACTCAAGGATCAATACAATGACACACGCTCGTTAAATCACCCCTCTCAACATACATCTAACATGTTCCGCCCCTGCGCGCAAGAATGCTTCCCGACCAAGTAGATTCCTCGACGACCACCGCAATCTCAACCACTTCCATCACCCAATCGGACCAGGAAATCACTGAGCTAGATCACCACCTACAACAGGTAGCCGCGGACCTGCGAGAGTTCACGCGCTCTCCACACCCTTATCATCGCCATGGATCCCAAATTAGCCAGCAAACTCGTCTCGGCGGTGGCTCTCAGCGTAATTCCAGCGGCCGCCCTCTGGTACATCAACAAGGACGACATACAGAATCAGAAGACAATGCCGCCACCTCCGAGTCCGAAGCGTCTGTGAGAGACGAGGCAAGACGCGTTGCGCTATCGGTCACGGGTAGTGAGAGCGGGACGGAAGCTGACGATGAACGTCCGGATTTCATGAAGCTGCTGCCGCCGCCCTCGCTACGGCCACGCAAAGGATTGAAGATTGGCGAGAGGAGCGAGGAAGCATTTCTATCGCCGAGTCAGCTTGACGATGAGGGGAGAGATGAGGAAGACTACTTCCGCCGGCGGAAGAGCACAACAGGCGAGAGCGACGAGGCTAGGCAGAGCAGGGAGCAGGAGGAACAGGAAAAGCTGTATCGCAGACGCTTGCATGAGTTTGCGCGCAGGAGCTCCGAAGTCGCGCTCGTCGGAGTGATCGTACTAATTGTGCTCTACGGAGAAGGCGTGTGGAAAACGGCATGGGAATGGCGCTTGGAGCTTGTGAGCCATTTGCTCATCACAGCATTGCTCATCCTGGTATACCCAATCAAACTCTCCATCGTCGACACCCGTGCCATCTACAACAAGCCCTGGCAGCGGTTCCGCGTACCTGCGTCGTTCGATCCGGCGACGGTTCTGTACCCTCCTTTCTTGCCGATACTCGTGGCGCTTACAGTGTCGCCATTAAATCCGCAAATCATCCTCCCGAATATCATCCTCGGCCTGGCTTCACTCCCGCAAAGGCTTTTCCCACGATCGAGCCGCTTTTCTGGCATCAATGTTGTGCACTGGTTGATTTCGATCCTCCCACTTTTGGTCTCAGAGCACACCAACTGGATCTCTGGCATTGCCGTGGAGAAGCCATACTCAGTGAAAGCCATTGGAGCTCTACCTACAGAGGTTTTAGTAACCCTGTATCCGCTACACCAGGCTCTGTTGCAGCCACTGCAATATCTGACCACAACGAGCCTTCTCATTTCAGAACTACACCTCCTTTCGGTGGTGTTGATCAACCTTCTACTGTTTGCACACACGCCGCAGACCATCATAATGAAAGCTTGCTTGTGGATCGGAGGGCTTTCACTTTTCGCTCTGACCGAGCGAGTTCTACATTGGAACGTCACTCTCGCTCGAGTGCCAAAATGGAAGCTTCGTCGACCAGGTCACACTGCAGAGGAACGCAAATCTCTTGTCGACGCTGTTTCAGACTTGATCCAAGTACAGCGCGCTACAGCAGCTTTCAGAGCTTCGCCGCCAGATCATGACAGCGATGCTGACGAAGACCAACCTGAGATCACTCTGAAGAAACGACCAAACGGTCCACCCAAGCTGGCAACCCGTGTATGGGAGTCACTATACACGGATGGGAATCATGATCATGAGCCCCAATCTGCCGTCGAACCGCGCAAGCTGCCATCTGTGTTGCCCAAGCTTGACGGCAGTACAACGAGACCAAGACGCAGCACAGTGCCGGAAGGCCTTGCTGCTGTGCTGAAGAGCAAAGTCACAGGGAGACGCACAAAGGGGAGGTCGTCGAACTTGCTATGGTGTCTCCAACTCACTCCTACTCAAGCTGCGCGAAGGAAGTGGCTATATGCTGCTTTAATCTATGCCGCGATTCTGGTCGTTGTGCTTGGACCAGTGCGGATATACGTCGCCCGTAAAGCACTTGACGGACAGGAGCCCATTGGCTGGGCGATCAGCTATCTTCTCGGACATCTTGGTCCAGCTCGCACCATCGTTGAATCGCTCGGCCTCCAAAAGTGGATACCACTACCTCCACTGGCCAATCCTCCTTCAAGGACATACCTCACCCTACCCATGGACATACCCCTTCTCCGCTCCTCTCTGGGCCCATCAAACCTCCGCCTCCTCCTCATAGCCTACTGGCTCCTAGTCCTCCTCGCCGGCCTCCTCGCCGTCTTCAACCTAACAGCCTACGTCGAAGTCGACACCCGCCGCAAAGTCTTCCACGGCGTCATGGTCGCCATGCTCCTCCCCTCCACCTTCGTCGACCCCTGCGCCTGCGCCCTAGCCCTAGCCCTCATCCTAGCAGTCTTCCTCCTCCTCGAAGCCGTCCGCGCAGGCCAAGTCCCACCCCTGGGAAACGCCCTCGCGCGCTTTGTCGCCCCCTACGTCGACGGCCGCGATCTGCGCGGCCCCGTCGTCGTCTCGCACATTTTCCTGCTGGTCGGCTGCGCCGTGCCGCTGTGGTTCTCCCTCGCCGCCACCCACCGCGACGCCTCGGGCTGGGAACTCGCCCGCTCCCGGCGCGACGTCGGGATGCTCTCGGGCGTCATCTGCGTCGGGATGGGCGACGCCGCCGCCAGCCTCATCGGCCGCCGCTACGGCAGGCACAAATGGTCGTGGGTCGGGGGGAAGAGTTTCGAAGGCAGCGCCGCTTTCGCTTTTGCTGTTACGCTGGGGTTGGTGTTCGGGAAGGCTTACCTGGTTCTTGGGGGTTGGGAAGATGGGGGTTCTTCTTCTTCTTCTTCTTCTGGCGTCGGGTGGCTCGCGGGGTCGACTTTTGCTGGGGTTGATTTCTGGCTGGTGTTGGGGCGCTGTTGGGCGGTGACGTGTTTCAAGGCTTTTGTTTGCGCTTGTGGGGCGAGTTTCATGGAGGCTGTGTTGACGGGGGCTAATGACAATGTTGTTGTGCCTGTTGTGCTTTGGTTGCTTGTTAAGGGGGTTAGGTTGTGATGTGAGTTAGTTGGAGGGAGGGGGGGTTTGATGTGGTAATGATGAGCATGACGGGAGGAATATTCCTCTGTGTTGTGGCACTGCGATGCATACATAGGACATATCAATCTAGCCAACGCTTTCAATTCTAGGTTGATTGGGAAACAAACTAGCACGGTTGTTAATGATGATGATGATGAAAGAACAAAGCGATGGTATTTCTCAGCTGTCTTCAACTAGTCTGTACTCCTCGATTGAGATTCGAGAAGCAGGTTCGGGTCACCGTTGTCTTATGGCCTTCAACGCAGCGCGTCAGCCCATCGCTAATCCAGAAAATCCCGCCACTCTCCCTTAGTCTTCAAATACTTAACGACTGCCAACAAACAGGTGACTCGTCGTCAGAGCTTACGATTGACGATCGGATAATCAACTCAACGCAGTCTTCAAAAAAGGGTTAGGGTTGTGTGCAAGAACATCCAAGCCGGAGCGAATCCTTCCCGTGCATTGCAACGTCGACATATCTGCCGCTGATAAGGACAACATAACACATCTACACCGCATGTAAAGGAGGCAAAATTGTAATGCATAAGAAAGAGTGGGAAAGAGTCTCTGTAATTATCAGCAACACTCCACAGAATCCGGGCATCATGGAAGAATCAACAAATTACTTAGGAGCCACGATCTTCTGGCTCTACAACATCCTTGCATTGGTCTTCACGGGAAAAACATTACAAACGCTCTACAATCTATACACGACCACTTACCAGACCAAGAAGACAAACCGGACCAACCAGCTATGGCTCTTCAGCACCCTCGCGCTCATCAGCTTCGCCACCCTGTCAACAACCATGCTTAACGTCCTAATCGAGTCCTTCAACCAATGGAAACAACAACAACAACCTTCACACAGCAATGACAACCTCCCCCTCGCAATCTGGCACTGGTCCACCACCTCCTCCCTCTTCACCGACTTCGCCGAAGGCCTAGTCCACGACTCGGCGCGCTTCTTCTGGGCTCAGACCGCCCTGCTCGCCACCCTCTCGACAGTAATCTACATGGGGACCGAAGGCCGGCAGCGCCAAATCCCCCAGCTCTGGACTTTCTTCGCCCTCAGCCAGATCCTGCCGATATCGTTTGCGCAGAACCTGTTTTATCTCGCTTTGTGCTTGACGACTCCGGAAGAAGAAGAAGAAGAATTGGAATCGGAACCGTCGACGAAAACGAAGACGAAGACGAAGTCGGAAGAGACTAAAACCAAGCCTACCACCCCCTCCCAACGAATCCTCCACTACCCCAAAACCCCCTCCATCCTCACCCTAGCAACCTACAGCCTAACCCTCGCCCTCGCCCAACTCTACGCCCACACCCCCGCCCTAATCCCCCTAGTCCTCCTAGCCCGCCTAGCCCTTCTCTTCCCCCTCCTCCTCCCAGCCCAGTTCTACACTTCCGCAGCCCAAGTCCCAGACCCGAAAATCAAAACCAACCCCCGCGCCACAGCCGACGAACTCCAGCGCGTGCTCCTCAAGACCGCGCTACTCATGACGGGCTTGAAGGGGTATCAGGCGCTGCAGGAGGGGTTTGGGGTTGGGGAGGTGGTGGGCGCTGGGTTTGGAATTAGGGGGCATCCGGCTGTGAGGGCTTTGGGGTGGGACTTTTTGTTGTGTGCGGGTGGGTTTGGGGCTTGGAATTTCTTGGGGCCGAAGGTTGCTGCTGCTGCTGCTGGTGGGGTGGAGAAGGCTGGTGCTCCTGCTGTGGCGGCGCCGGCGCAGAGTGCGAAGGAGAAGAAGAGGGAGGCGAAGGCTGCGAGGAAGAGTGGTGGTGGTGTTTCGGGGAGACGGTAAGAAAGATGGGGTGGAATCGGAGCACGCGCGCGGGAGAGTGGGATGTGTCAGGCTACATACCACCTACCGGGTAGGCAGCGGTAGTAGTGAGGCGCGAAGAGGAGAAACGAGAGCCGTGTTTACATATGCGCGGATGAAAGACATTGTACATATATTTAGATGGATAGATTGCTTCATCGGCGTCGACATGTCCAACCATCTACGGACCTCTTTGACGAAGACAGTAAAGACGATGGCAAGAAGTCTCCTCCAGACCATCGTGGACATGGAGATATCAGATCAGGTGAAGAAGTTTCATTTCATTTCTCCCGTCTCTTCGCTCTCGGCAGAATGCACAGCGAGTGACGCGCTACAATATAACAACCACAGAACAACTGCACTTTCCTTCTTCCAGTCATCAAAGTCCTACCTCGCCACGCCAGTCTGCTGCTGCTGCTGCTGCCGCTGCTGTTGCTGCGGCGGCGGCTGGGTTTGCTGTGGCCTAGGGCTCCCGTGTACGACACCTCCCGGGCTCTGCACTCCTCCGCTCTGCATCCCGGCACCTGGCACGCCTCCGGAACTACCAAGTCGCTGCATAGGCGGCTGCTGCGGCGTATGGCTACGGCTTGGAGGCCTAGTTTGACCCTGGAGACTAGGCTGAGCCATGTGCATGGAGGGACTGGCGTTCGCGCTCGCGACATGCGGACTCGCAGCGTTCATGTGAGGGCTTGACTGCGCGACCCGAGGGCTGCCACCGTTGCTCAGCTGTGCGTGTGGCGTGTTGGGAGACTGGTTCTGGCCTTGCGCTTGCGGACTCTGCTGCTGTTGAGATGGCTGCTGACGCATTTGCATCATCTGGCGTTGACGCATGAGTTGAGCATAGTTTTGCTGGTTGTTGGCGGTGGCCCCTCCAGAATTCACATGAGCGTTTTGCTGGGGCATGACCTGTTGCTGCTGCGGTGTGTGCGGCTGCTGCTGATGTGTTTGCTGCTGAGGAGCCTGCTGTTGATTCTGCACCCCTTGCTCGGATCCTCCAGCATAGCCATTGGTGCCATTGGGGACAACGGCATTGTTCTGATACGCAGTTTGGTTGTGATTGTACACCGGCGCGTTGTTCGTTCCAGGCTGTTGCTGCTGCTGCTGCTGTTGCTGTTGCTGGGGAGTGCCAATCCCGGCAGCGGCGTTCATCGCGTTTTGACGCATCTGACCAGACGATTGGGATTGATGCTTTAGCTGTTCAGTAGCAAAGTTCGTAAGCTCAGCCTCAGACATTTGAGGATAACGTGCCCTCAGCTGGTTTTTGATCTGTATGACTGCGGGAACGTGACCCGACGATAGTTGCTGAGGAAGACCGGCAGGTGTTGGAGGCGGAGGCATACTGGGAGAAGCAGACATCTGTTGCTGATTGTTTGCATGTGCTCCTTGCATGTGAGGCGTTCCATTCGGGGTCTGGTGATGGCCCTGCTGTTGAGGCTGCTGGGGTTGCTGCTGCTGTTGCGGTTGCTGCTGTTGTTGGCCTTGTGCAGGTTGTTGCTGGTTTTGTGCCTGGAAAGCGGCAAGAAGCGCCTGGTTACTTGCGAGCTGTTGGGATGTAGTAATGCCATTGACCCCAGGACTGGCCATGTTACCATTAGGCATCGGGTACTGCTGACTCGGATACTGTGCAGGCCTGTTCTGGTTCTGACTGTTGGCATGCGCCATACGCTGCATATCAGGAGTCTGGGCAGAACCTTGGCTTTGACGCATGTGGGCTTGGGGAACACCCTGCGAACTCATGTGAGGCACGGCGAGGTGGCCGCTGCGCACTGCCATGGGCGGCTGCTGACGTTGTTGATTCGCCATTTGCCCGTTGACAGCTGGTGGATGCTGGCCAGGAGCTTGTGCACCCTGTGGCTGTTGCGCGGTTTGAGGCCTCTGCTGTGCAGGCATAGCGTTTGGAATGCCCTGTTGCGCGCGGAGCATCTGGGCGTTTCGCTGCTGCTGAGCCTCCAACATCTTCTGGCGACGCTGGCGATTGACTTCAGCCATCTGGAGGTCCCTCTCGTACCTGGTCTTGCTGAACTCTTGTGGGGTGGGCATCGGTCCACGCGGCTGAGGCGGTTCGTTTGGCTGTGCCGACTTGCGCTGAGCTGCAGCACGCTGTGACTCGGCCTGCTTGAACGCTGCAGCTTCACGCTTCCGGGCAAGCTTGCGCATAGCATCAACAACCCAGAGGTAACGAGTTGTCTTGCGCTTCTCGACTCTCGTTGGCTGAGTGCGCCGCCGCACAGGCATGTGCGGTTGACTTTGTCCTGTAGTGCTGTTCTGCTGTGCTTGCTGCATTGCGGCCACTTGCGCTTGGTAACGACGTTCGACCGCTTGTTGGCTGTGTTCGAGACGCTGGTACCAAGTCTTGAAGTAGACCGTCTTGCGCATCTCGGCCGGTAGTTGCTCGAGATCCACCCAGCGTTCGAAGCACTCCCACGGTGTTCGACGTTCCACGCCACTCTTGAAAGCCGAGGGCAAGTTCATCTCGTCTGCTATCAGTGACCAGTTGAATGAGTAGTCTTTGGCCAATTTGCGCAGCTTTTGGTCATCTTCCCAAACCCATTGCGATCCGTTCCTAAACTCGTAGAAGGGCGTGCTCGGCATCTGGAACTCAGAAGGTGGCCTGAATGCGTTGTTGGCGTGGAGACGGTCGCGAATCGCCTTGTTCTCAGGGTGGAAGAGAGCAATCTCTTGATCCTCGGGTGGCATCGCAACTTCGTCGCGTGATCGCTTGGTGCTGGGCTGATCTTGAGACTCGTCCTCATCTTCGTAGTCGAACCGACTTCTCTTACGCGAGGGGTGTTGCTGTTTGGGAAGGACCTTCCCTTGCGTGAATTTTGACACCTTGATGATGGGGGCCGTCGGCTCAGTACTCGCAGGTCGCCACTCAGGAACTTCGTGAAGTGCCTTCTTGAGTGAGCCGGCTTTCTGGAGTTCTTTCACGTGGGGCACGAGCTCCACGTCCACCACCAATCTTGACTGCACATATCCGCTGCTCTGTGGTGTACTAGGCATGCCATCATCCTCGTTTGCTGATTCGCCGGCTGTTTCAAGTTCCGGTAGAGAATCGCCATGCTCGGTGGCCTTGGACGAGTTTAATGTCGGCTTCACTTTGACCTGCATATCTTTACGCTCTTCGGAAGAAGCTGCCACCCAGTCGGCGCAGCGTTGCGCCAGCCACGCGCACACACTCTTCTTCATCTTGCGTTCAGCTCTGAAATCTTTACACATCCATTTCATCTCAGCCATCATGTTGTCGTGATGCGTTACTGGCTGTGGTGGCTCGCGACACTTCTCCATTTGCCGGAAAGACCATTTGTTCGCGTTCTGAAGCTGATAAATCCGTCGGAGCATCCTGTAGTCCATGCGTTCATGTATAGATGTGAAATGATCCTCGGTCGACACGGTCTTGGTCGAAGATCTGAGCAGGTCCGGCAAGGAATTAGTCTTGATACTCGGGGAGTCATGAGCTTGAATACGGAATAGAGGTTCGAGATAGTCCCGTTCAGGGTCATCGGCTGCACCTTTGAGCGTCTTGAGGTTGGCAAGAGCAGCAAAGTTTGCCGATGGTGTGTATTGAGATTGACTTTGCTTCGACATGGGCCGTGGTGTTTGTGGAGAAGTCGGAAGGCCGGAGTGATGAGACATTGATCCATGGCGTGTGCTTCTAGGAGACATTGGCTCGGGAGAAGATCTCCGGTGACGAGGAGCGTCAGCCTCTGCTGAGAGCTGATTGTCGGATGACTTGACTGCTGATGGTGGTTCCACGATGGTGGGCAGTCCATTTGGTATTTCGGGAACTGTAGCAGCGTTGAGAGTCTCTCCATCTCCGGCGGACTTCTTGGACGATGTTCGTTGGGCCACCGTGATAGTTTCGTCGTCGGACTCGTGAGCACTGGCCTGCGATTGGTGCGCATCTCCCATCACAACGTCAGGTTTCGCGAGGCGATCCTCGGCTGTGTTTTGGGACATGGTCTGTTCTGCCTGTTTTGCCTTGACGAATGACTCTGCCTCAGTAGGTTCTGCATTTTCTTTAGCATCCGGCTCAGGTCCGTTGGCGTCCGCATTGGCAGAACGCTCCTCTGCGCTTCTAGCAGCGGCCTCACGCTCCTCCCAACGCAGTTGATCATCCGGCGTGTCAACATCACCAAGCGCCTGGCGCCTGGCGATATCCTTCTGAGCTTCCAGCTGTCGGTCGTGTTCTTCCTTGGCGCGTTGCTCCTCCGGGCTGGGTCGAAGATCGTGCGGTACCTCGACCTGGGCAGACTCTGAGCCGGGTGAAGTGTCCGGAGAGTCCTGGGGCAGCATTGGCGTAGCCGCAGAGTAGGCTCCCACCGTGGAGGATGGTGAAGATGCAACGTCGCCCTGTGTTTGCAGATGTGATGGTCGACGGCCGCCGTCTCCATTCGGTTTGTGGCGTTTGTCGGCCTCTTGCTCGCGCAAGCGTTCCTCTTGGACATCCTTGGGTGGCAAGTGGACTGTCTTTGCTGGTTTCGGTGGGCTGGCTTCCAAGTTGAGTAGCTCGTCGGTGGCGACGGTAAAGTTTGCTTCATCTTCAGGCACTGGCGGCGCAACCTTGCTCAAGGGTCCATTAGATGCATTTTTGGCATCGCCAGCTTGCCTCGAGGGCAGAGGAGTCCGTGAAGGCTGGCCTGGAGATGCCACGGTGGGTTGCTGTACAATTGCAGTGGCCATGGTGGCGGCCGAAGATGCACGGCCGGTCGCGGGAGGCTGTACCGCAAGCGCATCGGGGTTGTCGACTGATTTTGGATCGTCGAGGGTTACATTAGTAGGTCTATTGAGCTTTGAGGCGTATATGGAGGCCTCATTGGGCTGGAGTTGTGGAAAAGGTAATGACGCCTCGTCGAAGTGATGGTGGCCGCTGCGCTTGTTAGCGGAGTCGCGCGACCGGGGCGAGGGCTTGAGGGACGCGAACCTCTGTGAGCCGGTTGATTTCAGCCATAACAAATCATCGTGTGCGAATGCAGAAAGGTCACTGGTATCGAATGGACGATTGACCAGGGTGGAGATGGGCTGGTTGTGCGAGACGAGGTCGCCGATGGCTTTCAAGGCCAAAATGGTAGACGCGTACTGCGACGACTGCGACCGCGACCTGGGAGAAGACGGGTCAGCCATGCACGCTATGCATCGAAAACAATCAAAATAAAAACATGTGAGGCATGCGAAGATGGCCCCGATGGCGACATGTGAAGATTGGGATTATTACTCACGTCACGGGACGAGCATGTTGGTAGGCGTGCGCGTCGGTCGCAGCATCCATTCGAGGGAATGCACGCTCGGCATCTGTCATTCAGCGAACAACAGATGGACGAGCAAGGGAGAGAGAGGGAGAGAGTGAGTGAGTAAAGTGGATGAGGAGATGGAGAAGAGAGAGAAGAGAGGGAGACAGAGGAAATGGGGAGTTGATCTCTGGCGATGAAGTCGTTGTGCTCTTGTCTGTTGTTCAGTCGTCGTCGTCGCGCGCGGTGGGTGCTGGCTGGCTGGCTGTCTGTCTGTCTTGCGCCCGCGTTAGGTGCTGGAATCTCAGGTCGCGCGGCTTCTCACCACCTTCAAATCTCTCTCCATCCAAGATCTCTCTCTCCTTGGATTCAAAGCGCGCCAGGGACCGGCCCGCACGTAATGACATGGCCTACCCGCCGAAAAATAAGTTCCACCAGACTCGCATCAACAGCCTTTGAAGAGACGCCCATGTGAATATCATTGAAATAATATCACCACAACAACCACCACAGTATTATAATCATGCCTGACACTACCGGCAAGAGGAAGCGCGAGGATGCTGCTGTGCGTCCCAGTGCCATGAAAAAGACTACCTCCGCGGGAAAGCAGCAAAAGACTGCAGTCCTGCCTCCTCAAAAAACTAAACCTGCATCGGCATCAAAGGCCAAAAAGGCAGTCAAGCCGGTCAAGGCAAACGCTGCGATGGCAACGAACGGCGACATCGACACCCCTCTCTCTATTCAGATTGTCACTGGCTCCTACGAACGCGTGCTCCACGGCTTCACCGCAAGCGTGCCTCGCGAAGCCCTCGAGAGCAAGGACGACGACAGACCTGCAGCAACATTCTCCGACACTTTCCTCTTCGCCGCACACGCCGCGTCTGTACGCTGTCTGGCCATTTCTCCTCCAACAGAATCCGACAAGCGCTATCTCGCCACCGGTGGCTCCGACGAGCGCGTCAACGTCTACACAATCTCAACCGCACCACCAGTGAGCAATGCAACCAAAAAGCTCCCCAGCATGGCCCAAACCTCGATATCCGAAAACCCCTCGAACCGCTCCCTAGGATCTCTTCTCCACCACGACCGCGCCATCACCCGCCTTCACTTCCCAGCCAAGGGCAAACTCTTCTCTTCCGCCGAGGACAACACTATTGCAATCTCCCGCACGCGTGACTGGACGGCCCTCTCATCCATCAAAGCACCACTGCCCAAGGTCCAGGGCCGACCCTCAGGCGACACAGCAGCACCCGGCGAGATCCCCATGGGCGTCAACGACTTCGCCATTCACCCTTCGCAGAAACTCATGCTGAGCGTTGGTCGCGGCGAGAAATCCATGAGGCTGTGGAATCTGATGACCGGAAAGAAGGCCGGTGTCTTGACGTTTGAGCGTGAAGTTTTGGGTCAGGTGGGCGAGGGCAAATTCAGCAGTGGCGAAGGCAGGCGAATCCTCTTCGACGAGGCCGGCGAGAACTTCGTCGTGGGCTTCGAAAAGGGCGCGATCATCTTCGGAATCGACAACTCAAGACCTAAAGCTGTCATCAAGACCACGCCCGCGACCAAACTCCACCAGATGCACTTTGTTCCCTTGTCAGAAGAGAAGAACGTGCTCGCAGTATCGACAGAAGACGGCAGGGTGCTGTTCTTCGACATCGCCGAGGCAGCATCTCAGCCCGCACCTGAAAGCTCAAAAGCCCTGCCTATCTGCAAATGCATAGCACAAGTCGGCGGCGCGGCGGCTGGTGTGATTGGACGTACCAAAGACTTTGAGATCCTCCAACTCCCCAACAGCACCGATCTGGTTGTTGTCACCGCCAGCAGCGATGGCGCCGTGCGGTTGTGGAAGGTTGCTGCTGCCGAGATCGCCGCCACAGAAGACAGTGATGCACCAACACAGATCGGCACTCTAGTCGGTGGCCTCGAGACGAACAACAGAATCACCTGCCTGGGAGCGTTCGTGATGGATGGTTCTCACGGAAACACCAAGGTGGATCCTGATGACAACGTCTCGGGCGCGGAAGAGGCGAGTGACGATGAGAATTGATGGTAGGTAGCGGTATACTTCATCTCTGCAGACTGTACGTTATATGTATGTATAGTAGTACGTGCAAGCATCGCATTCTCACAGTCTACCTCAAATAACATGTCGTGACAATAATTCCTCATCATCGACCCACACAACATGGCCATCATTCTCTCGGCGGACAGAAAATATAGAGACAGATGTCGTCGATGCCGGCAGTAATCTGTTCCGATTAATAACCTGTCCCCGTCGAGCCATTGAAACTCCCCGCCATGGCCCATGCTCACATGTTGCTCATTGAACACCGCAGCTCGCCTTGCATGCACCCCCCACTTCCACTTCCACTTCCACTTCCACACTCCCACACCCAACAAACACAAATACAAAAACAAACATCTCTTCACCACCACCACCACAACCACAACAACAACAACAACCAAAAAAAAAGTCCAAAAAACCCCTTCAACCACAAAACCATGTCCGGAATCAAAGGCCCCGGCGCCCCCCAACCCCACCACGCCGGCCACAGCCTCCGCATCGGAATCGTGCACGCCCGCTGGAACGAAGCCATCATCAGCGCGCTCCTCGCCGGCACCCTCAAGTCGCTCAAAGCAGCCGGCGTGCGCGACGAGAACATCGTCATCCAGACCGTGCCGGGTTCCTACGAACTTCCCTACGCCGTGCAGCGCATGTACGCCGCGTCGCAGACACAGCATGCTGCTACCGCGGGGGGGAGTTTTATGGCGGGCACGAGCACGGGGACGGCGGATTTGTTGGGGAGTTCGAGTAATTTGGCGGGGCTTGCGGTCGATGAGAAGAAGGAGGAGGAGAGCACGACTACTGGAGAGGGGAGCAAGGAGCCCTTTGACGCGATCATTGCTATCGGGGCGTTGATCAAGGGATCTACGATGCACTTCGAGTACATTTCGGACGCGGTGTCGCACGCGTTGATGAGGGTGCAGCTGGACACGGGGTGCGCGGTTGTGTTTGGGTTGCTGACGCTGTTGACGGAGGAGCAGGGGCTGGAGAGGGCGGGGATTGATGCGGCGGGCAAGGGACATAATCATGGTGAGGATTGGGGCGCGGCGGCGGTGGAGTTGGGGGTGAAGAGGAGGGGG
>Ga0265797_10008775_pt1 | contig 13354 bp, 14 predicted proteins | sample P2T30metagenome_FD_192433 | JGI IMG/M metagenome (GOLD analysis project Ga0265797, IMG submission 192433) | Plant litter microbial communities from East Loma Ridge, Irvine, California - P2 T30 | ecosystem: Environmental > Terrestrial > Plant litter > Unclassified | place: USA: California... | reverse complement strand
AAACAGCCGCACTATTGATCTCTCTCTCTCTCTCTCTCTCTCCTCTCTTCTCTCGATCCCTCTCTCTAAATCCACACATACACTAAGATTCATCTAGAGAAAGAAAAAAACGAAACAAAAGTCCTCAAGATACATACACCTAAAGTAAGACAAACATCGCACATCGCCCGTCTACGCCCTCCTCCTCCCCGCAAAAAAAATCCACCAGCAACTTCATGCAATGTACATGCTCCAACGGGTAGTGTATGTGTGTGTATAATTCGCATTTTAGTGATCAATTGATTGATTGATCGATCGAGACAAACCTCTCAAGTACCACGCTGCTCGAACCAAGATGCAACGATATATCCAAACAAGCAACTTGGTACAAAAACCCACAAGTGAAGCCCAAGGAGTCGTATTAATTCTGTTGGCTGCAAATCAACACACGCAAGACATAGCTACTCTCCGCATCACCATAGGGAGTAAACCAACTACCATCTCAAACAGACGACAGTCACGCCACTTCACGTCATATCACATCACACAACACGCATCCAAATCACCAAGATAAGAGAGAGAGAGAAAAAAATTCGCAAAAAACCATATATTTCCAAAACGCACAAGCAAAGCACAAAACAAAACAAGAAAGAGCATCACACCACCATCACTCATCCCAACCCTTCCCCCCTTCTGTTCCCCCGTCTCCAAGCGCAATGGGCGTGATAGCGAACTAGATAATTGTCTCGTCTCCCTTTATTTTCTTGATTCGTCCCCCGGAAGTGCGGCCTCCTTGGTTGAAAAGAGGAATACCGCCATCCCACACAGAGACTGAACTAGCCGCACACCACCCATCGCAAACCCTTCGAGTCTAACCAGCCAAGCTTCAGCCACGTACACACACTCTCTCTTTCAGATTACAATTTGACAAATCGTCCCCTTGTTAAGCTTATTTACCTCCCCACAAGCTGGCAGACCATATCCGAAGGGGGAAACGCAAGGAAATTTACTAAAAACCGCAGGAAAGCACAAAAAGGGGGGCAGGAGGGATAATTAATGCGAGGTGAAAGCCGTAAAATGTCAAACAAAGATCAGTCATCAGCTGGAAAGCTGCCCAGTAAACGCGAGCCGTGCAAGACGTTCCAAGATAATCTGTTGGCTGTTGATCCGGAAAGAGTTGAGATGTGTTGCTTGCAAGCCGAACTGTTATGCCAATTTGAGATACCGTGTAGGTCGAGCTTCCAGAGATATGAGATAGTCGTCAGAGACCCTTGGCCGTAGTAGATGCAAGACAGTAAAATGTCTTTCTAGGTCCGTATGAGGTGTCTGACGAATGGATCCCACGAACTGATCAAGGAGCGACGCCGTCCAAAATGTTGCCAGGACGGCAATGCCGCATTTCCCATTCGTTGTGAGTGCGGAGCCGAGTCAGAAGAAGCGGTCACGCAAGAGTTGAGATGACGAATCGAAAGCCGCATCAAATCAGTAACCAGATGCATACTGGTCCCCGCCACGCTTATTGGCCGAACGAAGCTGCCTGAAAGAAAGAAGAAGGTTAGTAAGATCTGTATCTGGCGTCCCCCGCGCTAAGCGTTCTCAACACCAAACGCAAAGGAGAGGGTCCCTTACGAGGATCAGATATATCGAACTCACATTCCGGTGCCCTCCTGGCGTGCGTTGACCGGACCGCGCTTGGTGCCAGCTGCTGTGCCAGCGTTGGCAGCAGCAGTGGTGGTGACGTGGCGTCCGCGGCCCTTGTCGTCTTCCTCGCCCTGGCCCTGGTTGGCAGCCTGGGCGATGGCCTGGGCGTTCTTCTGGTACTTGTAGACGGTCCAGTCGAATACGTAGTCGTACTGGAAGCCTTCACGGACGAAGAGATCGCGGAAGATCTTGCGGAGGTACGAGTAGTCGGGCTTGTCATCGAAGCGGAGGGAGCGGGTGTAGTTGAGGTAGATGGCGAACTCGTTGGGGAAGCCACGGCAGAGGACCTCGGTGGGGGTGGTCATCTTCTTCTCCATGATGCGGTCGTATTTCTGCTTCTTGGTGGCCGCCTTAAGACCCTGCCAGGGAAGGGATCCACGGCAGAAGTAAAGCATGACATAGCCGAGGGACTCCATGTCGTCACGGCGGGATTGTTCTATAGACGTTAGTTTGTGAAGTCGAGTGAGATGCGGGATACATACCGACACCCAAGTGAGTGTTGATACTGGCGTAACGGGCGGTACCAGTCAAGTTCTTGTTCTCTCTGTAAGGAATGTGGAAGTGAGTCTTGGGATCGCGGTACTTCTTGGCCAGACCAAAGTCGATGACATTGACCTGGTTGCCGCGCTTGCCAATGCCCATGAGGAAGTTGTCGGGCTTGATATCGCGGTGGATGAAGGACTTGGCGTGGATGTACTCGATGCGGGAGATGAGCTGGTCGGCAAGGAGCAGGACAGTCTTCAGGGAGAACTTGCGGTTGCAGAAGTTGAAGAGGTCCTCAAGAGAAGGGCCGAGCAGGTCCAGGACCATGGCGTTGTAGTCGCACTCGGTTCCGAACCAGCGGACAAAGGGAATGCCAACACCGCCGGCGAGCGACTTGTAGACGCGGGCCTCATATTCGAGCTGGGGGTGCTTGGCCTTGACGCTCTCGAGCTTGATGGCAATCTCCTCACCAGAGATGATGTTGGTACCTACACACGTCAGCTGGGCTGGTCATGGCGACGGTGGGCGGTTAGCGACAACAACGTACCGAGATAGATGTCACCGAAACTGCCGCTACCAATCTTGCGGCCGATTCTGTATTTGTTGCCGACACGGAGGTCCTGTTAGTGTGTTAGCCCAAGGTGCTGCAGAGACGAGCCTATCGGCCGCCATGGGCGACAGCAAGCGGGGTCGGAGCGTACCATTGTCGTCATGCTTGCGGCCGGTTCAACCTTGAGGAGGCTGGCCTGTGGTGGTGGTGGAGGAGGTGGTGGTGTTGAGGGGGGTGGGTCGTCTGTTGTGACGATGGGGGCGCGGCGGTGTTTTGAGGATCAGCCTGCTGCAGTGGACCGGTCAGTATGAGGCTTTAGCCAACAAGGCGGTGAGTAAGCGGAGCGGGCAGCCGAGAAACGCTAAGAGAGACAGTAGAAGCGTGTTGACCGACAGGTAAAGGAAGTGCCAGCGATACAGGTGCGTGGTGGTGGTGAGAGACTGCGTCGGGCACGGGAAGCAGAGGGCGGAGCCGAGTGATGAGCTGGGCAGGCAGGACTTACTGTAGGGCGTGAATGAGCCCAACGGAATCACGACGCCAGGGGGGGTTTTGTGCGGGCTGGGGGGTGGGCGAGGTTTGCTCTTATGGCACAGGATGCTAAAAGACAGCTGCAGGGCACAGAACAGCGGAGAAGCCTGGTCAAACAAGCACGCTGCGGTCGTGGTGCTGTATCAAAGGAACGCAGACGGAGAGGTTGCAGAAGGACCACCTGCCTTCCAAGGTTGTATTCGGCCACTTTGCTTGGCGCGCTAGACGAGCTCTTTCACTGCTGCTGCCGCTGCCCGCCGCCGTGTATCAAGCCTGCGGTCCGCAAATCTGATCCCTGGGCCGCTCGGAGGAATCGCTACCCAGATCAGCGCCGTTTGCGTCTTGGGATTCCGCACATGTCCAGGGTGTCACTGTCAAAATGCCACTGCCCGTTTCAAATGCCGTCGCCTGGCACTGACTGAGCCACACCTCTGCCCCCTTTATGCATTATGCGCCAATCTGAAGTGCTTCTCAAATACTTGTCGCGTCCATGGCGCTAGATTCAACTTTCACCACCAACGTCCTGCAGCCGCCTCTACAAGACTGGTAGCGACTCGCGACGTGCTTTTGGCTACGAAGCAAAGGAAAGCATCGGTCCCAACATTGGCTCCCAGCTGTGCCGTTGTGATGTCACAATTGCGAGATGCTTCAGCACCTTTTACATATGCAGGCTGACCGAGTGCGCTATACTGGGCGAACCACCACGTCACACGTATCTGGCCGCTTGAATTCATCTACACTTTCAACCTCTCACAGCAATTATGAACGTGCGAATCCCTAGGAGTAAGCTATAGGTAGACCGCAGTGTGGCAGAGCTCGCGTTGCGTCTGGAGGTTAGTTGACTAGATTGCATGGATCCAGTCGCATCTTTGAACACTGCCTCGGACGCTTGTAGAAATCGACAACACGGTCTGCATTCGTGCTGCGCTTCAAGGCAAGCTTAAACACCCGCGCGTGACCAGAACAATAGAGCAAGAGCAATGCTATCTTCGTGATGGGGTTGATTTTGCCAAAGTCTATACAGCCATCTCAGTAAGAGATCTTGATTGATCTTCCGTCCCCGCGGCTATTGTACACTGCCTTCTAAGGCACTCGCATGCCCAAAGACCGCTCCCCATATGATGAAGTATCAGACTTAGTGGTTCGGCGCCTGGTTCTTGACGGCTGGGTTGCGCGGGTCGTTCTTGTACTCATCGGCTGTGCTAGTCAGCTTGCGAACATGGACCAAGCCGGCTGGCTGCGTCTTTCGGATGGGGATTACGCACACTGGGCCATGGCGTTGGCGGCAGAGTTGACACCGTAGAGGATGACAAGACCTGGTACGTTTGTTAATCCTATCCTCCTACAGCAACCCTTCACTTCTCCACGTTCTCCAACTCTTTCCAATGCCACACGGTGTAATTTCCCCAAATCTTGTTAGGTCCAAACAAAGTCGCGCGACGTACCAGAGACGTAGAAAGGCCACATGGGCTTGGCTGTAGGACTTAGGTTAGCCATCTTTTCGAGCTTCACTCTCCACTCTTTGCGTGGTGCAGGCCAACATACCGATCTGCGCCGGGAACTTCCTTCCGAGAAGAGGCATTGTGACTTGTTTTGGAGGGGCAATGGATCGATTGACGGTTGCGGCGAGGGATGACGGTGATGGCGGTTGAGCTTTCAAGCCGAACGACCGGAACTTCGATATGCTTGGCGTCTGCGCACGGATCCTACTATTCGCAGGTAAACAACCCCGCGACATTCCACTCCACTCACCACAGTAGACACTTCCTTGTGCTACTGAAGACACGCTTGCTATCATGGCATTGGAGGGGTGCGTGGGCTCGCTGCGGAGTAGCATGCAATTGCTCGATTCATCCATCAACATACTAGATCAAGGTGTGAGCGACTTTCCTCGACTAGCCAAAGTACTGCAGACAACACGAGTGAGTACAAGTCAAAGTATCCCGATGCATTCGCCCAGCTAACCTCGTCGCAGCACTTTGAACTCATCTCCGAGTCAGACCTCCAGACCGCGCAATCAGCACTCCTCTCAGAGATCCGCCCTGAAGTCGACAACCTCCTCAAGCGCGTTGAGAATTACTTGGACAAACTGGAACGTCGTGAACAATCCCTTATAGCCAAGTGCGATCTGAACGAGGGCAGACTTGGACGTGACAACAATGGTGGATCGGGTTCTCGACCGGCAAGTAGGACCGCACAGAGGAGTGGGGGCAAGACCATCAGCGCGCAGCAGGAACTGAGGATGAAGACATTGAGGGCAAAGAAGGACAGGCTTAGCTATGCCGTGGAGACGCTGGAGTTGCAAGCGAAGCAGAGAGAGAGGCAGTTGCGGATGAGCATGGCCGCACCACAGCAGTTTTATGACGATTAATGTTCGTCAAGTTTGAGCATCAAGAAGCATGAGTTTCGTCAAGCGTAACGGGCTGGACATGTTCTTGGTTTTGCGATTAAGATACCCCGGAGTTATTGAATACAGGCACTTCATTGTACTACACCTGACCTTAGAAACTGAGTGAGCTTTGGTATCTCATCAACCTCTTATCTGCGAAGGGATTCAGGTTTTAAAAGCTGTATCCTACAAACAAACAAACTTCTCCGTGTTATTACCGTGTTCAAGTTGAAATGGTCACTGGGAATGCTAACCGCCTTGGCGGTACCTTTTCGGCTAATCCCGAGAAGAGCCCGGGGCCGCAGAAACTCAACCTCGCAGAACACCCAACTTTCGACACGCATTGCCATTGCCCCACCACTTCGTCCATCATGAGCTCCCTCCGCATCGCCCGAGCCGCCCTCCGCGCGAGGCCCGCTGCCATTGCCCGCCCCATCCAGCGCAGAGGGTACGCCGAAGTCGCCAACGACAAGATCAAGCTCTCCCTAGCTCTCCCGCATCAGGTACGCCATACCAGCCGTCGCGACGTGTGGGGGAATGCATCTAGCTGGAACTATCGCTGGAGACCAAACGCTAACTGATTATCGACAGTCCATCTACAAGTCCCAGGATGTGTACGTCCCTCGAGACCCCGGCCGATCCCGCAATGCGAAATCGCGAAAACTGACATGAGACTGTTTGTAGTGTCCAGGTCAACCTCCCTGCGGAAACCGGTGACATGGGTGTTCTGGCAAACCACGTTGCCTCCATTGAGCAGCTGAAGCCCGGCCTAGTCGAGATCATCGAGGAGCAGGGTGGCAGCAAGCAGTTCTTCCTGTCTGGTGGATTCGCTACCGTGCAGCCAAACTCCGTCCTCAGCATCAACGCCGTCGAGGGCTACCCATTGGAGGACTTCAGCGCCGAGGTACGAGCCATCACGCGGCTTTGGAGAAATAGCGACTGACACGGGCACAGGCTGTCAGGAACCAGATCGCCGAGGCACAGAAGATTGCCAGCGGAAGCGGCAGCGAGGCCGACATTGCTGAGGCCAAGATCGAGCTTGAGGTGCGTATCGTGGGCGCAGCCACACAACAAGCACTGACATGACATAGGTCCTTGAGAGCCTCCAGGCTGCGTTGAAGTAAATGTGTCAGTAACGTTCCTTGAGCACGGTATGCGTGGTATGTATAGTAGCAATTGCACAGCATGCGTGCTTTCCGCGCCCAAAGAATAGAAGGAGCTCCATGAGGTGACCAAAACACCGCGAACCTCTTCCAGTCCCGTTCCCTCTAACCGTCTTCCACTACAACCTGGACTGAGTGCACTTGGATCCACCAGCAACCCTACGAGCTACAAATTACCTTCATTGTTATCGTCTCATCTGTTTGTCTTACTTCTTTGCACTCTGTCTTACTTTGCCCTATCTCTAAAAGCGTGTCTTACCTTACCACAGTAATTCCAGTTCTCTCTACATACAGTCATCAATCAATCCAAATACACAGCATTGCCATTTCCGTATCGGCGAAGCATCGTCCGATAGCTTAGCGTCCCATGCCCCGAGGCTTCGACCAACCCACGTCAAGTTCTGCTTCCCGAGCTGCCAATGCGGGACCACGCGAGCAGAGCCAACAACAATCGAACATAAGGATTAGACGGGGTAGATTTGAAGCTCCTGCCACAATACCGGGAGCTGGAGAAGCAAAGCAGCCATCTCTCACAACATCGAGACGCAAGTCTATTAACCCGATAGCTTCGCCCCTTCCACAATCTTCGAGAGAACCTCAACCGTTTCCAGCTGGCCGCAGATCACCTGCCTATCTTCAAGGCAAGAACCCCTACGGCCAGGTCTTGGACAGGATCGAACATCCCTATCGTGAGCCCAAAGCAGAGACAACAATAGCGGTCCCATCTGCCCAGGCTGGCTCCAGTATCGGTGAACGATCACGCGCGTCTGGTCCATCTGACTCCAAGACACGATCTCGGGCTTATGAACTAGAACGAAGCGATCCTATAATAGCACCTTCATTATCAAGACCGCCCGATGTTCCCCAATCAGTTCGTTCTGCCAAGGACTTCTTCGAGACGAGAGCCTCTCACTACCCGTCAACACCCCTTCCTCCACCTTCAACAATCGGCGTCAGCAGGAAGAGCTTTGCGCCAAAGAGTCAGCCTCCGAGTGGCGAGTGTGCTCCCACCATCACGATCGGAACAGCTACACCTCCCGTGGACATGACTGACTACAAGGAGCAATATGACCATGATGTTGAACAAGAGTCCTTGGGTCGCCGAAGGTCCACAAACATCTTTGCGGGCACACCTGAAGACGCCAGGCCTTTCGGCATCGACTTACAAGCCGCAAGTGACAGCTCTGCGCAAGAATGTATACCTGAGGGGCCGCTTGCCGGCAACGTAGAGCAAAGATTGGTTGATAAGTCAGATTCCTCTGACGAAGTTGTGAGACGCCTATCCACTCGCAGTTCAGTACTAGCTGCTGAGACCAGAGAAGCCAAGAATCCGGATCTTCAGTCGCAACGGGAGGGCAGACGTGCGAAGTCTGGTCGCAATCTTCGAAGAACTTTCGAGGAAGACCAAGGAACTTCCCCCAAACGGCTTAGGCGCAGTGGATCATACACTGCTTCTTTAGCTGAGATCAGCGATTCTTCAAAGGAACCTATCGATCGTGTCGCTGAGTGGACTCCGAGCACGGATACTGAAACTTCTAGCCAACAATTTGGGAAGTCTGTCAATGTTCGCAGGCGAGCCGAGGAGATTGTATCAAGGAATCTTGGCCACGACGGAGCGAGTGACGTCAGTTCTTCTCGACGAAGCACTATGTCAGGTCCGATCCCAACAGCCAACATTGGTGTCGAAGAGAAGTATCATGAGATTGAAGTACCGGACGACGTCGACAACCGACAAGGTTACGGACGTCGCGTCACGCAAGACTTTGGTTTTCCGGGTGCAAGAATCAAATCACACGGCACGAACAGAACTAGTAAACCACTCCGAGACCCTGGTAGTTGGACTAAGCGGGCGTGTGGTCATTTCTCATATATGGGTAAAGGCGAGCATCGCGATCATGCACAGCAGAAGATATGCTGGCAATGCTAAACTCGAGCACCACCGCCAAAACAAGTGCCAGCTACCCAACGGAGAGAACGCAGACGAGCCTTGTCTGAATCCTCAACCTCCACAACCTCTTCTTCGAAACCACTCAAAGATGATATCTGTCGTAAGCAGAGACGCCGTAGACATCACTCTGAATGTATACCATACGACAAGTGCGGAGATGCATTCGCTGACGAGTTGGGTTACATTATCGACAACATCCTCGAAGAGCATGCAAACACCTTGCAGTCTGTCATCAGCAACATCAAGAATAGTCAGCCCAGTCTTAATCAGCTTCGACGAGTATCTGGAGACCTTGTTCAGCGATGCCGTGCCAACAGCTCCTGTAGACAACGCTGTCAATCATCTTGCCAAAAAGATGATGATTGGCTTCCCCTTTGTCCATATATCCCACCCAAAACGGCAGAAAAGCTTAACGTGAGATCTGCTGGGCAACTGAAGCCGAACCTCAACGACCCTCGTTCCAGTTTGCGCGAAGCATTACAGTCGATACCTGACCTTGTCGACCTGGTCAATTCTGCAGCCGATGATCTTGGCATCGATCTCGAGCGAAGGCCTACGGTGACCGATGACGACTTGTTTCGCAATGCCCCTTACGAAAGTACGCCTCGGGAATCTGTCTCGTACCATCCAGGAGTCTCTTTGGAAGCTACAGAAGACAAGACGGCTGATGAAGAGCCGCCCACCGAAGACAGTTGGCTACAGCAAACACGGAGACATCTGACCGAGCTTTCAGAGGCGCGGGAGCAGCTTATGGACGAACTAGATTCGATTGCTGGAGATCTTGACGTCCGGCTCCAGGATCAGCAAGAAGGTGAGCAGGGGGAAGAGCTCATCGTACATCCTGTACAACGTGTACTCAGTAGAGCTTCTGTTGGCGCCTCGCACGAATCTACTTGGCATGAGAATCCACCAGCCGATTCCAACACTGCTCACGATTACTATGACGACGAGTCATCTGTCGAAACTGCGCAGCGTATGCTTGAGAGAATCCCCACGCGTCTCTCTAATGCACCTACTTGGCAGAGAAAAAGATCTACCGGCGCTACCATCGAAAAGTTCGAGGTGGGTCGCCCAAATGATCATGAAGAAGAAGCAGTTGCAAACCTTATACAACTCGTACTGAGCCGAGAACCCACTGGTGTGTCCAGCAAGGTTAGACGGTCGGAGTCCAAGCCGGTCGACTTTGCCAGTGGAAATGTCCTCAGCACGGTAAATGGCAGTATTGATCAGAGGCGGCTTAGCCGCGCACTTACCCGTATCTTCAGCCAGTCGAAAGAACCTCCATCTATCACTCGAGAGCCTTACCGAGCCGAAGACGTTTCGCCGGAAGAGATCTAGGAGGTGCTTCGAGTGGCGAGATACGAGCTTCCGGCTGCTGTTGCTTCCATCACCGCTGTTCTACAGACATTACCAGGTACTAACTACGAGCCTGCTGACGAGGTCAGAGATGGTCTAGAGCTGAACGAGCCTGCCGAGTCGATCAACGAAGCACAATATAGCCCGCAGTATGAGACAAGTGAAGATTCTCAGATCGAACAGCAATATGAGACTCAGCTTGACCAACAACGCGACGAGACTGCGCCTGACACTTACAACGACGGCCGCGGTCTGACTCCATCGCCTTCCGGGTTGAGTGTGCCAATTCAAGACCCGTATGATCAGGCACATGAGCCTGAGAACTACTCAAGCCGAGAGTCGGATGCTGAAACTCCTACCACGCACCAGGCGGACACTCCCTTCATGCTAATGGAACGCGCAGCCGTCATAGAAAGCCCTGAGACAGCTCTACCTGTTCGGAGAATGACTACAAAGCGCTTTGAACCCGAAACAGAGCACCAACGCGATGCATTGCCGCAACGGGATCCTTATACAGAGGACGAATCAGACACCCGCGCCGTGGTGGTGGGACGTTCAGCCGTTTCCGAAAGGACTGATTCTACACCACTTTCGCGAAGGATGACTGTGAAGGACTTGGCCGTAGAGTCGGAGCAGAGTATCGATGATGATGAACCTGTGTTTAAGCACTCTACTATACCACCGTCGAGACAGCCAACGGTCCGGCTGGAGTATGGGAGCAAGACCAGTGCCACACCAACGGTTATACAAGACACCAGAAGGTTTTCCTCTCTCGTTACCTCAGATCGTCTGCCAAGCCCAGAGATTGAAGAATCTCAGGAAACACAGCGCTTCGCTAGCCAACAGCGCTATCCGACCGTGCAGCCCATTCCTAAACTTGCGGAGCAAGCTACAAGAACGATTTCCTTCGTGTCTTCTGAGCCTACTCCGCCTGAAGATCTCGCTTCTCAACTGCGACGAAGACTTTCTGAAATTGGGATTGCAATGCCGTTGAGTGATTCTGCAGGTCGGCCGATGTCACCAGAGTTATCGTCGGCGCCACGCATTGTCACAGGTCTATCGCCCACAGACTCGTTTGAGATACCTTCCATAAAGACTGTAAATCGCATGTCTACTAGGAAGGCCACTCTAATGCGTTCGCGACAGCCGACGTTTAGAGAGCCAGCACGTGAATCTACACTTTCAGCACAGGGGTCGCCCGATGAAGACACATTCACAACACTACCACAAATGCAAGTCGAGGAACTAGTTCTATCACCAGTCACTTCAATATCGAACGAATCAGAACAAGTACAGTTTTTGTCTCTTAATGAGCCGACAGCAACTTCTTTGAGAAGACTGACTACAAGAGAGCCTGATTGCGCAGCGATTCCTTTAGAAACATCGCCTCACGAGGAATCTCTCCCTGTTGTTGAAGACCAAGAGCCCGATTCCCTTCCCCCCGTACAACGGATTCGCAGGATGACTACAGTTCATGCTGAGCCGACCAACGTTTTTTCGAGAAGAGAATCGGTGAAAGAGTTCAAGCGTAGTGATACTTTCTCACCAGTACAGCAGGTTCGCCGGTCGACTACTCTAGTACCGTCCCAGCAGCGGCGAGCAAGTACACAGTCACCACTTAACCAAGGCAAAGAAGATCCACTGCCTTCACCGCCAATACAGCAGACACGCCACCAAACGACTGCTGCGCCACTTTTTGAACAGCGGAGGACAAGCGCGCAACCAACACTGGTACCAGAGCAAGACCAATCTGACTTCTTACCTCCGGTACAACGCATCCGTAGGAGTACTACCGTGTTGACAATGCCTGAGACGTCTCGCGAATCATCACCGGTGGTGCAAGAGCAAGATGATCTCGATTTCTTATTACCGGTGGAACGCATACGAAGAGTTACTACTGTCTTGCCAGCTGCAAAGAGGCGCGCGAGTACGGTGGCGGAGCGCGCGATATCCCCCGAATTGTCACTATCTTTGGATCAACATGAATCTGATTTCCTATCGCGAATGGGACAGATGCGTAGGGCTACCACAGTCTCTCTGGTTACACAGCAGCGAGCAGACGCAGTTCTGGAACGTAATCTAACTCAGGAATCGTTACAAATCCTCGTTGATGATAATGATGATGAGAATGAGTTGGAGTTCTTATATCCAGTGGAGCGAATCCGCAGGGCAACTACTGGAGTACCATTCGAGCAGACAAGAGGAACAGAAGAGCTTGAGCATGACGCAACTCTCTCCGAGCCCGAAGATCCTGAGCAGCTGTTGCCGATCGGAGGAAAGGAATCTGGATTTCAACCTCTAGTAGAAAGGATACGTCGAACCACTTCTCTTTCGCCAGCCTATCAAAATGAGCTGCTTCCATTTCAGCAAACCCATCGAAAACTCATCGTGTCGCTGGCGGAAGAAGGAGAACCTACTTTCTCGCCTTCCGCAGAACGAAGCCGTCGAGCTACTACTGGATTGGCAGCCGAGCAGCAGCAGCAAGCGACGGTAGCCACTGAGCAGGAGGTTGTATTACCCGAGTCCGCATCTCGCCAACAGTCGCTGGCTGGAAAAGAAGAAGACTCCGAGTTTGCGCCTCCGGTACGACGCATTCGCAGGATGATTACTGTGGCGCCGGCAGAACGGCAGCAAAGTACTCTACAGCGTAGGCATACCGAATTTCCTCCAGAGCTGGAGATTACTCCTGAAATATTTCCCAGCGATGAGGATGAACCAGGGTCGCGACTCCAACCAGTTCGCCGAACAACCACTGCGCCACTGGGTGTACAGCAACCGATGATAGAGCCAGAGCTCGGTTCGTCAGCAGAGCTGGAATCTCAGCCTCCAGTAGGACGAATTCGCAGATCGACCACTGTACAACCAGCCATTCAGCGACAAGTAACAGTGGACCCTGGAGCCGATGCTCTGCTAGTAGAGCTAGGTTTCAATGGTGCCTTTCCAGTCATCGATGAAGTGACCGAGCTTCAACCCGCACCCAGGAGCATTCGTGGATCGACTGTATCACCAATTGAGCAAATGGCGGAGGCTTATCCTGGCACTCCTACTTCCAAGTCTGGATCTCAGGAGGGGACTTCGATTGTCGAAGAAGAGTCCGAATTCCGGCTTCCGGTTGAACGCGTTCGGCAAGCAACTGATATACAGTCGGTCGGACGACGACAAGAGTCTCGCATAGCGTCACCGGTCATTGGAGAGCCTGGAATCGAAGTTTCAATAGAGCGGATCCGCCGAACGACTACTGTACAACCGGCCTTTCA
>Ga0265797_10008774_pt1 | contig 13355 bp, 10 predicted proteins | sample P2T30metagenome_FD_192433 | JGI IMG/M metagenome (GOLD analysis project Ga0265797, IMG submission 192433) | Plant litter microbial communities from East Loma Ridge, Irvine, California - P2 T30 | ecosystem: Environmental > Terrestrial > Plant litter > Unclassified | place: USA: California... | reverse complement strand
CCACTACTTCGGGCCGGCTAAGGTGCCGCAAGAGCTGCGGGCGGCCGCGCCACCACTGTCGGCAGGCCGCGTAGGTCCATTGCTGGTTCCCATCCGCAGCATAGCCATTCACAGTTTCTATCTCCGCGGCATTCAGCACACAAAGCAACTCGTAGTAGTTAACGGGCTGGCGGAAAATGTATTCGCAGCCCAGGTCGTCAATTACCACGTTTTCCGGCGCCTCGCCAATACCCGTGCCGCAGGTATCGGACTCGCCTGCGTAGAAAGGGCCGGGGAAGTTGAAGGGATGTTTTTTCAGCCAGTGGCTCTCGTATAAAAATGGCTTTTCTTCTTCGCCGGGCTGTCGAAAAAACAGCACCTGTCGGCGCAGAAATAGGTCAAAATCGGGCCGATAGAGAAACGCCGTAAACTCGCCGTATTGCCGCAAAAATCGTTCGCTCTCCGATGCTGCCCCTCGAACACCCGCAGCTAGGCTAGCCTTGTAAGCTTCTAGCTGGGCAGCGGCATCTAGGCCAAGCGGCGACTGGGCCGGACCGGGACCACTGAACCAGGATTTAAGAATTGCCCAAATATTCATGGTGGCTGGCTTAGCCAAGACAAGAAATTACCGGCAGCCCGGCCCGCTGGCTAGCCTGGGCGGCGGCGGAAAGCAAGTACCGCATACTCACCCGAATCCCCTACCCTCACGCCGCTACGCGATGGCTTATAACTGCTCAGCTTCAGCCTTTTGCTTTAGCCTAAACAGGAAAAAAAGATGGCTACCGGGCTAATCTCAGGGCACTGACGCCTCGTAGAAACACGTGCATCAACGAGTAGTTACCATGCCCCTGCACCCCGAACTAGACAAGAAGCTGAGTAAAGTCTACGAGCCCAAAACCACTATCGACGACGTGTTTAAGGGCTACGACATCACCTTCGTGACCAATGAGCACGGCGAGCCCGTGCTCCTGTTTTTTGGCAAGCGCCGGCCCGATGGCCTCATCGCCGGCGAGCGCTACACGCGCACCATCAAGCGGCAGCCCGATGGCCTGGCCGTGAAATCGAGCCATTGGGACAACCAGGGCAAAATCATGCGCTAGGGGCCGGCCCCCTAAAACCCGGCAAGGTGTAACGCTGGCCCTTGGCCAACAGGTGCAGGCGCAGGTCGCGGATGGAAAAAACTTCGCCCGGCTCAATCTCATAAATCGTGTTGCCGGTGCACTGGTGGCCGTCGAGCAGCACCACAATACCCTGGCCGATAACTTCGAGCTCGCGGCCCTTGGTCACGAGCACGGCGGTGTCTTCCTCCAGCCCCAGGCCGATGCAGCCGGGGTTGGTGGCGATAATCTGGGCCATGCGCACAATGCGCCCGCGCTTGATGAAGTGCGTGTCGATGGCTACGTCGCGCAGCAGCTGCAAGCCGGTGGTGATATGAATCTCGTCCTTAAGAAAGCCGGCGTCATTACGGCCCTGGTATATCATGGGCGTGCTCATGGCGGCCGCCCCGGCGCTGGTGCCCGCAATGATGATGGGCTCGTGCAAGTAGCGCTCGCTCAGGCGCGTTAGTAGCGCCGTACCCCCTAGCAGCGCCGTGAGCCGCAGCTGGTCGCCGCCCGTGAACATGACCCCATCGGCCCGGTCGAGCACAGCCAGGGCCTCGGCGCTCTCGGCCTGCTCGCGGCTTTGAATGTTGAGTACTTCCACGTTTTCGACGCCCAGGTTCGTGAATACATCCACGTAGTCCTGGGCGGCCTCGTCGGCTTCTTCGGAGGCCGTGGGGATGACGACTATCGTGCGGCGGCCGGTCAGCTCATCTACAAAACGCTGCAAAATAAAATCGGCCGACTGCTCGGGGCTGCTACCGGGCTGGTCGGGGTTCTGGCGCTGTTCGTGGCCACCAATGGCCAGCAAACGGCCCTTGGGAATAGCAGAATGGGTAGGCATAAAAGGGGAAAGGAAGAAAAAAGAGCGGTGGCCCGCCCGTAGCCGGCACAGGCCCCGCGCCCAGGGGGTGGCGCGCAGGCCCGTGCCGACCGATGGTGGCAGCCGGCCCCGCGCGCAGGGGCAGCAGGCGGCCGGTCGCCGGCCCATCGCCAGCTCAAGGAGGCCGACTAGCGTTGGACCCAGGCTTTTTTACGGCGGGTTTTCGGGGCCGCCGGCTCGAAAAACACGGAATTCACTTGCGGAAAATTCGGAGCGAAAAGCCGGGGCCGGCTACTCGTCGCGCCAGATGGCCACGTAGGGCGCGGCCTCGCCCACGCGGTAGGCGCGGCGCATTACGTTGGTGTTAAACTCCATGGCTAGGTTGCCCTGCGGGTCGAGGGCGATGAAGCCCTTATCGCCCTTCAGGTCTTCGTCGCGCAGGCGCAGGGCTTGCCGGCAGGCCTCGCCCACCGGCAGGCCTTTGTACTTGACCAAGGCGTAGACCTCGTGGGCCAGCGCACCGCGCATGATTACCTCGCCATCGCCGGTGCACGACACGGCGCAGGCTTCGTTGCTGGCGTAGGTGCCGCTGCCCAGCACGGGGCTGTCGCCCACGCGGCCTTTGGCCTGGCCCTCGATGCCGCCGGTGCTGGTGGCCACAGCCAGGTTGCCAGCCTGGTCGAGGGCCACGGCGCCCACAGTATCGTGGCCAGCCAGGTGGCCCTGGTCCTGCTGCGCGATTTCGAGCCATTGCTGGCGCGTTTTAGCGGTCTGGAAGTAGCTGGGCGGGGCTAGCGGCAGGCCACAGGCCAGGGCCAGCTCCACGGCGCCTTCGCCGGTGAGGTACACGTGCGGGCTACTTTCCAGCACGGCCCTAGCCAGGCTGACTGTGTTTTGCACGTGCTGCACGCCGCTCACGGCGCCGGCTTGCAGGGTGCGCCCGTCCATAATAGCGGCATCCAGCTCGGCTTCGCCCCGCCGGTTGAGGCTAGCCCCGCGCCCCGCGTTGAAGTGCTCGTTGTCTTCGAGGCTGCGCACGGCGGCCTCTACCGCGTCGAGGGCCGGGCCGCCGCGGTGCAGCACCTGCCAGCCGGCATCGAGGGCCTGCCGGAGGCCTTTGCGCTGCTGCTCAGCCTCTTCGGGGCCTGGCTGACCGGGCGGCATCGTCACGGCGCCGCCGTGGATAACCAGGGCGTAGGTGCTCATACGTGGCCAATGGGAGTGAGCTGCCACAGCTGCCCGCAGCCGGTGGGCAGGCGCTGCAACCGGTAGTAGCCCCGCAGCAGCTGGCCATTGAAATTGAGCCGCAGCACGCCGCCGGCCAGTTCGGCAGCCAGGTTGGTGGGGCGGCCAGGCCGGGCGGGGGCTAGCTGCACGGGGCCATCTTCGACGCTGGCCAGCGCCCCGAGCAAGGGCGCGCCGGCCAACAGCCATAGCAAGATGGGCCGCCTGGCTAGCTGCTTGAGGGGCTGCGAAATAACCCAGTGGGCGCAGTGGCCGCGGGCATCTTCGAGCATCAGCTCGTGGTAGGCGGGCAGTTCGAAGGAGCGCCGCACGGCAAAGGAATAGTCGGGGGGAACGGACAGCACGTCCGGCTCGTCGAGCACTAGGGTGGGATTCATAGCAGTAGGGCAGAAAAGGGTAATTCGGTGCCTTCTTTAACGGCTGGCCGCTTGGCTCAGCAATAAGTAAAACACTGATTTTCGGCGGCTATTCTGCCAGGCTTATCTCCGTATTTGCACGGACCAGGCTCCCAGGTAGCAATATTCCCTCCTCATATTCAACGGCTTACTTTTAAGCTCATGCCCCTTGCCAAGCGGCTGCGCCCCCAGAAGCACCACCATAACCAAGGGTTTTGTAATTCGGTATGACAGGGGCTAGCCGCCGGGGCTGGGGCTTGCTGACTTATGAAAAAAGAGGAAATCCACCTGGACGACTGGCACCGCATTTTGCTGGGCCAGGCCCCGCTCGCGTTTTTGCTGGAAGCCATGCTACGCACGCTGGTGGTGTACCTGGTGCTGCTACTGGCCATGCGCCTGCTAGGCAAGCGCATGAATGCCCAGCTTTCGGTGGCCGAGCTCTCGGTGATGATTATGCTGGGCGGTATCGTGTCGGTGCCCATGCAGGTGCCCGACCGCGGCATCCTGCACGGCGTGCTGGTGCTAGGCTGCCTGGTGGGCTTGTACCGGGGCATCAACTGGCTGGCTTTCAAATACCGGCGGGTAGAGCACCTCACCCAGGGCCGCCTGGAAATAGTGGTGACCGATGGCGTGCTCGATGCGCAGGCGCTGGCCAGTACCCGGCTCTCGCGCCCCCAACTGTTTGCCAACCTGCGAGCGGCCAACATAGAGCACCTCGGCCAGGTGAAGCGCGCCTATCTCGAAGCCGACGGCGATTTTAGCATCTACCAGCAGCAGCCGGCCCGGCCCGGCCTCTCGGTGCTGCCCGGCAAAGACGAAGCCATCCGCCGGGCCGAACCGGCCGCGGCAGCGGTGGTGGTTTGCCAGTGGTGCGGCCAGCCTGAGCCCGCTGGCCGCCAGCCCACGCAGTGCCTCCGCTGCGGCCACAACCGCTGGGAAGCAGCGGTCAACAAGCTTTAAAATCTTTTAGTTAGCTAGTTATCTGCACTTCGAACATTCCCACTCCCTGGTGCATGAAACCCGAGGAAATTCACCTGAGCGACTGGGCGCGCATCCTCGTGGGCGAGGTGCCCGCCAGCTTTTACATCGAAGCGGTTCTCCGCGTAGTGTTCCTTTACCTGCTGCTGCTGGGCTCGATGCGCCTGATGGGCCGGCGCATGGGCGGCGTGCTCACCCGCAACGAGATGACGGCCATGGTAGCGCTGGCCGCGGCCAACGGCGTGGCCCTTATGGCGCCCGACCGGGGCCTGCTGCCGGTAGTGGCGGTGGCGGCCGTAGTTATCGGCTGCCAGCGGGTGGTGGCGCGGCAGGCTTTTCGCAACACAAAGTTCGAGAGCCTGGCGCTCGACGATGTGCGCCTGCTGGTAGAAGACGGCCGGCTGCTGCTCGACAACCTGGAGGCCAGCGTGCTATCGCGCGCGCAGCTACTAGCCCGGCTGCGGCAGGCCAGCCTGGCCAACCTGGGCCAGGTGCGCCGCGCCTACCAGGAAGCCAACGGCGCGTTTACCATCCTCACCTTCGAGGAGCCCCGGCCGGGCCTCTCCATTGTGCCTCCCGCCGATGCGGCTTTCCGGCAAGAGCAACCCAAGGCCGCGGGCAAATCGGCCTGCGGCAACTGCGGCCATTTGGTACCTAGCCGGGAAACGGCTAAGGCGGCCTGCCCGCGCTGCGGCAAGCACGCGTGGCAGCCCGCCGTGCAGGGCTAGGGCCGCGCCCGCCGCACCGGGTCTTTCAAGCCCAGCGCAGGGCAAAGCAAAAGGGGGCGTAAGTAGCCAGACAAGCTACTTACGCCCCCTTTTGGTCAATTAGTTATTCGCCCTAAAAGAACGTAGCTACCATGCATAGCCTTTGCTAAAGCCAGCTCTTTGAGGTAGTTAGCCGGGACTGGCCGGCGGCTACAGCACCACGAGCTTGCGGGTGGCCGTGAGGCTAGCCGTGGCAATTTGCACTAGGTAGGCGCCGGCGCCCAGGCCGGCGGCCACCGTGCGCGAGCCACCCGCCCGCAGCTGAGTCCGGTACACCTCGCGGCCGCTCAGGTCGAGCACGCGCACGGTGGCGGCGGTGTTGGCTGGCAGTTCCAGCGCAAAATCGCCACCCTGGGCGGGGTTCGGGAAAACCTGAATTTCGGGGTGCTGGCTAGCCAGCGTGGCCGTGACGACGCCCACGGCCTGGATGGCCCAGCGCTGGCCCGCGCTGCTGCTGTAGTTGCCCAGGCTCAGCTGCTGGCCGTCGGTAAGGGCGGCATTGGGTACTTCTACTACCCTATTGCCATAGAAGGCGGCTAGCACGTAGGTGCCATCGGCGGCGCGCTCCACATTGAATTGCTGGCAATTCAGCGCCGAGTTGGCTTGCAGACCCAGCTTGGTGCCGGCCTCCTCGGTGCAGTCGGTCTGGTCGGCATTGAGGTTGCTGGCCACATTGGTGAGCTTATACACGCCGCTGCCCTGGGGCACGATTTTCCACTGCTGGCAGGCCTGGCCGGTGGCCGTGCGCTGCACGAGGGCCTGGCCCGCGGCAGTGGTGCAATCAGCAGTGGCCCAGGCCTTGCCGCTGTTTTGGTTGGTGATGGTGTAGGTGCCCGCGGCGAGCCAGTCTTGGGTGGCGGCGGGCCAGCCGGCTGCATCCCAGCCCAGGCTGCCGATGCCGAGGGTGGGCGCCCCGTTGCGGCTGCGGTCGTAGTAGTGGTAGGTGAGGTAGTTGACGCCATTTTCGGCGAACAAGCCCACGTGGCCCGGCCCGAGGTAGTTGTCCTTACCCACCATAAAATCGGTGCCGCCGCCCTGCAGTAGGTCCACGCCATTTTTGTCGAGGTAGGGGCCGGTGGGGCTGGTCGAGCGGCCCATATGCACGTAGTACGTGCTGTTGATGCCCGCGCAGCAAATGCCTTTGTTATAAAACAAGTAGTAGTAGCCGCCGTGTTGCAGCACGGTAGCGGCCTCGTGCTCGCACCACGGATTGAGGCCCGCCACATTTTTGATGTTCGTATCGGCGCGCTTGCCGGTGTTGGGGTCGAGCCCTATCATCCAGATGCCGCTCAGGTGCGAGCCAAAAGCCATCCACACCTTGCCTTGTGCATCGGTAAAAACCGACGGGTCGATGCTGCCCCAGGGAGAAGTCGTATCCGAATACACCACCATGCCCTGGTCGGTCCAGGTAGTGAGGTCGGGGCTGGTAGCCAGGCCGATAGCCGACTCGCGCCCCCCTAGCGAGCACGAGTAGTACAGATAGTATTTCCCGTTCATGAACACGCATTCGGGAGCCCAAAAAATGCCTTTGAAGTTCGGTACGTAGCTCGTAATCCAGCCCGGAAAGGTACCGGCCGCAAACACCGGGGCCGCGGGCTGCCAGTTGATGAGGTCGGTCGAAGTCATGTGGTAAATCTGGTCACCCGTCGTCCAGATGTGGTACACGCCGTTGCGCTTCACCATCGTCGACGGGTCGTGCGCCCCCGGGTAGCCCTGCAAAGCCAGCGCCGCGTGGCCCGAAAAAACGGTGAGCACCAGCAACAGCAGCCGGCTAGCCCAAGCGCGCAGCGGCCGGGCCAAAGAAGGAGTAAGTGTGTTCATAGCTCAGAAAGGGTAGGACTGGAAAATGACGGGAGAAAGCAGCAAAAAGGACGTCATACTTCGCTTCGCTCCGCATGACGTCCTAACAGTATAACGAGGCTGGCTAGCCCCTATTTTTTGCCAGCTACCCGCAGCACCGTAAAGGAGTTAGGAGCCAGCGTGTAAGTCAGCGTGCTGCCTTTCACGGCGAAGGTCGATTCCTGGGGGGCGAGCTTTTTGGGCTCGGCTAGGCTGTTCTGGGTTTGCAGGTCGGCGCTGGCCATGGTTTGGGCGCGGCCGGTTTTGCCGAGGCCCTTGGCCCCAGCCAGGTTGATGCTGACGGGGCGTGGGCTGCTAGAGTAATTTACCAGCTTCACCACTACCTCGCCAGTCGGCTCGTCGGCCACGGCACTGGCGAAGAGATTGTCGGCCCCGTTTTTGGCGCCGCTAGGCATCGTTACGGGCAGTACTTTGGTGCCTTTGTTGAGGGCGTACATTTTTTGCACGTAGTAGCTCGGCGAGCCGTACGAGTTCAGGTTGTCAAACCAAATCATGTCGGGCGTCCACTGCCAGGCGTCTACGTTGGCCAAGAGTGGGGCGTAGCTCGCCATGCCCACCACATCGGCGTTGCGCTCGAGGCCGGTCATGAAGGCGGCCTCCGAAATGGCGCAGTCCCAGGTGTTCTTATTGTCGGGGCTGCCGATGGCCACGCTCTGGGCGGCGTACTCGCCGGCGAAGATTTTGGGGCCAGTGCGGGCGTACTTATCGTAGCGGTCGGCGTGCTCGCGGAACCACTGCGGCAGGGCGTAGTAATGCTCGTCCACGTACTCGGCCTTCAGCTCGCCGAGGCGCTTGCTGGCCTTGTCGAAGAGGTCGCCATCGGGGCTAGGGCCCGCGCTGCTCACGATGTCAATCTTGGGATACTTGGCCTTCACCGCCTTCGCAAACGGCTCGTAGCGCTCCAAATACTGCGGGCCCCACTGCTCGTTGCCGATGCCTATCATCTTGAGGTTGAAAGGCGCGGGGTGGCCCATGGCCACGCGCTTGGCGCCCCAGGTAGAGCTAGCCGGACCGTTGGCAAACTCGATGAGGTCGAGTGCATCCTGAATAAAAATATCCAGCGACGGGTCGCCGGTGTTAGCGGCCGGCGCCGATGCATTGGGGCCGCCTTTGGTGCTGGCGCTGCCCATCGGGGCTAGCTCGCCCGAGTTGAACTGGCAGGCCATGCCCACGTTGAGAATGGGCAGTGGCTCGGCGCCAATGTCTTCCGACAACTGGAAATACTCGAAGAAGCCCAGCCCAAACGACTGATAATAATCGGGCGTCGAGCGGTGCTTGAACTCCATGTTCCAGCGGTTGACCAAGGGCGTGCGAGCGGCCACATCGCCGATGGTTTCCTTCCACTGGTAGCGCTCCGAGAGGGTGCGACCCTCCACAATGCAGCCGCCGGGGAAGCGCAGGAAACCCGGCTTCATGTCCTTAAGCAGCTGCACGAGGTCGGTGCGCAGGCCGTTGGGGCGCTTGTTCCAGGTGTCTTTCGGGAAGAGCGAAACCACGTCTAGGTCCACCGTACCGGTGCCGTTGAGCACCAGCTTGAGGTGGGCTTTATTCTGCGTGCCGGTGGCGCGCACCACGGCCGTGTACTGCTTCCACTGGTCAGTGAAACCGGTTACGGCCACCTGGCCCAGGCTTTCGCCCTTCTCCCCTACTAGGCTAGCGGTGAGGCCATTGATGCCACCCGCACCGCGCCGGGCGTAGAACGAGAGTGTGTACTCGCCGCCCTGCTTGATGCCCATGCCCCGGAAGCCTTCGTTCTCGATACCGGCTTCGCCGCCAGCCCCATTGCGGGTGGTCAGGCGGACGTAGTGCGAATTGCTGGCCGTGATGCCCTGCTCGTTGCGCACGCTGTAGGTATCGAGGTTGGCGGCACCTTGCAGCGCCTTCCAGCCGATGAGGCGGGCGTCGGTTTCGAACGACTTATTCTTGACCAGCTCGGGGTACAGGCCCCCATCGGCCGCGAAGTTGATGTCTTCGAAAAACAGGCCGTACATGTTTTTATTGACGGCCGCGCCGGGCTTGTTTACCTGCACGGTAAGGCTAGCGGGGGCCGCCGTTTGGGCGCTCGCGGCTAGGGTACCCAGCAGGGTGAGGCCGGTGGCCAGGGCCGGGAAGCGGGAAATACTACGCATATGATAGGGAGATGGGTGGGAAGACTAGGCCGCACTGGCTAGCACTGGCGCGAGTTACGGCTGCGCCTAAACTCGCGCCGGCCATGACGTGGAGGCACAGCCTCCACTGCCGCGCCAGCGGCAATACTACGTTTGCTCAGCACCTAGGTATCAAGGATAAAGTACTGCTATTCAGGCGTAAGCTTGCCGCTGACGCGGCAGTGGAGGCTGCGCCTCCACGTCATGATAGGCACGAGTTACGCTGCGCTAAACTCGCGCCAGCGCAGCGTAACGTGCTTATGGGCTAGCCTTTGAAGGCTACTTCGTTAAAGCGCAGCTCGTTCTTAAACGTGCGCAGCTTGGTGTCCTCATCAATGATGAGGTACTCAATCCCGGCCATCTCGGCGAAGTCTTCCAGGTATTCGCTGGTCAGGTTCTGGCTATAGCCGGTGTGGTGGGCGCCGCCGGCCAAAATCCAGGCAGCGAGGCCGGTTTTCATGTCGGGGTGCACCTTCCAAAGCACGCGGGCCACGGGCAGGTTGGGCAGGTCTTGCTCGGGCGCTACGGCCTCCACGGTGTTCACAATCATGCGGAAACGGTTGCCCATATCCACGATGGTCGCATTGAGGGCCGGGCCAGCGGGGCAGTTAAAGACTAGGCGAACCGGGTCTTCCTTGCCGCCGATACCGAGGGGGTGAATCTCGGCGCGCACCTTACCTTCGGCAATCGTGGGGCAGATTTCGAGCATGTGCGAACCTAGGACTTGCTCGTTGCCGGGGGCGAAGTGGTAGGTGTAATCCTCCATGAACGAGTTGCCGCCGGGCAGGCCAGCGCCCATCACTTTCATGGCGCGCACCAGGGCCGACGTCTTCCAGTCGCCCTCGCCGCCGAAGCCGTAGCCATCGGCCATCAAGCGCTGCGTGGCAATGCCGGGCAGCTGCTTCATGCCGTGCAAATCCTCGAACGTATCGGTGAAGCCCTTGGCATTACGGTCGGTCAAAAACTTGCGCATGCCCAACTCGATGCGGGCCGCGTCGCGCAGGCTTTCGCGCTTCTCACCGCCTTCTTTCAGGTTATCACCTAACTCATATTCCTGCTCGTAGGTGGCTACCAGGCCGGCAATCTGCTCGTCGGTCACGGCGTTTACCTCGGCCACCAAGTCGCCGATACCGTAGGTGTTCACCTCGTAGCCAAACTTGATTTCGGCTTCTACTTTGTCGCCTTCCGTCACGGCTACGTAGCGCATGTTGTCGCCAAAACGCACGAAGTGAGCGCCCTGCCAGTCGGCCCAGGCACTCGCCACGCGGCTCCAGATGTTGAGGCGCTCGTGCACGTCGGTGTCCTGCCAGTGGCCCACGATAACCTTGCGGCTCAGGCGCATGCGCGAGCCGATGAACCCAAACTCGCGGTCGCCGTGCGCCGATTGGTTGGTGTTCATGAAGTCCATGTCAATGGCATCCCACGGAATGTCGCGGTTGTACTGCGTGTGCAAATGCGCCAGCGGCTTTTGCAGGATTTTCAGGCCGTTAATCCACATTTTGGCCGGCGAGAAGGTGTGCATCCAGGCAATCAGGCCCACGCAGTTCGGCGTGTTGTTGGCCTCTTGCATCAGCTTGTAAATCTCGGTCGGACCCGTCAGCACCGGCTTGTACACGATGTTGATGGGCAGCTTGGTGCCAAGCTCTTTGGCGATTTCCTGCGAGTGCTGGGCTACCTGCTCCAGGGTTTCGGGGCCGTAGAGGTGCTGCGAACCGGTGATAAACCAGGCTTCGTAAGTTGAAATGTCAATCATGGTAGTAGCGCGGACTTTCAGTCCGCGAGTGAGGCTATTGATAATAGGTTACTAGGCATTGCATTCGCGGACTAAAAGTCCGCGCTACTACTGCCCGTAGTAAGAATTGGCGCCGTGCTTGCGCTCGTAGTGTTTTTTAATCAAGGCATCCTTCAACCGTGCCACGCCCGGCTTGAGCGTGCAGCTGAGGTAAGCCAGCCGCGCCACTTCTTCAAGCACCGCGCTGTGGTACACCGCTTTCTCCACGGTTTTACCCCAGGTGAAAGGCGCGTGGTTGCCCACGAGTATCATCTCGACTTCGGCGGGCGAAAGGCCACGCTTCTCGAATTCGTTGATGATTTGCCAGCCCGTCTGGTGCTCGTAGTCGCCCGCGATAAGCTCATCGCTCATGGGCGGCGCGCAGGGCACATCGGCGGTGAGGTGGTCGGCGTGGGTGGTACCTAGGATGGGAATATCGAGCTGCGCCTGCGCCCACGCCGTAGCATAAGTGCTGTGCGTGTGCACGATACCGCCAATATTGGTCCACTCCTTGAAGAGCAGCGCGTGGGTTTTGGTGTCGGAAGAAGGCCGCTTAGTGCCCTCGACAATGTTGTTGTCGAAGTCCACTATTACGATGTCCTCGGGCTTCAGCGTGGCGTAGGGCACGCCGCTAGGCTTGATGGCGAACACGCTCTTTTCGCGGTCTACCACGCTGGCGTTGCCGAAGGTGAAGAGCACCAGCCCGAGGGCCGGTAGCTGCATATTAGCCTCGTAGCAGGCCTGCTTTAGGTCTTGATACTGGCTCATTAGGCGGTGGCGAGGGCGGGCGTTTCGGTTTCGACTACGGGCTCGGCGTGGCCGGCCGTCGCGCCTTCCACAAACTTGCCGAGCGCTTGATACTGGGCGTAGCGGGCGGCGTAGTCGGCCACGCTGACCGGGTTGGGCGTGTAGGTTTCGGCAAAGCCGCTGCCGAGGGCTTTTTGCGAAGCCAGTACATCGGGGTAGATGCCCGCGGCCACGGCCGCGTACATGGCCGCGCCCAGCGCCGGGGCCTGCTCCGACACGGCAATTTTAATGGGCCGGTCGAGCACGTCGGCCAGGGTCTGCATTACGAAGGCCGACTTCTTAGCCACGCCGCCGATGCCGATAACCTGCTTGATGGGAATACCTTCGCTTTCGAAACGCTCCACAATCTGCTTCGAGCCGTAGCAAATGGCTTCTACCAGGGCGCGGAAAACCTGCGGGGCCGAAGTGCCCATCGTCAGGTTCATCAGGGCGCCTTTGAGAGCCTGGTTGGCGTCGGGCGTGCGGCGGCCATTCACCCAATCGAGGGCGATAACGCTCGATTCGGCGGGGTCTACCTCGGCGGCGGCCTGGGTGAGCTGGCGTAGCAGGTTGTTGCTCACTTCTTCCTGGAACAGGGCTAGCTGCTCGGCGCTCAGCACCTGCGAGTGGGCTAGCGTAGCGGCCTGCAAGGGCCACTCCAGCATGTTACGGAACCACGCCAGCAGGTCACCGAAGGCCGACTGCCCGGCCTCCAGCCCTAGCATGCCGGGGATAACCGAGCCATCGACCTGCCCGCAGATGCCGGCCACCAGGCGGTCGCCCACCTCGGCGGTGGGGGCCACTACAATGTCGCAGGTGCTGGTGCCCATCACCTTCACCATCGAATAGGACTCGATTTCACCGGCCACGGCACCCGCGTGGGCGTCGAACGAGCCCACGGCAATTACCGTCTTGGTAGTCAGGCCCAAGCGGCTAGCCCACTCTTCAGAAAGATGGCCCGCTACCTCATCGGCCGTGTACGTTTCCGTGAACAATCGATTGCGTAAGCCGGCCAGTTTAGGTTCGAGGTGAGTCAGAAACTCCTCCGGGGGCAGGCCGCCCCAGCTTGCGTGCCACAGGGCCTTGTGGCCGGCGGCGCAGCGGCTGCGCTTGAAGCTAGCCAGGTCCTGGCCGGTGAGCGTGAGCGTGAGCCAGTCGCAGTGCTCCATCCAGGAGTGGGCGGCCTTGGCCACAGCCTCATCCTGGCGGGTAATGTGCATGATTTTAGCCCAAAACCACTCCGAGGAGTAAATACCGCCCTCGTACTTGGTGAAGTCCTCGCCGCCCCAGGTGCGGGCTTTGTGGTTGATTTCGGCGGCTTCGGCCAGGGCCGTGTGGTCTTTCCAGAGGATGAAGAGCGCGTTAGGATTCTCGGCAAATTCGGGCAGCATGCCCAGCAGCTGGCCCTGCTCATTTACCGGGCCGGGTGTGGAGCCGGTGGTGTCGATGGCTAGCCCCAGAATCTGCTCGGCGGGCACTTTGAGGGCCACTTCGCGCACGGTGG
>Ga0265797_10008773_pt1 | contig 13357 bp, 10 predicted proteins | sample P2T30metagenome_FD_192433 | JGI IMG/M metagenome (GOLD analysis project Ga0265797, IMG submission 192433) | Plant litter microbial communities from East Loma Ridge, Irvine, California - P2 T30 | ecosystem: Environmental > Terrestrial > Plant litter > Unclassified | place: USA: California... | reverse complement strand
GATGCTGGCAGAGCTTGAAGAGATCATGCAGTACAAGCAGAACGACGGCAACCTTGAGAAGCAGAGGAGCATGCGCAAGACCTGGATGAAGCGGCTTAGAGGGCTGCAACCAAACCCAGAGGTCTGGCAACGCATGATCAAGGTGCGACAACTTGTCATCTCACCAAAAGAAGGCACCGATATGTGGATCAAGTACACCAACCTTTGCCGTAAGAGCAACAGAATGAACCTCGCGAACAAGGCGCTACAAAAGTTGCTGGACATCGAGAGCACTGGCGATAGCACTGTGGTCGAGTTCGTACGCAACAACGCTCACGAGATCTCTCATCCAGTCGCATACACAACCTACAAGTACATGTGGGCCGACCAAAATTACAAGCAGGAGGCTCTCGATAGTATGAAGGACTTCACCGGTCGACTCTCCGAGGATCTCGCAATGCGAACTCGGGCTGCAGCCAACCCAATGATGGCACAGAATGGAATGAACGGTATGTCCAATGGACAGCACATGTTTACCAACATGAATCCCTTCGCTGCCACGAATGGACACAATGGAGTCAATGGCATGAATGGTTCAAGCATGCTAAACGGATCAAACCTAGGTGTCTCGCCTACCGAATTAGCCGAGAGTCATCGTCTGCTCGCAAAGTGCTACCTCAAGCAGGGTGACTGGCAGCAAGAGCTTCAAGATGGCGAGTGGGAACACGAGTTCGTCCACGAGATCTTAGCAGCTTATGCAGCTGCTACACGCTACAACAAAGACTGGTACAAGGCCTGGCACGCTTGGGCTCTGGCCAACTTCGAAGTCATCAATTCGATCACATCCAAGTCCGACAGGGAGGCAACTGAAGTGCCTAATAACATCATCCACGATCACGTCATCCCGGCTATCCAGGGCTTCTTCAAGTCGATCGCGCTGTCTTCAACTAGTTCGCTGCAAGACACACTCAGGTTGCTTACCTTGTGGTTCAGTTATGGTGGTAGGGAGGGCGTTAATCGCACAATCACCGAGGGCACGAAGTCGGTACCCATTGATACATGGCTTGAGGTCATTCCACAGTTGCTTGCTAGAATCAACCAGCCCAACGCCGTGGTCAGGCAATCGATTCATCAACTACTCATCGAAGTCGGCAAAGCACATCCACAGGCTTTGGTTTTCCCATTGACTGTGTCAATGAAATCAGACGTTTCGCGACGACAGCGATCCGCTAAGGAGCTCATGGAGGCTATGCGCGAACACTCGCCAAAACTGGTCGAACAAGCCGATCTTGTCAGTCATGAACTCATCCGTATTGCCGTACTCTGGCACGAGCAATGGCATGAGGGTCTCGAGGAAGCCAGTAGGCTCTACTTCGGCGACCATAACATCGATGGCATGTTTGCCACACTCGCGCCTCTCCACGCAATGCTCGACAAGGGCCCAGAGACTCTACGAGAGATTTCCTTCATTCAGTCTTTCGGTCGCGAACTCCAAGAAGCGCGTGACTGGTGCAATACATTCAGGACTTCTGGTGAAATCGGTGATCTCAACCAGGCATGGGACCTCTACTACCAGGTGTTCCGCAAGATCGCTCGCCAACTGCCATCCTTGATGACGCTTGAGTTGCAATATGTCTCACCAAAACTCAAGGATGCGCACGACCTGGAGCTTGCTGTGCCCGGAACGTACCAAGTCGGCAAGCAGGTTATCCGGATCATCTCGTTCGACCCGGTTGCATCTGTCATCCAGTCCAAGCAGCGGCCCAGGAAGTTGGAGATGCGCGGAAGTGACGGCAAGGCGCATACCCACATCCTCAAGGGCCACGAGGATATTCGTCAAGATGAACGTGTCATGCAACTCTTCGGTCTCTGTAACACCTTGCTTTCCAACGATGTGGAGTCACGGAAGCGACATCTTAACATTCAACGCTATGCCGCGGTTCCACTTAGTACGCAGTCCGGTTTGCTTGGGTTTGTCCCTAACAGCGACACGCTTCATGTGCTCATCCGAGAGTATCGGGATAGTAGAAAGATTCTCCTCAACATCGAGCACCGTATCATGTTACAAATGGCGCCCGACTACGACTGTCTTACACTCATGCAGAAGGTTGAGGTCTTTGGCTACGCGCTCGATAACACCACAGGTCAAGATCTATACCGTGTCCTGTGGCTCAAGTCTAAATCCTCGGAAGCCTGGCTTGACCGCCGCACAAACTACACGCGTTCGCTCGCCGTCATGTCCATGGTCGGTTACATTTTGGGTCTCGGCGATCGCCACCCTAGTAACTTGATGCTGGATCGCGTCACTGGCAAGATCATCCACATCGATTTCGGAGATTGTTTCGAAGTGGCTATGCATCGGGAGAAGTACCCCGAACGTGTACCATTCCGATTGACGCGCATGTTGACGTATGCCATGGAAGTCAGTAACATTGAGGGTAGCTACCGGACGACTTGCGAGCACGTCATGCGGGTGTTGAGGAGTAACAAGGAGAGTGTCATGGCTGTGCTTGAAGCTGTAAGTTCTTTCCTCTTCCTATATGCATATCTCTTTACTAACATAACACTACAGTTCATCCACGACCCCCTCCTAACCTGGCGCCTAAACCACCGCGACACCTCCCCCGTCGAACCCAACTACCCCTCCGAGCGCCGCCAATCAATCATGGTCGGCGACCCCAACAACCCCAACGGCAACGACCCCCACCAAATGCCCAGTATCGTCGGTCGACCCCGTCATCGCTCTTCCGTCGCTCCTCCTCAGAATAACGATGTCGATGCCAAGGAAGTGCAGAATGCAAGGGCACTGCAGGTCCTGTCCCGTGTCAAGGAGAAGTTGACAGGTAAGGACTTTGGCAAGGGCGAGGAATTGAGGACGGAGATGCAGGTCGATAGGCTGATCAAGGAGGCGACAAACTTGGAGAACTTGTGTCAGCATTATATTGGTTGGTGTAGTTTCTGGTAGGCTGCTTGCCATACCCTATCGGTCTAAGCGAACGATTGTTTGGCGGGTGGGTGCATGAGTGGCATTAGCATGGTGGAGTTTTGGGACGTGTGCTTTTCATGGGCGAGTTTCGTGTATTAGTATGACTTGTTCAATTCACTGAGCGGCATTGCAGTGGTGCTTTTGGTGTTGGGGAGAGTAGCGAAACGGCTTGTAGTGGGTGGTGAGCCTGCTACTATAATGATGATATTACTGATTTTATGAAGATTTCTCAATGTGATCGTGCGTGTACTTTGATCATGTCATGTGGCTTTTGGATTGAGTTTACTGCTGCATACGAGACATATCACGACACTGTCCCTTGTGGGGGGAACAATCCTGTAGGATTCAGAATATTGGGTTTCGTGCTATCCGAAGTTGGCAGGCATCGTGGTTCGTAATACGAAGTAGTGAAGATCTGTATTCCGAAAAGAAACGCATGCAAATGTCAGCTATGACGCGTATAGCATAGTTCCTTTTCTCTTGCCGTGCTTGCCAGTACCGAGGCGGAACGACGGCAGACGGTGAAGATTATTTACCAGCTATATGGTAACGGTGTTCTAGACTAACGTCTGATGAGGACTGTTCGAAAGAGGAAGGCACCGATTATTCTCCGTAGAGATGCAACACAGAGTTTTCGGTTTTTCGGGTGAACCGCTTTAGGCGGTGGATGAAGTTGCACAGAGAAAAAGTATCGCATGTTTCGAATCGCATACGCCAAACATAACCAGTCGCTCGAAGATCAACATCACCGTAGGACGTCAGTCATCGCGGTCGAATCTGGGGCCATCAACACGGTAGTCTACCAACAGAGGTCGAAGCCAAGACGCGGATTATGGATATGTCGAAGATACACCCATACGTCATAGCGTTGGGTCGAGAAGAACCAAGTGGGTCAAGGGTCTCCGCGTTCTCTTTTGCGATCGAAGATGCCGTTCGTGCCAGATCTAATCCGCGCACATGACAAGATGAACGTGTCGTGATGTACTCATCATCCGTATTAACCGCAGTAGTTGCGATAGCCTACGCGGAAACCATGATCCTGTAGCAATGCTGGCGTAGCGCGGCTTGCGTGGGCCTTGAGTGGTTTGCTCGTGTGCTTGGTTACCGTGCCCGGACAATATCGCATACATCAACATTGGAACATACGAACTTGAGTTGGATTGGGCCTGCATATCTCCTTGTATTGGGCTGTTGGTGTTTTGAATAGACGTTGGGTATCTAGATACGGCCTGGTTCTCGGCCGTGCTGGCCCTGTCTTACTGTACTGACAGAATCTCCGAGAGTCCACAAGCAGTCCGCTCGCTATCACGAAGATGCTATTCCCGCCAGTGATGGGAGCGACATGGATGTTGACCCTTGTTACGCGATCAAAGACGGTGACGGTAACCTGCAGATAGCAGTCTGAAACTCGAGGGTTTGCTCTTGGATTATGTTCCGAGTTCCCGCTAAACAGAGGCATTTCAAGGGGGCCGGCTAGATAGCCGAGATGGTGTGCCCGCTATGGCCATGACTACGCAACTTTGCTGGCTTCTGGTTTGTTGCGACTGGAAGTGCGGCAGATCGACGGGGTGGGGGCTGGTCAAAAACTGTTGTAGCGGTGCTTCAATGGGAAGGCGTGCAGATACATAGGGTTGGGTATCGCCGAAGTTTTGTTTCAGGTCTTCACTTGAGGTTCTTCTACAGTCTTCTCTTTCTGTTTCGCGTCAAAACAAAGGCTCCGATTAGCTCTGCAGAGGCGACGATAAGACGATAGGAGAGTGACATCATTGGGTTGTTGCTGAACCACAATTTCCAAGACATTCGCTCGCCCCGCGGGCCCGCTTGTACTGCTGCGGCCTGACTTGGCATCATGAGCCGCAACGCTCAGAACCTCCGCTTGCCAACTAATGACAGCTTCCCACCTTTTTCCAACGTTCAACGGCCCGCATCAAGTTCCTCTACCGCCTCAGTGTCGAGTGCAGAGGAGAGGCTGCAATGGCGCAGTCACCCGAATGTCGCGACGCCGTTTGCGGATCCGTCATTTCAGAACCCGTTCGATGACCCCAACCTCGCATTGGCATCGCCCCTGAGCCGCGATGAACCTGAAGGCCTTGCAAATGATGTTCAGAAGCAGATTCAGCGGGAAGAGGAGGAAGAGGAGTACCATGGGGATGCCAATGAGAGGACCGACACCACTTCTACAGAGAAGACCGATGATTCCGTTTGCCAGAACCCGAGGGCATTGACGGCTGTCACTAGCAGGAGCACGAAACACAGCGCCCGTGGAGCAGACGTGCCGGAGGATAGGAAGACGCTCAGCTTCAAGGAGCGCATACGGCATTTTACCTGGACCTGGTTCTGCCTTACTATGGCTACCGGAGGCATTGCTAACGTTCTGTACACCGTGCCTTTCCGCTTCCACGGCCTCTACGCGCTCGGTTGTATCTTCTTCATCTTCAACATAGTCCTGTTTCTATTCAACGTCGCGATGATCTCTTGCCGATTCTACTTCTACCCACGAACGTTCAAGGCTTCGTTTTTACATCCTACCGAATCGCTGTTCATCCCCGCGGCCGTGGTCAGCTTTGGTATCATCTTGATCAATGTCAGTCAATATGGAGTTGACATGGCTGGGGTGGGAGAGTGGTTGGAGCGATGCATGATTGTGTTGTTTTGGATGGACTGCGGCCTTGCTGTTTGCTTCTCTATTGGCATCTACCTGCTCATGTTCGTTTCTCTAGTCAACTCTCTGATGAACGCTATGCTAACAATTCCAGGTGGTCAACCACAACTTTCACCATATCTCAGATGACGCCCATCTGGATCTTCCCAGCATATCCTTTGCTCATCATCGGACCTCATGCCGGTAACCTCGCACCCAAGGTCGAAGATCCAACCATATCACTCACCATCATCTTGACCGGATATGTCATCCAAGGCATTGGCTTCCTTGTGTCGCTCATGATTTACGCTGCTTTCATTTACCGCCTCATGACACAGAAGCTTCCTAAAGAATCCCTCCGCCCGGGTATGTTCATCAGTGTCGGTCCTTCTGGATTCACCATCGCCGGAGTTGTCATGATGGGCCAAGAGCTTCCGAAGACCGTACCCAGCGACTTCATGGGCGAGGGCAATGGCGAGCTCGCTGGTAAAGTCGGCATGATATGCGCAAATTACATGGGCCTCTGGCTCTGGGGTCTAGCACTATGGTTCTTCTTCGTCAGTGTCGGCGCGCATTACTCATGTGCCAGGCGCGGAAAGATGGATTTCGCGATGACATGGTACTCTTTCATCTTCCCTAACACCGCACTCACGACATCCACCTTCGCCATCGCCCGCGCCCTCAACGGCAACAAGCCCATCGAATACATCGGCTGCGCAATGACTATCGCACTCATTGCCATGTGGTTCTTCGTCATCTACATGAACGTTCGCGCTGTCGTCATCCGTCAAATACTGTGGCCAGAGAAGCAAGAGGATAGGACCGAAGGTGGGTGGAAACAACAAAGTGCAGAAGAACAGCAGAGGAGGCAGAGGGAAAGGGAGTTGGCCGATGGTGGGGAGAGTATGAGAGGTAGGGCATGGAGTCGCGCAAGGACATTTACCAGGCGTGAGGGTCAGGGGACAGGTATGCCTACATTGGAGAGGTCTCAAACTGATGCTGGTGCGCGCAAGAGAGGATGGAGTTTTAGGAGGTAGGAGAAATGAGTTGCGCGTATAAAGAAAAGAGGTTACTAGTATTTGTGTAGATTCAGTCGATACCCCTTAGAGCGATGTTTTGATTGAGCGTTGGTATTGGTTTTGTTAGCTACATGTAGATTAGCTGTGCTGTCTTATCAACCACAACATTTTACGAAATCTGGTCTCATCCCAAGCATGTTGGCATTTGATACTATAAGGATCTCAGCGGATGCTTTGGAGCCGGTGTTCAATGGCTGGGATTTATCAACAGCACCCTCCATGCCTGGGCGCTTGCATCTAGCCGAGTGAGCTCGCTAAGCTTAATCGGGTTAAAGTATTGGTGTGGACGAGATGGTGCCGTGGTCCTGCAAGCTCGACGCGTCGCGACTTTTCATGCTGCACAATGCTTCCAAGCGCTCTCAATCCTCTGAACGAAAAAATAATGAAGTCGCGTATACATGATCGCATAAGTCTAGTGTAGAGAGATGTCGTCCATCGCGTTAGTTATGTTGAAATGCGACAGGCTACTGGGGCGAAGCCGCAAGGTCCTCCATCCGCAACCAATCACCCCCGTTTCGTGACGTGGGCAAGAGAACTTGGCAGCTTTGAGCTCAGCCTCCTATCGCAGTCTTGCTGCTACCTAGACTCAAATCCTTGTTGCACACTCGAACTTGAGACCTTCTGTATCCTCTCTCCCGTTCCAGAATCCTCCTTCCATTCCTCATCTTTTCGAGGTTTACTCAGTGAATATCAATTATTGTTAGCCAGGTACTACCGCCATGCATAGACAAGCTGCCTACCCATACGTCAACCCGGTTCTCGCTTCCACTAGACCCTTGGCTACCTCCGCAACCGTCTCCTCTGCCTCAGCATATCCTGCCACCACAAGATACTCGGGCACCTCCTCAGACTTCTCCGCTTCGGCGAACCGCAACGATGAACAAACAAGCTCGCAGCTGACGAACGCTGAGAGCGAATTAACACAACATTTGAGAATCCTGGTTGGCGACCACCTGGAGCTGGATGGGACCAATGGGCCAGAAACCGATTTACTTCCCTACGAGCATGTGCGAATGCTAGGTCATGGTGGCACAGCAAGCGTTGAGATGGTCCGCGATGTTCATACGGGTTCGGTTTACGCACGAAAGGTCGTCAAGAACGTTTATTCGCGTAACATGAGAGAAGCCAAGCAAGCGCTCCTCAATGAAGTCAAGGTCATGAAGCGCTTAGTTGCGCATCACCATGTCGTCCGAGTACATGGTACCTATACTAAAGGAAGAGAGCTTGCCATGATCCTTGACCCGGTCGCGGATGGCGGAGACCTAGCGAGCTTCCTACAAAACTACCGTGACCAAGGCTTTTCCTGGCATAAAGATTCTACCAACAAGGAGAATCTTGCCCAGAACAATATTTTGCGCAAAGCTCCTTACTGTTTGGTTTCAGCCCTAGCCTTCATCCACAAACAGACTATCCGACACAAAGACATCAAGCCACAGAACATATTGATCCATCGGGGGCGCGTCATGTACACAGACTTTGGTCTTGCGTACGACTTTGGTGACGCCGGCCGAAGCACAACTACTGGGTACGTACAAGGTATGACCAGACGATACTGCGCTCCTGAGGTCATCGAGCGTGGAAGTCGAAACTCAAAATCGGATGTCTTTTCTCTTGGATGCGTATTCATCGAGATCTACTTAGCCCTGGCGGATGATGCTGAGCATGATCGGATATATCGAGAGGTCTACCATGAGGTTGTTTACGCTCATCCAAATGGTATACCACTGCCTTATTCATTCATCCGAATTTTTGCGCTCCTGCGAGCAGTAGTTCCGAAGATGATGCGGAAAGACCCGAGCTTGAGGCCCTCTGCCTGCGCAGTCGCCAACCTCATCTTGACTGATGAGAGTTTCAGCAAAAGTCCTGACCTATGCGTAGAATGTAGTGGATTCTCTATTTCGGGCGATAACAACGAATTACTTCGTCTGCTGCCAGCCACCATTTAGCAAGCTCACGGGTATGAGGGTAAAACAGGGGTCAAAATCCAGGCTCTCATAATTTACAGATGGGTACAGATGTCTGCATACTATGGGGGATCTGGAAACTCACTTAGTCTACATCAATCGATACGACATCCATGCTGGAGGGTCGCCTGCTCGCCTTATTTGGCATGTTGGACACACCGGAGGAATCTAGCATTGAACGTCAAGTGTCATATAGAGATCGCTCTTTAACTTGCTGAGCCAATAGACTTATGATTATCGACTCCTTCTCTACCTCTCTAAATCATTGGCATATCCTCCATACCCGGGAGATCCGTCAGCCAGCCATCATGCTCCTCATGCACACGGTTGGGTACAACACATTTGTTGCCATCAGCAGGCTGCTGCGTCTTCAAGCTACCGCAGTTCGCACCCATGCAGCCCTTGGCGTCATCCATAGCCTTCTGAAGCGAGTCGTCCTTCCAGCCGAAGACGTAGTCTCCATGCTGTCCATATCCAGTGTTGTCTCCAGTAGAAAGGACGAAAGGCTGCGAGCCATCGGCGGGCCACTCAGCTTTGTTGTTGAACTTGCTAGTGTCCCAGACGATCTAAAATGAAGTCAGCTTTGGTGTATGAGTGAGAAAGTCTTGGATCTTACCTCGAGCATGACCTGCGGGATCTTCACCGGGTGTGTTGAAGGACATGCGCCACCAGTGCCAGTACCAGAGAAGAGAGCTGGGCCATTGCTGGGGTATGCGACATGAGACTTGTGGTCCGGCGAGTCGAGGTTCTTTCCGTCCCAGCACCTATCGATGGGTCAGTGACATACAAGGGTGAGTGGTGCGAGGGATTTTACTTACGTTGGGTAAAGAATGTTGCTGCGTATGCCACCTGGGCAAGGTGTCGTAGGGAAGCCTTCGGTGTCGAGTCTTGATACGTTAGCATGTAATTGAGTATAATGAAACATGCATCCTCACTTAGCATCCTGGCAAGGTGCAGCATTGTCACCACCAAAGTTAGGCGCGTTGTAGCAGCGAAAGCAGGTCTGAGATTTCAAATTCTTGGATTTGCGGTTGGTGGCATCACCCACGAGCATGCGGAACCCCTGTGTGCTTTGTTAGAGATCAGAGCTGCATAAGAATCGATCTTGCTTACGGGCTTGAAGGCTGTGACTTGGCCCTTGCCACCGGAGACGTAGTAAACAACGAAGCCTCCAGTGGTCTTGCCAGTGTACTTGTCGTTGAAAAGATCCCTATGATATATCAGTACAAAGAACGACTGACCGTTCATTGGAATGTTTACCTGTTGGGAATTTGAGGCACACGCTTGTAGGTTCCGTTACGTGCCTTGAAGTACACGTTCGCGGTCCAGTAGTTGGAAAGCTGTCATCCACTCTGTCAGCCATTATGCACCACGCGTACATCTTCCCGTCTTGACTTACATCCTCAGAGTACCCGCATGTAGTGCAAGTCGCCAGCTTGGAGATATCGGTTGATTGCATTGTGATGTTGAACGCGTTTCCTCCAACCACCTGATGCATATGTGGTGAAGGAGCTTGGCCAGGGTTTACGAGGGGATCGATCCGATCGATGACATTCTGAGCGCAGCCGAAACGCAACATAGTGAAGCCCTGGCCGCCAAAGCCTTGAGGCATAGCCTGCGCGAGGGCGGCGAAAAAGAGAGTCGAGAGAAGCATGACGACTGTGAGGTTGATTCACTGGAGGATGCAGAGATGGAGTGAAGAAGTACGGAAGGGTGCAAGGAAGATGCAATGGCAGATAAAGTACTTCGAGAGATGTTCTATGCGGTGTTCACACGAGCCCGATGCGATCCAGACGTGGAACGTTTGCCATCCATCTCACCTTCGACGTTTGCTATACAACTGCCGATCCCATCTCTACCAAAGGATACATATTGGGGTTACCACAACTTAACCTACTGTGTACGTCCTCGTGGCATAAAGGTAATGTCGGCAGTTGCGGAACTAATTTGCTGATCCCGCATTCGGCTAAAGGCTTGAGATTGCTTGACCAACCCGACCGACGTTTCGCACGACAGGTGGTACCGGAGCACGGGGATCGACGTAGCGTCGTGGGGAAGCTGGGGCATATTGTAAATGAGAAGATGTGGATGGAAATGGGGTCATCAGAAAGGCCGGAGTGATGGAATGAGGCATGAATTGAACTGCACTTCGCGTCCTACTCTACCATTGCTGTCATACGCTGACATATCAGCCTCATGAGTCCAAAAACGAGTAGAGCTAAGCAAGTGCAGGGATTGAGTCTGCAACAGCCTTGATTCCAGCATTCCAGATGTCGCCCATCCGCGAATAGCCCGCAGCGTTCCTGTCAAACTGATTAGCTGATTGTTTTCTCGTAGACTATTACGCGGGTGGGATCCATTGCTTACGGGTGCAAGTTATCGCTCAGCTCGCTGCTTGAGTTGAGTACATTCATGTCGACAATCGAAACCTTTGATCCCTTGCTGACTCTGGCAGCAACGATAGCAGGCAACGCATTGTTGAAGGTCTTGATCGTCGCATTAAGACCAGACTGCTTTGACGGGATAATCTTAGCCACGATAACAACCGCATTCGGAACTGCCTTCAGAACATCATCGATCAAAAGTCCAAGTCGTCTCGGCGCATCAGCATCAGGTTCCGAAGCAGGGTTTCCACGGTTCAGGTCGTTAGTGCCGGCATGGAGCAAGACGACGTTTGGCTTGAATGCCAGACCGCCGGCAACAACACCCCGGATCTGTGAGATCGTATATCCGGGGAAGCCTTGGTTGTCTTTATCGGCCATTGTTCCAGACTGTTGCGTGCCGACGAAGTCGACGGTGTTGCCAGAGGCCTTCAGGTCATTGAGCAGTTGCTGACGATATCCGTTCGTACCAGCGCCATTCATAAAACCCCAGGTGATTGAGTCACCTAGAGGCAAGATGCGGAGGTTGGTCGTCTTCCGCGCAACGAGCGCGTCGCGTGCTTCATGGGGAAGACCATTGGCAAAAGACAAGACTACAGCGCATCAGCTGTATGTGTTCGTGATGCATGTGGCATACTTACAGAATGCGAAGATGGCCAACGGCAAAGCCAACCGGTTCATGATGTTTGACAGCATGATGATCAGATATCGAGGTCTTGTCGAAAGCGCGAAAGCGACAGAGGTAGGTAGAGCGTCCTTTTCATCTAAACCATCTCGCCAATATACATGCGTCCCCTCCCCCAAAGGGCACACATGTTTCGAATTCCTCCGTCAGTTTGATGAAGCCGAGAAACTAGCGCAACCTAAGTTCCATCAATCTGCGACACATCTTGATGATATGAATTCTCCGTAGGCAAAAGTACGGCTAAGATCTGACAAAAATGACGTCATCCCATCCGGACGATAGGCGACAAGTCGACTTCAGCGCGTGAGAAGCTGCTCATCAGCATCGTCGAATGGTGTCAATTGGTCTGAGATCTTCCGGACTTCTTTCTACCATTCTTTGGTGCTCTCTTTAGCCTCGGTTGCTTACCTTAATGTTGCGATGTGGAGAGCAATTTGGCCATTGATGTTTGACCCTAAACCTCCCCGCATGCTAACGCCGCTGGGTTTAGCTCAAGTAATTGCGGAATTGTGCACCTGTCAATAACGCCTGGAATTCCTAGCCTCATTATCTCGCACGCCGACCGTGCGCTGCACGCCACAGTATTGAAGCCTCAAAGAGCCATTCCATTTAGCCCGTGGTGTACCCAAGGAAGCCATGGAGCTTCCGCCTTTCCAGTACCAGAGCTTGGCCGGGTCCAACCAGATCCGCCTCATCACAATCCTTCATCACGAGCAAGAGTCGGCGATAGAACTTGAGCTCGAGCTGGTCGACTTAAACTCCGATCACAAATACGAGTGTTTGTCGTATGCGTGGGGACATGATGATTGTGGCCAATTCATTACGGTCAATGGCTCATCATTCATGGTCAGCTCTACTTTGTATGTCGCGCTTGAGCATCTCAGGTACAGGTCGCAAGAGTGCAAGCTCTGGATTGATGCCATTTGCATCAATCAGGCCAACACTTCTGAGCGAAATAGTCAAGTCGCTATCATGAGGCAAATATACCGCAATGCGGCGCGCGTGATAATTTGGATCGGGCCAGCAACAGAATCGAGCGAACAGGCCATGGCATTCTTGAAGATAATGGCCACTGCTAAGAAAAATGAGGATCGGAACATCCAGAGAAACGGTGTCAGGGTAGCTAGTGATACGAGCTCAGAACTGGGTCCTGGACCGGATCGGTCACCTTGGAGTCCTCCTTCGGCTTCAGATCATAGCGTTGAGCAAGTGGATGTACCAGAAGAGAGAGTGTGTTCGAGTTTTGAACCAAACAATAGAGCAACTTCCGGAGACGAGGATTCGGTCACCTCATATGCCGCCTCGTTGGGTCGCGAAGCTAACAGTAGGCCACTGTTATTGCACTCTACCAGCGCCTTGTGTGATGGTGGGAACCAATCCAGTGACACTATACAATGGGAAAGGCTTAAAAGATACCTAGCGTCGATCTGTATGACACTCAGACGGCGATATTCAAGGTATAAGGACTCTCGATTGAGCCGAAAAAGGTGGTCTGAGTTCGTAGACGCACACACTACCATGGAAGCTACGAAGAACGATTTCACCATCACAGGTTATCCTATACTATACAATATGTTCGGGAACCCTCACGAAGATTATTTCAAGGAGGAATGGGATTCCCACTGGCAGGCAGTCGATGAAC
>Ga0265797_10008772_pt1 | contig 13358 bp, 10 predicted proteins | sample P2T30metagenome_FD_192433 | JGI IMG/M metagenome (GOLD analysis project Ga0265797, IMG submission 192433) | Plant litter microbial communities from East Loma Ridge, Irvine, California - P2 T30 | ecosystem: Environmental > Terrestrial > Plant litter > Unclassified | place: USA: California... | reverse complement strand
GATCTGGCGCGAGATGCGGTTCATCTTGTTGATGGTCTCGATCATGTGCACCGGCACGCGGATGGTGCGGGCCATGTCGGCGATCGAACGCGTGATCGCCTGGCGGATCCACCAGGTCGCGTAGGTCGAGAATTTATAGCCGCGACGGTACTCGAACTTGTCCACCGCCTTCAGCAGGCCGATGTTGCCTTCCTGGATCAGGTCGAGGAATTGCAGGCCGCGGTTGATGTATTTCTTCGCAATCGAAATCACCAGGCGCAGGTTGGCCACGGTCATTTCGCGCTTGGCGGTACGGGCCCGCTTTTCGCCGGCAGCCATCTGCTTGTTGATCTTGCGCAGGTCGGCCAGCGGCAACGCGACGCGTGCCTGCAGGTCGATCATGCGCCGCTGCAGTTCCATGATGGCCGGGGCGTTACGCGACAGCACCGCGCTGTACGGATAGGCGCAATCGACTTCACGCTGCACCCATTCGAGGTCGGTCTCGTTACCCGGGAACACCTTGATGAAGTGGGCGCGCGGCATGCCGCAGCGGTTGACGCAGATATCCAGCACGGCGCGCTCGATCGAACGCACTTCGTCCATCTGGCCGCGCAGGGTGTCGCACAGCTTTTCCACGATCTTGGCCGTAAAGCGGATGCCGAGCAGCTCGGTCGTGATCACGTCCTGGGCCGCCAGGTACTGCAGCGAACCGTAGCCCTGGGTCTTGAACGCGTGGCCCATCTTGTCGAACTGCTTTTCGATGGTCGAGAACTTTTCCAGCGCGCTCTTGCGCAGTGCAGCCAGCTGCTCGGTCGAGTAACCGGCGGCGGCGCTGCCGCCGGCTTCGTTCTCTTCCTCTTCTTCCTCTTCGACGTCGTCTTCCTCGTCGTCATCGGAGGCGGAAGCCGCCGCCGTCGAGGCGGGGGCTGGAGCCGAGCCTTCATTCATGTCCACGAAGCCGTCGACCACGTCGTCGATCTTCAGCTCGTCGCTGGCGATCTTGTGCGACAGCGCGATGATTTCCGAGATCGTCACCGGGCAGGCGGAAATTGCCTGCACCATGTCCTTGAGGCCTTCTTCGATGCGCTTGGCGATCGCGATCTCGCCTTCGCGCGTCAGCAGAGAGACAGCGCCCATTTCGCGCATGTACATGCGGACCGGATCGGTGGTGCGGCCGAAGTCGGAGTCGACCGTCGACAGCGCAGTGGCGGCGGCGGCTTCCACTTCGTCTTCGCTGGTCGGCGTGACGACGGCATCCGACAGCAGCATCATTTCCGCTTCCGGGGCGCGCTCGTAGACGGCGATGCCCATGTCGTTGAAGGTCGCGATGATGCCTTCGATCTGTTCCGGATCGATGATGTTTTCCGGCAGCTGGTCGTTGATCTCCGCATGGGTCAGGTAGCCGCGCTCCTTGCCCATGTTGATCAGGTTCTTCAGCTGGGTGCGGCGCTTTTCCAGTTCTTCGCTCGAGAAGCCGGCTTCGGCGCCGAGAATGCCCGACACGCCCTTGGCCTTGCGCTCGCGCAGCTTGGAGGCCGCCTTCAGTTCGGCGCGCTCGACCGCGTTCAGCGCGGCGATCTCGTCGTTTTCAGGCGTGAACTCGCTCGGCTTGCGGCCGCGGCGACCCGGTACCTTCACGCCCGGCAAGGTATAGCCGGAAGTGTCGATCGCGGCCAGCGCGGCGGCGTCGGTGGTGGTGCTGACGGTGCCGGTCGGGGTGCTTGCTGCTGCGGTCGTGCCCGGCTCCACGCGGCGCGCGGTGCGGGTGCGGACGATGCGCGCGGCGGCTTGCTCGGCTGCGGCCGGTGCGGCTTCCACCACAGGGGCGACCGGTTCCGGCGCCGGCGCCGCTTCGGCGGGTTTCAGTGCGGCCAGCTTGGAGACGCGCTTGCGCACGATCACCGGCGGCGCGGCAGGCGCGCTCGGAGCCGGAATCGGATCGGAAGCGTCGGCAGACACGGCGGCGTGCGGGGTCACGATCTGGGTGATTTCAGCGGCGGCCGGGGTGGCTTCAGGAGCAGGCGCGGCTTGAACCGCCGGGGCCGGGACCGCGGCCTGGGCGACAGCTGCGGCCGGTGCGGCGATCGGATCGGTAACCGGTTCGACGGCGTCGGCAGGCAGGCTGGACTCGGCGGCGGCAACGACCGGGGCGATCGCATCGGCGGCGGCGGCGCCTGCCGCTGCAGCCTCGTCGAACTGCGCCGGCTCCAGCTGCCCGGCCTGGAATTCCACCGTCTGCGCCGCTTCGGTCGTCTGGTCCGCCCCGGCCTGGGCCGCTTTCAGCGACGCCAGGCGCGAACGCGTTTTAACCACCGTCACCTTGGCCGCCGGCGCGCCGGCCACCGCTTCCGTTTCGAGGAAGTAGGAGGTCGCGGTTTTCGGCACCGACAGCTGTGCCGTGCTTTTCGCCGGCGCTTTCTTCGCTGTCAGTGTCAAGGTCTTGGCGGTGTTTTTCATGTAACTTTCTCCAGTCGAGGCGAGATGCGCGCCTGCGAAGTCAATAATCCACCGGGCCCGCAACGCGGGCCTTGGGAAGGGATAACGGGATGGCCCTACCTAAGGGCGATTAGGCCGAAAATCAAGCACCCCGCGGCATCGTGCCGGCCGATCGGTCGCAGCCGGCGCGCAAAATGGCGGCGCCGGGCATGGACGGTGGGCTGGGACGGAACGTGGTGATGTCGAAATCGCGGTCTAGCATGTCAGAACGAAAAAAAGCCCGTCAGACAACGGGCTTGAAATCTATTTTCCAAAGGAGAATAGAGGAGACGGGCATATTATGCATGCGGGAAAGTTTCATTGCCAATTGATATATCCGATAAGGGATATAAGAATTTTGCATACTGCCCCTGCCCGCTCATCGCCCCCGGCCAGTCTGCGTCGGCGCAAGCCCGACGCAAGGAAAGGGGCGGATCATACACGATTTCCCGGGGCAGTGCCCGCCGCCAGCATAGGAAATGGTGGTCATTTCCCGGAAAAAACCTTCCGTGACACGGCTGAGCGGCACATCGAAGTCCCCGGCCATGCTATCCTTCCGCTTCTTGTTCTTACCATGAAGTCAATGAATACGATGAGTCCTGTCGCCGAGTCCAACGAGGCCACCGAAAACGCAGCTACCGGCACGCCCGAGGAAACCGGCACCGCCGCTACCGGCACGCCGGATACCGGCACCGCCCCAACCCCGGCGTCCGAGGCCGATGCCGCCGATGCCAGCGATGCCGGCAACTCTGAAGTCGAGCCTGCAGTACAGCCTTCTTTGCAGCCGGCCGCCACAGCGCCAGCCGGCGCCGATGCGCAATCGCCGCGCGCCCTGCTCAAGCAGCTGCAGCAGCAGTTCAAGGCCTTCCGCGACTGCCTGCCGCTGGCGATCGGCATCGACAAGCAGGTGCTGGCCAAGATGCCGGGCCTGAACCGCAAGACCATGCGCGCCGCGCTGGGCATCCACACCGGTTCGATGCGCTACCTGCGCGCGATGGAAAAAGCCACCGTGCGCTACGACCTCGACGGCAATCCCGGCGCCGAAGTCACCGACACCCACCGCCAGCACGCCAAGGAATTGCTGCAGGAACGCTTCAAGAAAGAAGCCGAGCGCAAGAAGGCCGAACGCGAACTGGCCGTCAAGGAAGAAGCCGACCGCAAGCGCCAGGAAAAACTGGAGCAGCTGGCGTCGAAGTTCGCGCGCCGCTGAGCGCAGTCGCCCGAGCACGAGTCAGCGTATGACCGAAGTTCTTGACGACGCGCTGCCGCCCTACCAGGGCCTCCGGCTGGCCGACGTGCGCCTGGTGCGCACCCGCGCCGATGCCGAAGCTGCCCTGGCGGCGCTGAGCGCGTCCGACACGGTCGGCTTCGACACCGAATCGAAGCCGACCTTCCAGAAAGGCGAAGTCTCGACCGGCCCGCACCTGGTGCAGCTGGCCACCGATACCCACGCCTGGCTGTTCCAGATCGCCGGGGTGCGGGCGCAGGCCGATGCCCACCCGGATGCCGCGGCGATCGTCCCGGTATTGCGCGCGGTGCTGGAATCGGATGCCATCCTGAAAGTCGGCTTCGGCCTCGGCGACGACCTGCGCCGCCTGCGCGCCAAGCTCGGCATCGACACGCGCAACGTGCTCGATTTGTCCACGGCCCTGCGCCGCGGCGAGCGCAATGCCTGGGGCGCCAAGACCGCGGTCGAGCGCTTCTTCGGCCAGCGCCTGCAAAAGTCGCGCAAGATCACCACCACCAACTGGGCGCTGCCGCGCCTGAGCGACCGGCAGATTTTGTACGCCGCCGACGATGCCCACGTGGCGCTGCGCATCTATCGGCACTGGCGGGCGCAGCCGGCTACGCCTGCACCGGTGCCCGCGGCGTCGGCATCTGCGCCGCGGTCCGCACCCATCCCTGCGGCCAAGGACTGAGGCTGCCGGGCGGACACTGCCACCCCGCTTTATAATGGCGGGATGAAAGCGCCGCACCCGTCACTCCGCCGTTTCCTTCCCCTGTTCGCCTTCCTGGCCGCATTACAAGGCTGCTCCCCTTCCGACAAGCCGGTCGACGGCGCCGCCGTGTTCAAGCAATGCGCGTCCTGCCACCAGGTCGGCGCCAACGCCCATGGCGGCTTCGGCCCGCATTTGAACGGCCTGTTCGGGCGCCGCGCCGGTTCCACCGCCGATTTCGCCTACTCGCCGGCGATGAAAACCTCAGGCATCGTCTGGGACGAGCAGACGCTGGCGCGCTTCCTGCGCAATCCTGAAAAGACCGTGCCCGGCACCAAGATGCGCTTCTGGGGCATCGGCGACGAACGCGAGATGAAGGCGCTGCTGGCCCACCTGCGCAGCTTCCAGGATGCCCGTTGACCACATTGCAATAAAACAAAGTATCATGCGAACTCCGCCATTCCGGGAGTCGCCATGCGGGCTGCGTTTCGATGTGCGCCGATTTGCCAGTCTCTCTGCCTGAGCTTCTGCCTGGGCGCCCCGTCGCCGGCCGCGGCTTCGGGACAGCCTGCGTCCGCATCGGCGTCGGCATCCACGCCCGCCTCCGCTCCCGTTTCCGACACGCTGGCCCAGCGCCTGCTCGCCTGCACATCCTGCCACGGCGATTCCGGCAAACCGCCGCGGCGCGACGAGCGCCGTTATTTCCCGCGCATCGCCGGCAAGCCCGCCGGCTACCTGTACAACCAGCTGAACAATTTCCGCGACGGCCGCCGCCAGTACCCGCTGATGACCTGGATGGTGGCGCCGCTGTCGGACGCCTACCTGCGCGAAATCGCCGACTACTTCTCGACCCAGCACCTGGCGGCGGCCCCGCTCGACCGCAGCACCCTGCCGGCGGCCGAGCTGGCGCGCGGGCGTCAGCTGGTGACGCTGGGCGATCCCGCGCGCAAGGTACCGGCCTGCATCGCCTGCCACGGCCAGCGCCTGACCGGCGCCCTGCCCGCCACGCCCGGCCTGCTCGGCCTGCCGCGCGACTACATCAACGCCCAGTTCGGCGCCTGGCGCAACGGCAGCCGCCGCGCCCACGCCCCCGACTGCATGGGCACGATCGCCGCCCGCCTGACGCTGGCCGACGTCGCCGCGGTCTCGGCCTGGCTGGCGAGCGAGCCGCAGGCTGACGATCCGGCGCCGCTGCGCGACAGCCCGCGTCCCTTGCCGCTGGCGTGCGGCAGCGTGCCGGCGCAGCCGTCGACGGAGCCTGTGCAAGCACCTGCGCAGCCTCCGGGGCAGACATCGGCGCGGCCATCGGCGCTGCCCGCGGGGCAGTCATGATGCGGCGCGCTCTCGCCGTCGTGGCGCTCGTGCTGCTGGCCGCCCTCGCCTGGGCCATGGCCGCCTGGCCGCGTGCCGAATTCATCCCGGCGCGCTCGCCGCAAGCCTGGGCGCCGACGCCGCACAACATCGCCCGCGGCGCCTACCTGGCGCGCGCCGGCGATTGCATCGGCTGCCATACCGCGCGCGGCGGCGCCCCCTATGCCGGCGGACGCACGCTCGACACCCCGTTCGGCCGTCTGGTCGGCCCCAACCTGACACCGGACCCGGCCACGGGACTGGGCGCCTGGAGTGCCGACGATTTCTGGAACGCGCTGCACAACGGCATCGGCCGCGACGGCCGCCTGCTGTACCCGGCCTTTCCCTATACCCACACCACACGGGTCACGCGCGACGACGCCGACGCCCTGTACGCCTGGCTGCGCACCCTGGCACCGGTACGCCAGCCGAACCGTCCGCACGCCCTGCGCTTTCCCTACGACAGCCAGTTGGCGCTGGCCGCCTGGCGCCTGCTGTATTTCCGCCCCGGCGTCCACGTCGACGACGCGGCCAGACCGCCCGCCTGGAACCGCGGCGCCTACCTGGTCGAGGGCCTGGGCCATTGCAGCGCCTGCCACAGCACGCGCAACCTGCTGGGCGGCAGCGGCGGCGGCCTGTCCGGCGGCGTGATGCCGGTCAGCGGCTGGTACGCGCCGTCGCTGACATCGAGCCGCGAAGCCGGCCTCGGGCAGTGGGACGTGCCGCACATCGTGCAATTGCTGCAGACCGGCGTGTCGCCCCAGGGCGCGGTGTTTGGACCGATGGCGGAAGTGGTCGGGCAAAGCCTGCAGCACCTGTCCGAACCGGACCTGCGCGCCATGGCCGTGTATCTGAAATCGCTGCCGCCGGCGCAGGCGCCGCTGCCGCCCGCGCCGCCGCCTGCCGAAGCGGTGATGCAGCTGGGCGCCCAGCTGTACGACAAACACTGCGCCGATTGCCACGGCGCGGACGGCCGCGGCGCCGGCAATAAGCTTGGCAACAATGTTGGCAACAACGCCGGCAACGGCGCCGGCAACGGCCCCGGCAGCCCCGGCGGCACCGCGTATCCGCCGCTGGCCGGCAACCGCGCGCTGACGATGACGGAACCCGTGAACGCGGTCCGCATCGTGCTCAACGGCGGTTTTCCGCCTTCGACTGCGGGCAACCCGCAGCCCTATGGCATGCCGCCGTTCAGCCCGGTGCTGAACGATGCCGAAGCCGCGGCGGTCGTGAGTTACGTGCGTGCCAGCTGGGGCAATGCGGCGCCGGCAGTCACGGCGGCGCAAGTCAATCGCTATCGCGCAGTGCCGCTGGATTGATTCGCTTTATTCGAACTGCCTGCCGCCCATCTGCACCACCGACGGCGCAGCCGGCGTCCGCTGCCCGAACACGCCCGCCTGCGCGGCGCCTTGCACCACGCCCTGCATCGGATGTGCGCTGCGGACCTCGTCGGCCACCCTGGATGCCTGCACCGAATACACGGCCTCCCACTTGGCGATGCTGTAGAGCTTCCAGAACGTGACGTTGTCGATTTTGTCAAAGTCCAGCGCCTGCCTGCACATGCCGGTCACGATGGCGGAGCCGCCGATCGTCGCTTTCATGCTGGCGCTGGCGGCCTTGATCCAGTCGTCCGCGGGCGCTTCGAAGCCCAGCTTGACCTTGCGCCACAAGACATTCTTCGGCACCAGGCCTTCCATCGCCACGCGCAGCACGTGCTTGGTCCAGCCGTCCTTGATCTTGAAATGGTTGTTCATGCCGAAGGCGGCTTCGACCAATTTGTAGTCGAGGAAAGGCAGGCGCGCCTCGATCGAGTGGCGCATCGAATTGCGGTCTTCGTACCTCAGCAGATGGGGCAGCTGGAAGCTTTCGATTTCCATCTTCTGCATGGCGCGAATGTCGCGGTAGCCCTTGCTCAGCTTGCGGACATTCGGAAACTGCTGCAGGTACTCGGGCTTGATATAGGAAAACTTGCGGCGCAGGCGCCAGATGCGCAGCCGCGACACCGAAAAATACATGAAGTTGCCGAGCAGCTCGGACAGCGACAGCTTCGAGTTATTCCGCATCACGAACAGTTCGCGGATGGCGTCGCGCCAGGGCAGCGAATGCAGGTAGGCGCCATAGTAGCGCTCGTAGCCGAGCAGGGTTTCATCGCCGCCCTGGCCGTCGAGCATCACCTTGCAGCCGATCTCCCTGGCCTTCTTGAACACGAAGTACTGCATGAAGATCGACGGCGCCGCGAAAGGTTCTTCCTGGCAGTAGACGACTTCGTCGATGGCCTTGATGAATTCATCGGCACTCGGCTCGATCACGCGCAAATCGATCCCGCTGGCCGTGGCCAGTTCGCGCGCGTAGGCGCTTTCGTCGATTTCGGCGATGCCGCTGTTGGCATGGATCGCCTGGAAGCGCTCGGGGCTGACTTCGTGGTACAGCGCGGCCGACAGGCTGGCGATGCTGGAGCTGTCGAGCCCGCCGCTGAGGCAGGTGCCGACCTTGACGTCCGAACGCAGCCGGTAGGCGATCGAGCGCTTCAGCTCGGCCCGGAAGCGCGCGATGGCGGACGCTTCATCGAGCGCTTCCATGTCGGACGGCGCGGCCAGGGTGTAATAGCGCGATTGCGCGAGGCTGTGGGTGGCGAGCGAATACACCAGGTTATGGCCGGCCGGCAGCGCTACCACGCCCTCGAAAAAGGTTTCGTGCGTATGGTCGGAATAGCCTTCGATCAGGAAGTCGCGCACCGCGCGCATATTGGCCACGGCATGGCCGCCGCGGCCGGCCAGCACCTGCTTGATCTCCGAGCCGAAGATGAATTTTTGCGGCGTGTCCGCGTAATAGAAGGGCTTTACCCCGAAGCGGTCGCGGCTGCAGAACAGGATCTGCTTTGCCCTGTCGTAAAGGCAAAAGCCCCACATGCCGTTGAAGTGTTCGACGCAGGCCGGCCCCCACTTGTCGTAGGCGCACAGGATGACCTCGGTGTCGGTTTTGGAGACGAAGCGGTAGCCGTCCTGCAGCAGCTGCTCGCGGATTTCCAGGTAGTTGTAGATCTCGCCGTTGAAGGTGATGACGTACTTGTCCTGGTAGTGCATCGGCTGGTGGCCGTCCGGCGACAGATCGAGGATCGACAGGCGCCGGTGCCCGAGCGCGAACTGCTCGCTGAAGAAAAAGCCTTCGTCGTCCGGACCGCGATGCGCGATCAGGTCGTTGATGCCCTTGATGGCACCGGGGCTCACGGCCGAGCCGTTCTTTCTGACAATCCCGCTGATTCCGCACATTGCACACATCTCCTTGATCGAATGCATGCGCGAACCGTTCCTGGTTCGGACGCATATGCTGGAGATGTTGAGGCACACAATTGGCGCCGGTATTGCGCCAGCGCGAAGGCATCAAAAAAAGCGGGAAAGCCTGTGCGAAGCTTTCTACAGCACCATTTCCATCACACCATTTCAGCGAAGCCGATGCGGTCCGTGGTCGCCGCACGCGCATCGTCGACGCCGACCTTGTGCGCCGCCAGCAGCGCTTCCAGCACGCTGTTCATGGTGTGGCAGCCCGGCGCGTGGCCGGCGTTCATGTGGGCGCGGATGGCACCCAGGTCGCCCTGCTCGATCATCGCCGCCACGGCCGGGCTCAGGCTCAGGCATTCCGTCGCAAGGTGATACCGGTTGCCCTGCTTCGACGGCAGCAGCGCCTGGCACAGCACGCCGCGCAGCGCGTGCGCCAGCGCCTGGCCCTGGGCCTCGGAATTGCCCAGCAGGCGCAGCATCTTTTGCAGGCCGAGCTCGGTCGAACGCGCGTGCAGCGTGGCCAGCACCAGCGGGCCGGATTCGGCCAGCGCCAGCGCTTCCTGGGCGGTCTGGGCATCGCGGATTTCGCCGATGACGATCACGTCGGGACGCTCGCGCAGCGCGTCCAGTGCGCCGAGGTAATAGCTCTCGACATCGCCGTCGATGCCGACCTCGCGCTGGGTGATGATGCAGCGGCGTTGTGGAATCAGGGTCTCGACCGGATCTTCGATGGTGATGATGTGGCCGGAGCGCTGGCGGTTGATCTCGTCGAGGATCGAGGCGATGGTGGTCGACTTGCCCTGGCAGGTGTCGCCGATGATCAGCACCAGGCCGCTGGTCATGCGCGCGAATTCCTGTTCGTCCGGGTGCAGGCCAAGCGCGTGCAGCGCCAGCGGCTCTTTTGGGAAGCGCCGGATCACGCAGCCGAGGCGCTTCTTGGCCTGGAAGCTGAAGCAGTTGGCGCGGATGCGCGCGGTGTGCAGATCGATCGAGCGGTCGAACGCGCGGTCGGCGATGCGCTCGGCCCAGTTCGGCTCGATGACATCGAAGAATTCTTCCAGCTCTTCACGCGTGATCGGCGAGTCGGTCACCGCCACCAGCCCCTTCGGCTGGCGCAGCATCAGCGGACTGTTCTGATGAATGATGACATCCGAAAACACCAGCTTCGAATTGAGCAGATGCAGGATCTGCTCGACCAGGGTGCCGAACACCGGATGGTCTTCGTTTTCGATGTACGACAGGGTGGGAATCTGCGAGGACTGGTGATATTCCATCATGCAAGGGCTGAAACAGGCGATGCATTAATTATAAAACCTGGGCCAATACAAAGTTCCACTCGGAAAGATATTTTTTCCATACCGCTGTGGCAGATTGACAACCCTAGTTCAGCGGTTAAGTGCTTGTGCGATGCGGTCGCCGAACAGCGCCAGCGCCACGCCGGCGATCATGACGGCGGCGCCCGCCAGGCGCAGTGGCGACACCTTGCGCATCGCCACGTTGACCAGCCCGAAATGGTCGATCGCCATCGAGGTCAGCAACTGCCCGGCGATGACCAGCACGACCAGGTTCAGCAGGCCGATACGCGGCACCAGCACCACCGTGCAAAAGATGAAGGCGGCGCCGAGGAAGCCACCAGAAAATTTCCACAGCGGCTGGCCGGGCAGCGCCGCCAACGCGTCCGGCAGGCCGCCACGGGCAAAGGCGACGATGCCCAGCAGCAGCGTCCCGCACAGGAAGGAGACCAGGGCGGCGACCACCGAGTTGGCGCCGACGGCGGCGGCCATCTGGCTGTTGATGGCGGCCTGGAAGGAAACGGCAATGCCGGCGCCGAAGGCGACGAGGAAAAACATCAGGTTCATGCTGCTGCGCCGGTGGGCCGGCTCTCACCAAAAAAGGGCGAGATTGTACCAAAGTGGTGCGAAGCGCAAAGCATGCACACAAATCGTAGGGGCCGTCACTGGCTTCCGCACATCGTTCCCGTGAAAACGGGAACCCATGCTGAGCTTCAGAAACTCGTATATCGGACAGACTTCCAGCACGATCGAAGCACCGACTTTGGTCACTCAGCATGGGTTCCCGCCTGCGCGGGAACGCCGATGGGGTGCGCGCAAAGCGCAGGATCAGCGCTTGTTGCGCAGCACATCCAGCTGCGCCCGCACATCCCGCAACTCAGCCGCCAGGCTGTCGCGCGCCGTCGTCGCACCGACCAGTTCCATCTCGGCCGCCAGGCGCGCATCCGACAGCGTCGCCGCCGCCGTCACATTGCGCTCGATCTGGGCGCGCAGGTCGGCCAGCTGGGCATCCTTGCCTTCGATCGCCAGCTGGTCCTTGGCCTTGCCGACCAGCGCATCCATCGCCACCTTCTTGGCGTTGTTCAGTTCGGCGGTGAGGCGTTCGATGGTGTCGTCGCGGTCGGCAAGCAGGGCCTGGATGTCGTCGCGTTCGGCCGTCACCGACGCCACCTCGTCGCGCAGTTCGGCGCGCGCGGCCTCGAGCTGGTCGCCGGCGTCGAGCAGGGACTGCATGTCGCTGTCGGCCCGGGCCAGCGCGGCGCGGTCGGCGGCGCCGGCCTCGTGTGCGAACTGGCGCGCCCAGTCGGCCAGCCCGGCCAGCAGCGCCGGCGGCAGCTCGGCGGCAGGCAGCGCCGCGGCCGGTTCGTTGTCGGCACGCCAGTCGGCCAGGTGCTTGTAGATGGCGCCCGCCGTGGCCTGGATGCCGTCGCCGTCCAGCGCCGCGCGCACCGCGTCGAGCGTTACCGCCTCGCCCGCGTCCTGCAAGCCGCTGGCCGCCTTTGCCACCTGGTCGAATGTCACTTCCTCGCCTGCCATGTCCGTTCTCTCATCCCTGGTCAATATGAAGGCCGTTATCATACTGGACGGCGCCCGTTCGCCCCAGCCATCGGCACTCTGGTGTGGCAATCCTGCACTTCGTCGCAAAATCCGCGCATGCACCGGCCCGTTTGCCTAGGATGCAGGCATCGAACCACCACTTCACGGAGATAACAAGATGAACACGACCCGCCGCTTCCCGATCGCCGCCTGTGCCCTTGCCCTGGGTGTCGTCTTCGCCGCCGCGCCGCAGGCGCAAGCCGCCGACTGGGGCTGGACCAAGGGCGGCGAGCAAGTCCAGGGTGACGGCAACGTCCAGCGCCAGGCGCGCGAGGTCGGCCATTTCACCGGCATCGCGCTGTCGCTGCCGGGCAAGGTCGAGGTGCGCAGCGGTGGCAAGGAAGGCGTGACGGTCGAGACCGACGCCAACCTGCAGCCGCTGATCGAGACCGTGGTCGAAAACGGCACGCTGAAAATCCGCAGGAAGAATAACGTGAACCTGCGTACCCGCAACCTGACCTTCGTGGTGCAGGCGCGCGAGGTGGAGCGCCTGTCGGTGGCCGGCTCCGGCGACATCGATGCCGACGCCGTGCGCGGCGAACGCATCCAGCTCGAGATTGGCGGTTCGGGCGACATCCGGGTGCGCAAGGCCGAAGGCGCCAGCATCGGCGTGAATGTCAGCGGCAGCGGCGACCTGCAGGTGGACGGCGGCAGCGCGCGCAGCCTGTCGGTGTCGCTGGCCGGCTCGGGCGACGTCGACCTGGCGCACGTGCGCAGCGACGATGCCAAGGTCAACATCGCCGGCTCGGGCGATGCCAAGGTGTGGGCGCGCAACGACCTGAGCGTGTCGGTCGCCGGTTCGGGCGACGTCGAGTACTACGGCGATCCGCGCGTGCGCAAGTCGGTGGCGGGGTCGGGCGGCGTGCAGCACGCCGGCAGCGCGCCGTGATGCGCGCCCTGGCGCATCAGCGCTGCATCCACGCCAACGCGGCGCTCATGTGGCGCCGACGCGCTGCCGATGGCACTTGTCTCAGTGCCCGCCCTGGGCGCTGTAGGCCAGCGGCTTGACGGGCACCGTCAGGTTGACGCTATCTCGCTTGCCGTCGGCGCCCTGCACCGTCAGCGTCAGCGGCACCTGCTCGCCTTCCTTCAGCTGGCGCTTCAGGTCGAGCAGCATGATGTGGTAGCCGCCGGACGCCAGGTTGACCGCCTGGCCGGCCGGCAGGTCGATGCCGTCGACCGCATGCATGCGCATGGTCTGGCCCTGCATCTCCATCTGGTGGATTTCGACGCGGCCGGCGGCCGGGCTGCTGGCCGCCACCAGGCGCGTGGCCTTGTTGGCTTTCAGCTGCATGAAGGCGCCGGTGGCCTTCTGGGCCGGGACGGTGGCGCGGATCCAGGCATCGTTCACCTGGACCTGGGATTGGGCGACCGGGGCCTGGGCGAATGCTGCGGTGGACAGCAGGCCGGCCGCAGCCAGCAGGGCAAAGCGTTTGAACATGGCGTTTCCC
>Ga0265797_10008771_pt1 | contig 13358 bp, 9 predicted proteins | sample P2T30metagenome_FD_192433 | JGI IMG/M metagenome (GOLD analysis project Ga0265797, IMG submission 192433) | Plant litter microbial communities from East Loma Ridge, Irvine, California - P2 T30 | ecosystem: Environmental > Terrestrial > Plant litter > Unclassified | place: USA: California... | reverse complement strand
CTCGGAGGAGACGATCGCGGCGGCAAAGGATCTGGGTGGAAGACCGGCGTACCTAGAGGAGGTAGCGGGGGTTGTTGGCTTACTGTGCATGCCTGAAGCTGGGTGGGTTACTGGTCAGGTTATTGGAGCTAATGGCGGTGGTGTTATGACGAAGGGGTAAGACGCTGTGACCACAGTTAAAATACGCAAGTTCGTCAGCGGCTATACGACTGTTCAGAAAGTATAGTGGATTGATCGAAGGCACTGAATGGGCTGTCAAACTTTGAGTACACGTTGTATGTATGACAAGTACTTGATTGCACTACCTTATAGCTCTACACACTTTGCTGTTTCGCTGAAAATCGATGAGATGCTCGAGAAGTAATCTCTAATGTGGCGTAGATGAAGCCCGTGTCTTCAAGATTCATCTGCGATGCAGCTAATGCAAAACCGCTGCTGAGAAAGCTGAGTGCGCCGACGTTGGTCAAGCAAGGCTCTGGCATTCCAAACATCGATCTGAACCTTGGTGAACTTGCGGGATATAGTCGTACAAAGTTTCACGTCCTCATCCTGGCCCTGGAATTGGAACTGATCAGGGAGGAGATTTTTTAGCTCGCTGAAAAGCTCTTTATAGCCCTTCTCCTGCAGTACTGCCACTTCCATTTCCACCTCGGCATCATCCTGCTTGCGCTTGAGATTGTTTCGTTGGGCAGTAGATGCCCACCAATCAGCTTGAATCTCGTCATACTCCTCCTCTGCCTGAAGAAATAGGATCTCCTTCTGGGCTTCGGCGATTTGCGCAGATTTCCAGATTGAATGAGACACGTCTGTGGCTTTCTTTATGATGAGGGAAGGTGAGACTGCGTGCCCGCGATTGGGTATAGTTGAGGAGAAGTCGAAAAGCTTACTAGTATCTAGATGTGCGTCGTTGGCGGTCGCAAAACTACCGGGAGGAAGTACTAGTCGGCGAACCTCATTCTTGAACCACAGTATTGCTGTTCGATATTCTGGCGTAAGCGGGTTGGGAATCGGTGCTCGTGTGAAATCGTGGTCGTACACTGATTTTACAGTCTCTGACAAGCGGCCACTGTATTTCTGGACTGCAATGAATCGCGCAGTAGATTCCTCGGTAAGATGACCACAGAGTGTACCTATACGCTCAAAATCTGGGCTGTGATAGCGGAGTGGCTGCACTAAGGACCATCCTGATAGCCGCTGTCTGCCTTCATCATCGTGATAGTTAACCCTGAAAGGCTCTCCAATAGAGCGGAAGAGATGGTGCTCCTCGGGAAGGGACGCGTAATCGAAGTCTTCACTGGCGTCCATAACAATGTGACCACGCTCCACAAGTTCACGGAGTGACAGCCCGTCAAAGTATTGGCGGTCTGGACGGCACATCTCCGCAACCCAGCAGTGTTTCGTCCATACACGGAAGACAATGACGGGTCGCCAACCTGCCAGCGTCATGCCCCCTGCAAGTATGACATCACTATTTCTGCCGACTCCATCCGGGCTTGGATCGTCATCTGGCTGGTTTAGTAAAGTCCAGAATACTTGACCGACCCGAGGAGAGTTGACCACAATGTCCTGCGGAAATTCGGGGTCCGGTCGGTGGGTGGTAGAATCACCTAGAACATTAGCTTGCATATCCTTGATCGGGGAATCGATTGTCCTACTACAGTCGAGGTCAGACTGGGTGGTCATGTTGGCGCGCCGACAAGTGGTAGTTATTGATACCAGTGTAGATTGCCCCTGTTAGAGAAGCGCTTCTTCCCGCAGTAGTAGGGTAGTAGCTGCAATCACGAGTGTAGTGGACAACGGGCTGTTCGTAATGGATGGAGATCCCTCTTTGAGGACTTTTGTGTCCTTATAGGGATACGGTTCTAAAGGCAAAGCTTGCGTGGGTGCAGAGCAGGCTGTTATACTCGCGTGCAAACGAGAGCCGCGTGATGTCGTGTGTAATGGCGACCCTTACTGAACCAATCACAAGAAAAGAAGAAGAGTCTAAGCCTATTTTGGGGAGCGGGCTCAAGATTCACTACATCTTGTTGACCCAGATGATGAAGGGCAAACATCGGTAGCCTGGCGGGGAAATCTCGGTCGACGGAGAAAGGCGTGAGAGAAATCGAAGATACATATGAACGCTGGAAGTCGCAGAACTGACATTGCATTTGATTACATGCATGTCGTCAAACTTCATCGTTAAATCTCAGTACCTGGGTCTCTTCTAGAACAGAGTACACTTTAAGTAGATAGCGTGCTTCCTCCGACAGAAAGCAAGAAGCACATAGTAAGGAAAGAGAAACACGAATAAGATTCTTGTTACTGATACTGCATGTATTACAGCCCGAGATATATATATCTCAAGCTTACGTCTTCGCGTGCACCAGCACCAGCGAACCCGCTAATTGTTCACAACATAAATCCCTGCGCAAATCCCATTGTCGTGCAAAACAAGCCGTTGGTGAAAAACAATATGTTGTACAGACCCGGCGCGTAGAGTACACACGCGCACAGGCGCTCTCGTTCTCTTGATTCTAGTTGGGATATAATCAACCTTCTGTTGAGGCGACAGGCGAGAGATCGGAAGAAGAGTCCCAGAGTCTAACAGAAGGGATGTATGGTTGCAAAAAACACCGCGCAAGCGATTTGAGCGCTCACCTCATTCCATGAAATGGGTCATGTCAGAGAGCAGACGTTAGTTTCCGGCATGGAACGCTGTAGATTTCGCTCTGAGGTTTTCCACACCCCTGGTAACACTGTCGAGCGTGGAGTAAAGGCGCATAGCTTCGTCGCGCGAGTCCTCGTCGGGCAATTCTGATTTCCTCATGGTTCGTTTTAACCGCTTAACATCCTGAAGTACTGTCATAGAATTCTTGCTTTGTAACTTCGCCTCATCATGCAGGTTTGTGGCTTCAGCCAACTTTCGCTTCTTCGAACGGACATCGACGCCGGTAGTGTCACAAGCAATCATTTCCCATTCCATTCGTGCAATGTCCCGTGCAACTTGGAGGGGAGGGATAAGTTCTTTCGTGACGGATTCGTAGGCAGTGCAAGAGTCTCGCTCGACTGCTTGTATGAGCGTAGGAGCCGGTACCATGGCGCGGCGATCTGGGTGAACGCTTGTAGTAGCAACGAAGTTGCCGCCACTCGATGCTGTCGCCGGAAGAGATGTTTGCACCATGACCGCCGTATCATCGGAAACTGTGTTCGCTATTGGGTCGACGCCGAATCGATTCCTAGCGTTTGCTCCTGTAACGACTCCACGGTCAGGCGTACGCCAGTCGTTTGCAGGTCGTGCCACGTATTCTTTAGCCTTGAGCCTGAGCGCTTTCAGCAGCGCCATGGAGCTACCGTATGCTCTAAGCTGAAACCCAGACAGAGTCTCTCGTGGTCGGCGGTTTATTGGCCTAATCTTTAGGTCATTAAGACGTGGGTCGGTAGCCATAGTGGACAGATCAGTACGTAGCTGCTTCGCTATGTTCGGCGTAGCAAGAAGTCTTGAAAAGGATTCCGTCTCTAGTCTACCCGCACGAAGCAAGTGGTTGTTGTAGGCGTAAGGACGTGTCCGGAAGAACTGAACAATGGAGTTTTGATTTAAGGGTTTGCCAGGCCCGTAGTATCCGCAATCCTTAAAGGGGTGTAGATGAGACGGTACAGTTCATCGTCTTCCGAAAGTGTCGCAGGATCGAAGGGAGCGGCATGGAGCGGCAAGACCCCCATGCGTTCTATAAGATCCACGAGCGAGAGTCCATCTAAAACTCTATCGCCACGGCGGCCCATCTCAGCCACCGTGCAGTGTCGAGCATGTTTTTCGACAATGATTCCAGGTCGTAGCTTGATCACAAACAATCCATGGTCTGTATGCACGATGTTGCCTCGAGAACGTTCGAGTACGTCTCGATCACTAGTAGTCTCAGCTACTATGATCCACACGAAACCTCCTTCTTCAAAATCCCCTGGATCTTGTGGGACTGCAATCCGTTGCATCGTGTCGGTAACAAACTTCAAGCCTCGAATTGAAGCGCCTGGCGCCACATCCTGGATAGACCACGGAAACGCAGGTTCAGCCTTGGCCGCTCGTATGGCATCCATGAGTGCTTTCTCAAGAGCCTCCACACTCTTTGTAGATGTTGATAGGGTGGGAACGTCTCCTGCGGCAGAGGTGTTTGCTATGATGTTGCTGTCCGGAGCATTCGTGACTTTTTCCCCGAGAAGTTTTACGCTCTGTGTCGTTGCCAGCGGAATGGATGGAGCGGCTGCGGCAGACATTGTATCTCGAAGGACAGCGAGATCCACTTGAGCATGGTTGTGACTAACATTGCTGATTTCAACGTCATGTGATCCGTTAAGACTAACGGCAGCATTGCTAATCGTCGAAGCCTCAGAAACGTGCAAAGGGCTTGGTGGAGGCTCATGTGAGGACGAAAGGGGCGATGAGCCCAAGGCGTTTTGATCCGCTTGGGCAGCACAATGAGCCGCGGTATCTACGAAATATCAGTGGGTTGCATCAAAAGGAATGGATTAAGAAGTCTTACCATCTTCATCCTCTGCAGCGTGCCCAGTCATCTTTGCAGCGTACTCGGGCTTGCTCAGACGTAAGGCAGTCTTCTGAACAAACAACGATCTATGCAGATGCACGAGTGTGGGGACTTAGTGAGAAAGAAGGGGCGGCAACTGAGTTGAGAGAGGCGCCAGTAGTAATGAGCCAAACGAGGGTTTCAACAGTCTCAGTACGAGGAACCCTACCTCGAAAGTCAACTGCAGCAAGCGACAGAAGATAGTCGACAGCCGCAGTTCTGTTTATACGAGCGGCCAGCTAAACATCAACGACACTACCTCTTATCCGAAAGCGCTTGTGAGCGCTGTGGAAGATCAAAGTATGGGTCTTCGTGGCGAAAAGGATTATGCACCTAGTGCGACAGGGCGAGAAAGGAGTGCAAAGTCTTCAGCACTGCCTGCAACAGAACCAGAAGCTGCGGAAAAGTCCCATAGCAAGAGACGTCCCTCGACAGCGGTGGGAAAAGCAGAAGATCATCGTTACGCCTGGCGACCGCCAAATTCTGGATCGTCCGCGCTAGCTTTGGAGGTTCCCGAATTGAGATCGAAGGATAGAACACCAGGAAAGCTCAACGAGAGTGGTCCAATAGAGCAAAAGGGAACACGTCAGGCGCAGACATGGCTGGGTGGAGTCGATGATGATCGTATGTATACTCATGGACCTGCTCGCATGATACAAACCACCGGCGTTGATGAAGGGGGCTTTACTCTTGCATTACAGCTCTCGCACGAGCTTGCTCAAAAAATGAGAACGCAGATTGAGGCTGGCCGCAAATTCCGGGTAACACGCGAAGCGGTCGAGAGGCGGACGAAGGACCTAATTGCAGCAGACTTTCGCTTACATGCAGAACAGGTGCAGACCAAGGAAGAGCTGGATGAATATCTTGATGTTTTAGGTGAAAAAGAGCTGACACCGGAAGAAGAATCCAAAGCCATTGCGATGCAAACGCAGTGCAACGACATGGGACACAAGCGCGCAGCCATGAAAAAGGAACTAGAGCAATTACCACGAATTCTCCAGGAGATACAGAACACCTGGATGAAACTCGTGGAAGAGGTGAATGCCATCCAAGAAGATGTTTTCGTGAAAGCCAAGCTCGTTCCTGCGACCACAGAGCTGGAGCGTCTTCCTTGGGAGCAGAGTCAGGACGGCGGGACGGATATTGTCGCCCAAGATTCCATGCCGCGGGTACAGGAGTCAGGGCTGGCCACTGCGAAGCAATCTGTTGAGGCTACACGCCCAGGTCTTGCCATGCGCAATAGATTCACCAAAGCCGCGTTGGAAGTAGCCCGAGAGAAGCACGACAAATACCGGCTTGGATACGAGAAAGAGCTTCAAGAGTATATCGCCAAGCAGGTCAATCGTCCAAATGTCGACTTTCGCATCGAGTTCAGTCAGAAGTGGCTTGAGGGCTGGCACAACGTCATCGTAACACTTGAGGAGGCCGAGAACGCTGCACAGGATGCGTTTGACAGAGCAAGAGCTGCAGATGTTACCGTGGCAGACAGTAGGGACGATGGAGTGTCAACCATGGTATACGACATAGAGTGGTGGGACAAGATGTCGCTGAAGCAGCTCGATCGCACTCGTATCCAAAGTTGGCAAAACGAAGTTGTTGTTGGTGTCTTGGGACCAACAAACCCTGCTGGAAGCGACGAGGCAGAGTTCGAACAGCTGCGTAGGGATAAACATGTTGATAAGCAGACGGCAGAGCCTGCGATCGATAACGCGGGTGGCGCTCCTGTGAACCCCTCAGAAAGGCAGCCAGTCGCTGGGTCTGAAGATGTGGCGGTATTATCAGCTCTCGATGTCTCAGAGGTCACAGCTACACCTTTGCAAAAGATAGAACAACTGCTAGCTGAAGTAGCAGGGGCTCTGGATCGCGCCAGTGAGCTGACCAGTCTGCAAGCACAAAAGCCCGGCCTAGCAAGCGCGGCTACTGGGGCAGAAGCTGATGAAGTCAACAAGCGAACTTCAGCGGTACATGCAAGCTCTATTCTCCATGAAGCTTTTGTGGACGTTGGTGCTGAGAGTCGTACGGCCGAGGTGATAGACAAACCACGACAGGTGGTTTCGGAAGGTAACCCTGGTACGCAGAACACTACCCAGAATCCCGAAGAGCCACAGACGAGCAAGGGAATGACGGAACAGGCTATCATTTCGGAGCCTAAGAAGAGGCAAGATGGCGAGGAGATGGAATCGCAGTGTGAAACAGACCTAAAGGCATACATGAAGAAGTATAACATCTCGCCGCCTCCGGTCTCCCGAAAGAGGGATAGAGACAACTCGCTCGACCAGCGGGACGCCATCGTAACCGCTAGCGAGCGTGCCTACGGAAGCAGACGAAGACGCATCGACAGGTGGGGTAAATACATCCGCGGTGGTGATTGTTGAGCATCGTATTGTCGACCCGAACAACCCGATCAGGAGTCAGAATGCTGAGCACGGTCGTCAACTTGTTGAAGTGTCAGGCCATCGCAGCATAACGACTTTGCTGCTTTCCCAAGTGGCGGTTAAGCACAGGGATATGGGCCTGATGGGCCCCAGGTGGAAGGATTTGTAGCGAACGAGAGATAGAGGGTAGAGCGATGGAATGATGGGAGTACGAAGAGCTGCTTGTATGAAATGGCGACGAGCAAGAGGAAGCGGAATAGTAGTGTGCGAAACCAACAAACGCTCGTGGGCATCATATTGCCGCGACACAAGGTTGGTCTGGGTGGTATAAGGATGTATAGGTGACGTCGATATCGATCGCGGGCGTTCGGTACAATCGTGGGCCTGTGACGCGCGAGAAATCGCTTCGGCCAGCTTGGCATTCGGTAGGATTGGGGGAATGGACGCATCGTGTGAACATCTGGGGGACGAGTCGGGATCGACCGATGCTGATGCCATGATGGGTCGTATATGGGGAAGCTGTTTGCTTGGTTCTAAAAATGCCTTATAGCGTACGACACATAGGTCATCTAGTGTTTCATTAGCAGAACAGTGTGAGAAACAGTAACAATGTGCAGGTCTCTTTTCATGGGAAGCCGTGATGAACAAGCATTTCCAAGGCGACTCTTGCAATAGGGGCTGCGGTCGGCACGAGCGATGCTCGTAGCGCTGTCCATACTTAGGTACAACATACGGAGATGTAAATGTATACCTTCCGTATAGCATGTGGTTGTTCGGAGATGGACTGCGGCAAAAGGTGAACGTAATAGAGGCTTGACGCGTAGAAGTTCACACAGTCAACCTGCGACCTCGGGAACATGGCCCAAGCGCCAACACTTGGCTTGAAACGGCAAAGCTCCGGACTTCCGGCGCGTCATCGCACTTTGAGGACAGTGCGGTCTTCATTCTACAGTATGACGCGTCGCGTCGCCATCCTTTGTTCGTGCTTCATTTCAGTTCAACGCTTCCATTCAAAACCGCTTTGTTACCTCAGTAGATGAGGAGAACACAAAATTGAGAAGGGCTAGTTCTACTTATCTGATATTCGGACGATCCAAGAGATCCGTCGCGCAATCCGACGCGTATCTCATGTATCTACTCGTTTTTGATGGCACGGGCACATGCCAAGTCCTTTACGACGTACTGTATTGGCTGTAGTGAGCTCATGCCCCTCTTCCTTCTCCTCTTCCTTCCCGGCCTCTACCCATCTGTGTGCCACATCCCCAAGCGCCAGGCCTACCGCCACGCCCTTGTTCCCTACCATCAGGCGAATCATACCGGCGATCGCTTCTACGACCCTCACTGTCCGCATAGTATCTGTTAAGAGGTATAGGATCCGTATCACGGTCAGATCCCCGTACCGTGTGACGCTCCCCTCTGTCACGGCTGTCTGGCCAGTCACCTCCTTGCGCACGTCTGGTACGCTCGTCCTCATAGGTGCGAGGTTGGTAGCGTGGCTGGCCACTGCCTTCATGACGGTCATCGCGCTCACAAAATGGCTGTAGCTCTGCACTTGGGGATCTACTGCGCCAACGTGGTTGCGGTGTTGTCCCATGCACAGACACAGAATGCAGCCCTGGGACGATTAACTCCGCCATGCCATAGATAAGATATGTAAAGCCGTTGCATCTCATACTACTTGCTTAACAGACTGAGCAAGCCTAATTGACGTAGGCTTCTTCGCAGATTTGGTGTCAAAGCGGCGTCACTATGCTTACATAGACAAAGAGAATTGAGGGGACAAAGACATCAAGAGCAGTATTGTGTGTTTGTATCGGGCCATGTATTCAGCCCTTGCTGGCTACATGTCTAGAATATGCGACACTGGAGGAAATTCGTCGTGGGTTTTACTTCATCGAGTGGCAGGGTATACATGCGGCATGGAGAACCGTACGTCAGCCGCATCTGAACAGCCTGTTCCAACTGGCGAGCAAATCCACAGCTATGTCGCAAAACATGGCATCATCATCTAAAACACCCATCATCATCATTACCATGCTAGCTCAACTACCACCAGCGCAGGAAGACATCAATCCGGAGCGAGCCACCACTCACACGGAGATGTTGGCACGCGGGGTGGTACGTTTCCGGCAACTATATCAGCTCAGCGAGATCATCAAGCAGTCACTAAGAGTCCAGTCAAATCTTTCCGTCCCAGTTCGGGAGACAACATGTTACGTGATGAACTAGACTCAAGAGCTACAGAGTGCGGTGGAAATGATGCTACGAAGGAACGCGGGAAGAGAGCGGTAGAAACAAGTACCATATTCGCCGTCCAGGATTGGTCGACAAAAGGCGAACGAGACGCAGCCAGGCCGTTTCCCTCAAGCCCATCTCACCTGGTATCCATTAACGATGGCAAGAATATCACGCCCGCAATCACAGTGTCGCAAGAGTTGGGCGAGTGCATCAGTAAAGCATTTCGCGCAGAACGCCACTATAAAAGTCTCTGGACAAAAATCGATGAGAATGGAGCTGAGACAGGAGAAAAGAAGGCACGAGCGGTGAAGGATGCGGAACAATATGACGAAGAACTGGCGAAATTCGATACGGGGATGGAAGCATTATCGAATGCACCCACATCAGAGCAATTTGAGGAACGGAGAACGCTTGTTACCCGAGCTTATCTTGCTCGCGTAGATCTAAATCGACTGTTAGACGCAGAAACTCAATTATGGGGAGACTGCAACTTGGCTGAGCAAGCTTGCAGAGACGCATGGGAGGACGTCGGAGCATCACTACTACCAGCCTGGCTGCGAGCGGGCGTTATAGAGTCTGATTCAATCGATGAAACAAGACTTCCCAAAGGAGACGAGAGAGGTATAACCCGACGAATCGACTGTGAGCCACCCACAAGCCTTCGTCATCTTCGTGATGACGTAAAAGAGTCTGCCGACGCCTTGCGAAAGGCGTCTGCTCGGTTTGAGCACATGTGTCACCACTACATGAGCTGGGCACCATGGGAGGATGGTGTACCTGCCGAGTTCAGGGACCACTTTGTAAAGCCAGCATTTTTGGACATGTTACAAGATGAAAGAATGAAGTTTGTGGACGCCAGAAATGCTTACGAGGGGGCCTTAGGTCGAGCCTGGCGTGGAGGAATTCCCGATGCAGAGCTGGATATAGGTTGTGTTGATGAGCTGAGAAGCAACGAAACACTCTTATTGGACTAGGAAGATGCGATGTTTATGAAAGAAGTACCCATGAACGCGCTGGAGGCTTGGAGACGCCAGAACTTTAACCGCTCTCCATCTGAAACGCCTCTGTACCCAGCCGAGGAAAGAGGGATTGAAGAAGAATTACAGCCGTGAGAAAGCAAAAGCAAGGCACCAGGTAGTCCTCACTCGGAGCAAGAGGACCCAACTATTAAATGTAAACGAAGCAAAACGACACGGAGAATGAATGGTGCTGGCGCAAAGAATGAAGATGGCAAGGCTAGGAGACCACATCTCGCCGAAAACCGCCCCGCAGTTTCACGAAATCGCATGTACACTCGAAACAACACAATAATATCTGTTTCGCTATCTGAAGAGAATCAACCTGCCAGGAGATCACGACGACAAGGTATTCCAGAGCGCTCTCTTATAGTTAGCCGCCACCAAGGGCGTGAGACAGTTGCCAAACATGAGCGACGCCCGGTCACGGACTTCTTCAAGACCTCTAAGCGGAGATCGTAGGAATCACAATTAGACTATCCACCTGTCACTCAAGACGGCAGTGATTCCTTGTGGACGCGTTCAGACATCTCCGGGTTATTTGTTGCAACATCCTTGAGTACTTCACAATGATATCAAGTATAATCGCTTGCTGACGTACAGCCATGACATTTGTCGCAATCGCTTGGTCATCTGGTATACATATTATGGGGCTCTTGCGCTCTTCCTGCCGGCTGATCCCACCAGAAAGCTTCCGTATGAGCCTGGCATTCACTGGATGTGTCCGTGCCAGCGCGATGGCCACTCAACTTTTCTGGTGCCTGGACGCTAAATTCTCGCTCGTGGTCTTTATATAGTACAGGAAATCTTCTAATCTACCTAGTCACTCATACTCCAGCGAGTGAGCCACCTACTCACCCAACGACTCCGATCGACTCCTGCCCGAACAATGCACCAGAATGCTTTCCTCAAAGATATGGACACTGCCGCTCGGCCAGCTGCGTTTGGACGCCCTCGAGCTTCATCAAACCCTGTGTTCTCTACATCAACAATCCATGGGACGCACTACATTGACAGGACCAGCGGCAAACGCGTGTACATAGACTTAAACCTGAAGACATTTTCTAAGCCCAAGGGCGAAGAATGGTACTCCCACATGTACGCCAACATCAACGCAGACGAGATCGTATGGCAGGGCACCTACGAGGATATCTATCCCAGCTCAGAGGACGTTTCCTCGACTGAGGGGTACTCACTTCTCTGCAGCTACAGCTTCATGGACGAAGCAAAGTCCACGATCTCTGTCCCTGGATCGCCGCCAATGTTCAAGAGTCCAAGCCCTCGAGACTTCCCTCTCCGGATTGCGCCCGACTCCGGCTACCATTTTAGCGACGAGCATGCAGAACGTGCTCCGCAGCAACAATACGAGCCCGCTTTCCAGGCCATCGCGACGATGAACCCCGATATCCGCTTCAACGACGTGGATGTCGTGATCAACCGCACTACGATGTTAAATTTGATGAAGTGCGTCAAGAACGCTTCTTTCCAAGCGTTTCATCTCGATCTCGACTTCGAGAAGAACACTCTCTTCGTCGGAAGGAAAGTACGCAACGCAAAAGTCAGGTCCGCTGGCAACACCTACGGTCGTAACTTCGAGACCGCCCTCACAGACACCGAGATTGACGGCGCAAAAAGCCACCATCGCTTCATCAAATACAAGCTTGGTAGTCTCACCATAGTCGTACGCCATGAGGCCGACGCATACGATCCCACGATCGAGTCGCCGCGAGACCCCGATGCACCACCGAGTACTATTCCTACCTTTGTTCCTGGTAAGCGCGACGCCGAGACCATCCAGCATGAAGGCCCACAGAAGACGACTGTCCTTGTTCAGGGTAAGGTGGTGCCTCAACACCAGATCCTGGAGCTGAAGAGCAATGCAAGTTCGCGACCAATCGATCAGATGTGGTTTGGCAGAACTCCTATTTGCTGCCTGGGCGGGAAGCACAACGCTCACTTTGACGGAACATACAGGCAAAAGGATATCCGGATAAAGGAAGTCACCCAAGCTGGGAGCAAGTCAGACAGCTTCAAGGGTTTCGAGAAGTGGGAGAAAGGCAACCAAGAGGCGCTACAGAAGGTTGTGACACTGCTCCAGCTGTTGCGGAAGACCGTCGGGGAGGATACTGAGCATCAGTCCGCAGTTTTTGTAGCGATGGGCAGTGACGATATGGCGGTGTATGAGACGAAGGAGAGGATTGGCGCACTGCCTAGAGAGATTGTGGAGCGTTTCTGGGATTAGGACGGTCCTGGTTCGCGTGCGCGATACCTTGATCGATGTAGTAGTGGTAGCTACTTCCCAAAGAACGAGGGCATAATTAGGTGGAAGAAGACGGCTCGGTAGGCTTAGCCTCGTTGCAGATGTACAGACAATGAATTTCGTTGTTCCCATCTTCATCATGATGTATCGCAAATCTGCCAGATACTCTGGTAAAAACAAGATGCTCAGACACTCGCTGAACAGTGAGCCATATGCCCGTGAGAAGCCCCATGTTTCGCGCTAACACCACATGGTGGAGCGTTAGTGGTCCCGGCTGTGTGGACGATTTTGGAGAATTCAACAAAGAAACGGCCCTTTGTTCGTTCGTCAAGTCCAATGTTGTCTGTGGATATGTTAGCAAGCCTCATTCCACTGTCATCTTGACACCTTCCCCTCGTCATAAGCCTTCAGGTGTCTCAAAAGATCGCTCCAGCCACTCAATCATTAAACACTACCATCACGTTAGCCATGGCTAGGACCAGTTCGCGTCATGGCCGAAAGAAAAATTCAACCGCCGACTTCCATCCCGCCGGAAGGAGAGAAAAGGGCGATATATGCAAATCCAGACGCAGAATGAACGTCTATAACATAGTCAATCACTATTACAATAGTGACGCATCGCGGGTACGTCAGAACCCAACTGCTTCAACCCCACGGAGAACAGGCCACAGGTATGGAGGCGATAGCAACACGAGTGTGAGTTCAGAGGCCAGAGGTGGAGAACTAACATCAAGCGCTGCTGGAAGATCTCAAACTGGTGACAACGCCTCACCAGTTCGAGCGGAGGCTAGACCCTGGCAGCTAGAGGGTGAGTATGACCCAGAGAGACTCATATCCCGTAAGCCCGCCGCTATTATAGCGATCAAAGAGGGCGAAGGATCGAAATTGGCTATCCGACTGTCACCTGAAC
>Ga0265797_10008770_pt1 | contig 13359 bp, 17 predicted proteins | sample P2T30metagenome_FD_192433 | JGI IMG/M metagenome (GOLD analysis project Ga0265797, IMG submission 192433) | Plant litter microbial communities from East Loma Ridge, Irvine, California - P2 T30 | ecosystem: Environmental > Terrestrial > Plant litter > Unclassified | place: USA: California... | reverse complement strand
TTCTCCAGCTGGTAGAATTATTGCATCTGGGTCCACAGACAACACAATCAGACTATGGGATACTGTCACTGGCAAGGAACGACAGAAACTCGATGGGCACGACGACGCCGTCGCCTCTGTTGCTTTCTCATCAGATGGTACGAGTATAGTATCAGGTTCAAGAGATCGGATGATTCGTTTATGGGATACAGCGACGGGGGATGTAAAGAGGATACTTGAGGGGCATACCAAGTCTGTGAACGCTGTAGCGTTTTCGCCAGATGACAAAATACTAGTTTCAGGATCAGCAGATACGACTATCAGGCTATGGGACACAGCAACAGGCAAAGAGAGGCAGAAGCTCGAAGGGCATGAAGATAGAGTTCTTACAGTCGCTTTCTCGCCCGATGGCCACACAATAGTGTCCGGGTCAGCTGATAGGACTATGAGATTTTGGGATGTTGCGACAGGCGTACAGAAGATGGAGCTCGTAAGGCACAGTGGCCCTGTCTTTGCTGCAAGGTTTTCGTTTTTGGGCGACACAGTAGCTACAGGATCAGAAGATAACATAGTTCGGTTGTGGGATGTTGCAACAGGCAGATTGATCCAACAACTTGATGGGCACAGCGGAGAAGTCAACACTTTAGCTTTCTCACCTGACAGCAAGACAGTGGCATCAGGATCTGGGAATGGGACAATGATACTATGGGAAATATCAACAGGCAAAGAGAAACTGAAGTTTGAAGGTGGTAGCTCTGTCTACATTGTGGCGTTCTCGCCAGACGGCAAGATACTAGCTTCAGGATCAGGGGACACAACGATCAGGCTATCAGACACGACTACAGCCGCGAAAAGCCATCATGCGAGGCACACCAAGCGGGTGAAAGCTTTAGCCTTTTCACCAGATGGCAAAGCAGTGGCATCCGGCTCCATAGACCAGACAGTCAAGCTGTGGGAGGCAGCTACAGGAAGAGAGATAACGACACTCCAAGGACACTATGGGTCAATCTTTGTCATAGCATTTTCGCCGGACAGTACCATTCTGGCTTCAGGGTCAGGTGATAACATAGTCATACTATGGGATGTGGCTACAGGCGAGCAGAGGCAGAGATTTACGAGGCACACTGCAGAGATCAGCGCTATAACCTTCTCACCAGATGGTAAGATAGTGGCGTCAGCTTCAGACGACAAGACAGTCAGGCTCTGGGATGCAGCAACCGGCGAAGAATTGCAAGCTCATCGGACCTCAAAGCCTGTGTCCAAGATCGCCTTTTCCGATGATGGGTATTACCTGGAGACAGATACTGGACATTTGGATCTCAGCACCATCCTCGGCATGCGCAGGCAACCTGTCACTAAACTCCAGTCCATCCTCGACGTAAAGTCCTCCTGGATCAAATATCAGGGCACAGACCTTGTCTGGCTACCGCATGAGTATCGCGCTTCATGCCACGACGCGTCCGGTTCAGCCCTAGTCATCGGACATGATTCAGGAGCTGTTTCCTTTTTTGGTGCTAGATGACCCGGCAAACATGTTCATCTCCTGTGTAAGTAGGTGCAGAAATCATGAGACGTTATCATTTCCATAATCCAACACCGAAACCCAATCGATCATTAGTACAGGCACTATGGTCTTCCTCTTCAATGTTGTACACAATCTAGTCGTATACCGTAGCATATTAAACTCCCAGTGTAATCTCTTCGTTTAGCTCCAAAGGTTCTTTGACGCGAAGATTACTCTCTATACAACAAGTCCGAGCCTGTCGACAGTGGCTAGATCGGCGGTGATGAATAGATCGCTTTGCCAGAGCAGTGGGCCAGCAGCCTCAACGGACTGCTTCTCTCTTCTGGAGATCGGCAGAACCTTGCCGAATATGAGGTAGTCGAAGCGTGCTGTCGGAAACTGCTTACGTGCGAACCGAACACAGTCGCGGATTTGACTGAACGTGACTCCGCTGTCGTTGCGAATAGCGATGCTACCGTTTGGGTCAAAGTGCTATTCAGGGCACTTCAACGTGAGCGCGCGCCCGCAACGACATATGAGAACGACCCTGACTTGACATGCTGGAGGTTGGCTGAGGAACATGTCCAGACTGGAGTGGCGCGGGATACCCGCTGTTGAAGCGGTGATGGTGTCGAATCCGACTTCGGTTGTGTTGTAGAATGATTTTCTTTTCGCACAGCCACGCAGCTCCAAACAGATGTAGCGGACCGAGTGCAGGCGAAACAATTTGAGCTGCGGATGAAGTTCAAAGATAGGTAGCTCAGTCGCTATCTCGCCTCCCAAGATCGCTTCTTTGACATGCTGAGCCATGTCCGGCCCTGCGAGTAGTCTGTCGTCGTAGAACGAGCCTTCCATGTCACTTGGGCGAGTTGTGATAGTCCAGACTGATGCTTCTGTGCGAGGCTGCAGGAACAAAGGCTGCTGCAAAGCTGCGGTTTGATCGATTACGTTCTTGAGGGTGGGAGAAACACGTTTAGCACGGACAAGGTCGTCGCACGGCAGGTACTTGAGGATGTTCTCGCAGAGCTCCCAGGTAGAGAACACATCTCTAGATGCGTTGGTGGCCATTGTGAAGAGAGAGTTGATTCGTGTAGTATTGCCTTATGGTGGTAGGTAGTGATGGTAGCTCGTTGCTTGCAATTGCGGAATGTCAATGTTTTGAGTTGGTCGACCGATGTAGGGAGAGTGGTTGTTGTGGAAAGAAATGGCAACCGAGCTGCTACTTTATGTCTTGCGAGATTGCGACACTTAGAGCGCTGGACGTGTTCGCAGGCTCCGCGCTAGTTGCCAGGGCCTTCTACTAAAGACGTCACAAGGCGTTGGGGGCACTGCAAGTGAATTTGGAAGTCCTCGACGCTCTCCTCCAGGACGGGCGCCACAGATCTCGAAGGGATGCAAGCGATCTGGAAATGTATCATTGAAGTCATGCTTTGAGTTCGAATCTACCCTCAAACTTCCACAGCCTGTATATATCGCTCCGGCTCAGGTCTATCATTTGTCTCTTCGTCAAACTCAAGGACTCCAGCATCGTTAACTCCATCCCCATCTTGTCCGTGAAGAAGTCCTGGATCAAGAAGCTCAGCCAACCTCTCAGTATATTCTCCAACCACTCCGCTCATGTTGTCTCGCCACTCCCAAAGCAGCCGATATCCCTCCACAAGCTGCTGATACTCGAGGCCGAACATCTCAGCGCTGGATGCGACGTATTCCACCAGATTCTGCTTGCGTGTGAGTAGACTGGCGACTAGGAAGCATGTCACTGGCTGCACAAGCCCAGAAAGGCCTCCATGCCAATTACTGTCAGCGAGTGTAAGGTTGATGAGATTAAGAGTAATGCTCTCAGTATCGGAGTCAGTGTCTAGCTCAGCAAGGTGGACAAAGAACAGTAAGTTGAGACTCGGAATGTAGACGTCTGGAATGTGAGATGCGGAGGGCTCCGACGGTGCTTCTGGGATCACGTCTTGTTGTCCAGAGGGGTTTTCAGTCTGATCCTCGGCCTGGATCTTGCTCGCTTGGGTGGGCAGTGGCACTCCATCGACTACGTGGTGCTGTTTGGCTCTCTTCGCAGTTTGCGCTCGAGTCTCGCGCTTTGCTGTGGCGCCATCCTGTTCTTCCTCCTGGAAAGCCCGTTTTTTCGAGTCAGGTGCAGGACGCTGCTGTGAATTCGGCAGGGTAAGACTCTGTTTCTCAGTCTGCAGTTGGGCCACAGACTCTTCGGTGATGTCGCTAAGAACCCTGGTATGCTCGGTGTTGCTTTTACCACCTCTGCCGCGGCCTCTCGCACTCGAACGGCCTCGTCGAGCTGCGCCGGTCGGACGAGTAGCAACGCTTCGCTTGGGCGCCATGTTAGTAGGACAAGAATAGGAATAAATGCAAGCGATAATGATGGATTGGAGAGATATGTAGCGTAAGTTACTCTCAGCCTAGGAAAGTCATTGTTTCGGGCGGGCGGGCGAGTGCTTCGTTCTTTGTTCCATCGCCGAATCCGGCGAAGGTCCATGGATTGCATCAACATTTTTCGAGGTTACCTACATCAGCATCTTTGAGGCAAATAAAAACGTTTCCATCTATGAAGCCACATTACCATTCATTGACGTTGCTAGCTTCTTGAAATGTTTACGTTGCTGGGTTTTGGTGAATGGCAAACCCCCTCAAGCGCGACCCGATGCATACAAGTCTTTTTTCGCCTTCCAAGAAGCCACCGGTATGCAGCATGCAAAGTCTCAGTGCATGCAAGAACATTCGAAGTGTGAAGTCCATGAAGGATGAGATACGACCTGCTCGATCGTCATCGTCGCATTCTAGCGGCTCGGCGGAAGTGTACCAAGAGACGATATCTCCTTGGCGTTGTGTAACAAGCCGATAACGGATAAGGAAGCATTACCATACGGACAGTTCTGCATGATACCTTACCTAACATCTTCAATGGTGTACTCCACTGCTACCCGACATCGCCGCCGCTCTGCGATAACGAGGGGCGGCAGGTATGCAAGACCTCCACGCTGCGAGAGTTGCTGCAGATAAGGACAGTGGACTATCGACTGGTCATGCCTGGAACCGGTAGAGCTTGTCACGACATATATATAAGACGAATGTAGGCGATAGCACTGCCAATCGAACAATCCTCCATCGACCTTTTCTCGCTTCCTGCGGTTCTGCTAAGATGAAGCTATCCATCACCAGTCTACTTCCGCTATTGGCCTTGACCTCAGCATCACCCATCGAACGAGAAACATACCCAATACACGCCCCTTGTCACCTCTTCAAACGCCAGGATGTACAAACCTCCATCAACGCCTCGCTACCAAACGTAACGATCTTCGCCACCGGTGGAACAATCGCATCGCAAGGCTCAAGCAACACACAGACCGTCGGCTACTCCATCGGCCTCGGAGTCGAAGCTCTGATTGATGCCGTTCCTGAGATCCTCAATATCTCGAACATTGCGGGTTACCAGACTTCTAATGTTGCCAGTGGCTCTGTCAACGAGACAATCTCGCTGGCTCTTGCGCACAGCATCACCGCGGAGCTGGCTAAGGATGAAGTGTCTGGTGTTGTTGTCACACATGGCACAGACTCGCTCGAGGAGACGGCTTTCTTCCTGCAGATGACTATCAACTCAACGAAGCCTGTCGTTGTAGTAGGCGCAATGAGACCTGCAACAGCACTGAGCGCAGACGGACCGTTGAACCTCCTCCAAGCCGTCACTCTTGCAAGCAGCGACAACGCAAGAGGGCGAGGCGTGATGATCTCCCTGAACGAGTAAGTACCTACCACCTAAGATTCTTCCCCCAGGGAGCAGATGAACAGCCACTAATATAACTCGCAGCCGCATCGGCTCCGCCTTCTACACCACCAAGATGAGTGCCAACAGCCTCGACACCTTCTACTCGACCGAAGCTGGCCAGCTCGGTTTCTACATCAACCAAGTCCCCTACTTCTACTACGAGCCCGCCAAACCCATCGGCGCAACTTACTTCAATCTCGCCAACATCACCGACCTAGCGCAAATCGACATTCTTTACGCGCACCAGGACATGGCTCCAGATCTCGCTTCCTTCGCTGTGGCCTCCGGAGCGCAAGGACTTGTTTTCGCGGGCATGGGCGCTGGTGGGCTCTCGGGAAAGGCTAGTGAGGCGGTTGGTGCGTTGTTCAATGCTACGGGGGTACCAATTGTTGCGAGCCACAGGAGTCCGGATGGGTTTGTGCCGAGTAGCACTAGGGGTTATGCTGTTGCGTCTGGGTTTTATAACCCTCAAAAGGCGAGGGTTCTGTTACAGCTTGCTGTTACGTTGGGGTTTGATATCGAGGAGATTGAGAAGGTGTTTGCGTTGTCTTACCCGGCTGCTTAAATGGGTTGGGTTGAGTATGAATCTGTGACTTCACGACGGACGGCAGGATTCCTGGGAATGGATCATTGTAGATAGATTGCGACAATGGGTAACGAAGCTAAATTAGATGCCATTAAGACGGCGTAATCCCAGACTCAATTCTTCAATATCCGCCGCACATTGCGCGATCCGCTTAGTACTTTCCATAGATCAACGCAAGCTGGTCGACATTATCGCCAGACTGACCCATGAAGCCCGCAACAGCAAAGCCAGGATCGGCATTGAAAGTAGTGCAGGAGCTAGTCTTGGTACCGGCCTGCAGAGTCCTGCCAGTGCTAGTAACTGCCTGGATGTAGAAGTTCCTGGTCTCGCCGTTGCGCTGACCAGTGCAGAGCACAGTCCTAGTCCAGCGCTCGCCGGTGTTGAGAGTCAGAGAGACGGGAGTTCCGCCGGTGCCACCGTAGGAGAAGCTGGTGCCGTCAGCGAGCTTGATGCCGACGGAGTCGAGGCGCTCGGCGCCGCGGAACGTGATCACGGATGCTGCTGCTGGAGTTGCGGACAGCTTGGGCAAGCTGCTGAACCAGTTGCCGGATGGGCCGCCGGAGAAGCCACTTTGGCGGAGTGAAGAAGAGATGGACCAGTCGAGAGTGGTGAGTATGGGGTTGTGGTCGGAGAGGACGGCGCCGGGGTATTTGGGGTCGGTGTTCAAGAAGTTGTTGCTGTCGTACTCGAAGGAGGATGCCTTGAGGTTGACAATGCTGGAGCCACGGTAGAACACCTTGTCGACGGTCTCGCAATCGTTGGCCTTGGATGGGTTGTCGCAAAGCAGAGCAGCAACGCCTGCGGTGGGGTTGACACCATTCTTCTGGAGCTGAACCCAAGCATCGGTCAGTCCGCTCTGTGTTCTGAGCGCGGTACGGAGGGTGGTGTCGGATGCACGAGTATATCTGCTGTTTGTGTCTCCGAACACAAGGACGGCATTCCCGACCGACCACTTGCTGATGTAGTCGGCAACCTGTTGCAGGTTGGCGTTGCGAGCATCGTGATCACCGGGCTCGTCACTGTTCCATCGTTAGCGTTTGTCTTTGTCCATACTGCGTGCAAGACTTACCCAGCATCGGCGTGCAGGTTGTACACATCAATGAAGACACCCTCAGACGGGTTCCAGCGCATGAATGTGAAGCCCTTGGGTGTCAAACAGTCATTGCTAGAGGCATCAGAGCAAGTAGCCCACTTGATGCGCTGGAAGCCAACCCAGTTGCCAGTTGAAAGAGTGTTAAGGCCACTACCGAATGGTACGCCTCCGGAAGTCGGGGTGCGGAAGGCATGGTTGTCGGTCTCGTAGATGGAAGCATGGTAGTTGAAGTCCTCCTGCACGTGGATGATATCATAACCGTACTTCGCAAACAAGCTGCCGATCAGCTTCGAGTTGTCGGTCTTGTCACCAGGAACTTCGTTTCCCTGCAGGATCTGAGGAAGACCAGCGACGTTGAAAGACAGAGCGGTAAGTTTGCCAGATGTTGGTGCGGCGATGGCAACATTGGCCGCGAGGGCGGCAGCCAGGATGATGTTCTTCATTGTTGGATTAGTCTTGGAGATACAATGAATTGACACATGTCGTGAAATAGGGCAACGCAGGCCTTCTTATCATCGTTCGGTTTCCTCGGTTGTATACTTCATGCTCTGCAGCAACAAGCTACTTAGATTAGATAGCTGGCGTTGGCGTCGTAAGTTAATTTAGCCTGCATCCCAAGCGCTGTAACATTGCAATTGTGCTCCAATGATCGTAGACTTGCCATGAAACGTGCTCGACACCTCGGCCGGCGTTCACTGTCGAGCGAACGACAACTCCCATTTCGGGCGGAGTGCGGCTCTGCCATTATCTGGAGTGCGGACCACGTGTGGGCAAGGTTCACGCGTATTCGAGTGCTGCCGTGATAAACCCAGGCATTGTAAATGCAAGATAATTTCGGCTTATGGGACGGCCTGATGTTTTGAGTATCCGATTGTTCGGCAAGTATCTTGCCGAATGATATCTCATATAAAGAGGCTTCGGCACATCAGTGGGAGTCAAGATAGGCTGTCTCTATATCGAGGTTCGTTGCATGGATGCTCCGCCGGGCGCAATTTGGCCCCAGACGACGAGTCCAAAGTGGTCCGCGTGTTCTCTCCGTCTGAGTTTGTCGACACCGCGTTCTGGCGACGAAGATGAGTCAAGCTTTTCATTTGTATTGTTTGAAGAACACAATCGAGCCCGGATCTCGGCCGGGGTACCTTGGTGGTCAGGATGTGCAGGGACAAGGTGACCTCCTGGACTCCAGTCTGATCCTTCATCCTCCGTGGGGTGCATGCAGGGCCCTTTCATCGCTCGCCAGTCCGACGATGTGCGAACAAACTAAGGAGTGCGTAGCTATGGCCGCGTGGATCCAAGACTCTGTTCTTCGATGATATTCTTGCGTTTCGTCTCACCGGCCTCGAGGGTGTACTTTCCTCATCGCACGAGAAAGGAAAGTCTTCGCCGAGCGAGCCATTCCGCTTCGTCCCGATCAGGACAGCGAACAGCGAGCTTTTGACATAGGGTTAGGGCTCTACCAATGTTCACTCCATCAGACGCCCTACATGTACTTGTACACGCACATGTAACGTCCATTGAGATCATTGGTGTCAAAAAACTCTTACCAGTATCCGTAGACAGTATAAGTACTTCATGCTCTTTAGAATATCCCAATTCCTCAAAATACCATCAAGAACACACCTCCACCACCTGTCCAAAATGCCATCCTCACAAGCCGCCCTCGACTCCGCCACCATCGCTCCAGAAGTCCTCGCCCTTCAACCAGACTACCGCGCCTTGTTGATCACAATCGACAACCTCACCCCAGGTCCCTCCGACGACCTAAGCGAATCCCTCCTCCTCGAAGCAGAAACCACCGCCCGCGCCGTCCTCAGCAAAACCCCCATCAACGACCTCCCCCACATCGCCGCCTGGCGCACCGCCTACAAAGCCTTCGGCGCCAAACCGAACAAAACCCGCAACAGCCTCGAAGCCCTGACCCGTCGTGTCGAAGCCGGTGGCCTACCACGTGTCAACAGGCTTACCGATATCTACAATGCGATTTGCGTGAAGCATCAAATCCCGCTGGGTGGCGAGGATCTGGACAAGTACTCTGGCGCTCCAAGACTGATTCGATCGACGGGGAAGGAGCCTTTTGAGGCGAACTCGAAGGGAGAGAAGGTCGTGGAGTTTGCGGACGTTGGTGAGGTTGTTTGGTGCGATGATGCAGGAATTACGTGTAGGCGGTGGAATTGGAGGCAGGGGCCGAGGACTGCACTTGAGGAGAGCACGACTAGAGTGCTGTTTATCTTGGATGTGTTGGATCCGGTGACGGATGGGCAGGTTGAGGCTGCGGGGGAGGAGTTGGTGGAGGTTTTGAGGAAGACGGCGCCAGGGATTGTGGTGGCGAAGAGGATGGTTGGACGGGTGTAGGTGTTACTTGGTGTGTTTGCCGACAAGGTTCGACACTGGAAGTATGGGCAAGCTGGCTTCAATGAGCCATCAAATGGGGAGATTGTTGGGTCATGATACTCATAACGTATATATACTCAGTCGGCGACAAAGCATTCACAGAACGGATTTGCCGGCCCACTCCGCAGGCCAGACGCCCTTGACCTCTTCAACCAGCCACTTGGCAATAACGGCGTTGACCTCAGCGGGCTTCTCCTCAGCCACAAAGTGCGCAGCATCAACCTTGGCTTCCTTGAGGTTCTTGCACTGGCGGCGCATGTTGGCCATAATCTTGGGGTTCTCCACCGTAGCACACACGGAGTCGTAAGTGGCGTGGATCTGGTAAAGTAGTCAAGTTAGTGATAGATCGCATCGCCGACAACAGAGATGGAGGACTTACAAACAAGACAGGGAAGTCGATGTTACCATCGTTCTTGCGCTTCTCCAGCGTGTACTTGCGGTTGGCCGCATGGTTGGAGTACCACGCATCACCGGGCCAGAAGCCAGTCTTCTCCATCGCAGCGACGAACTCCTGGAACGATTCCTCGGACTCGTACACGGTCATCTCAAGAGGTATGTGCCTGAACTTTGGATCAGGCTTCTCTCCACCTCCCAGCCAACCGCCATCCTTGAGCACGTGGGCCAAAGGACTGACCTCCTTCCCAGAACTCGGCTGGCCCCTGACACGACTAGCGCGCAGGAGAGCGGGAATGTCTGCGTCGAAGAAAGCGGAGGCCTCTTCGAAGCTTTGTTCGTAGTAGGCCTGGTAAGACCATTGCCCGTATGGGTATTGGTCTTCGGGGTAGATGTCGCGGTCGACGGTCTTGACAAGCTCCTCAAGGCCGAGCTCGATGATTCCGTAAGGAACGCACATGCCAGCGGCTGCGATGCACTGCTCGGGGTAGTGTGCGGCGAAAGTCCAGACCGAGCCACAGCCCCAATCGTGGCCTGCAATTGTTAGCTTCGACTATGTACATCTAAAGAGTAAAAGGTTAAATTTACCAATCCAAACAGCCTTGTCACGACCAGTGTGCTTCAACACCTCGAGCATGGCGATGTTGATGTTCTCCTGGGCATAGTCTTCGGTGACTTTGCGTGCGGAGGAGTTGCCAAAACCTGGCCAAATAGATTAGCGACGTAGCTCATGGTGCTTTGAGTAGCTTCATGACATACCAGGCATATCAGGAGCAACAACACGGAAGCCCATGGCCGAGAAGGCATCGATTTGAGGCTTCCATAGCTTTCCGATAGCAGGCCAGCCGTGGATGAAGATCAGAAGTGGGCCATTGGCCGGACCAGCAGCATTATAGAAGATCTTCTTTCCATCACCATAGGTGACTGTGTGTTCTTCGTAAGGTGTCATGTTGGTGTAATGTTTTGCGTTGGTGTTGACAGTTATGATAAAACGGTGGGCGGATGCGGTCGGTTATGAAGTTAAAGATGCATAGCTGTGCTTTTATGGGCCGACTTTAAGTACGGCCGTACAGCTTGCAGGAGCAGCGAATCGCTCATTCGTAAGCGCCTCAGAAATTTTTATACTCGTTCGGGAGTCTTCCACGACCAGTCAACTGTTCAGCTCGCAGTACGTTCTGATCAAGGAAGGATGCATCTAATGAGGAGTGCTTTGCGAGACTGCGATACGAACGCCGCATCCTCGCACATGCGATCCTTCGGCACGGCTGGACGTAACACGGGTCATTATATCCGGCTACGCCAGAGGCAGTGGTACGGGCCGGGGCTCCACAGTGGTTCCACTCTGTCACGAAAGGTAGCGCAAAACAATGTTTCGTACCATCGTTGTGTTCCTTACTCCATACATGATGTGTGTTTGGGAGACTCTGCGCAACTTGAGTCCCATGCTTCGTTGATTTGTTGCCTCTGTTATTGCCTCTCCAAGCCATGGAGCGTGCTGAGATGAAGGCGACGGGTAGATTGTAGGTGTTGTTTGCAAGCATGGCACATACCCAAGGGATGTGTTTGTACGCTGCAATGGACCGTATGTATACTGTAACTCGACTCCCGTTTGCTCTGTTTACTACCATTTAGTCAGACGAGTTTTTCGAACTTTCCCCGTTTGCACCTTCCTCCCCAAGATGAGCGGCAAACGCAAGCTGTGACGGCACGACTTCTCGCTCAGTTCACTCTCAAAAAACATCCGTCATTCCACCTCTACTTCCACCTCCTCACCACCTCTTCATCCACTTCGCTCACACTGGTCTCTCGCCAATTGTCACCAATTTTCCGTATATCCTTTCGAAGTGCCTTCTCCACCGCCTTGACGGCACACATGTTGTTCTTCCTCGTCTTCGGCCTTTTGGCCAGCATCGTGCACGCCATCCCCACCATCTCTGCCAAAGGCTCCAAGTTCTTCACCAGCAATGGCAACCAATTCTTCCTCAAGGGTATGTTATCCTCTCTTGCATGCTACAGCCATGTCCTTGACTAACAACCCCGACAAGGTGTCGCCTACCAGCTTCTGCCGGACGACCCTCTCATCGACAACGACCAGTGCACCCGCGATGCCGACCTGATGAAGACCCTCGGTGCCAACTCCATCCGCGTCTACCACGTCGATCCTCGCGCCGACCACGATGGCTGCATGAAGACCTTCGCCGACGCCGGCATCTATATCTGGCTCGACTTGGACACCTTCGATACGTACATTCAGGGACCTGGCATGGCTCAGCCGCAATGGAATGAAAGCCAGTACGAGGCTTACCAGACTGTCATGGATGTCTTCCACAAGTACGACAATCTGGGCAGCTTCTTCGTTGGCAATGAGGTCCTCACTTCTCCGAACACAGATGTGGCGGCGCCGTATGTCAAGGCTGCTGCAGCTGACATGAAGGCATACCGTGATGGTCAGTATCATTGCAATTCCTTTGGTAATATAGAAATCACAGAGTCTGACATCAACCAGGCAAGAACTACCGCAAAATCCCCATCGGCTACACTGCGGCTGACGTCGCCACCCTTCGCCCGATGCTCCAAAACTATCTTGCTTGTGGCGAGGATAGCGCCAATGCTGTTGACTTTTTTGGCCTAAATGCTTACGAATGGTCAGTCTGCTCTCTCATACAATACTTGTTCTTCTACTGACTCTTCACAGGTGCGGAGACGCCACTTACGAGACCTCCGGCTACATCTTCCTGCAACAGAACGCCTCCGAGTACAACATCCCGATCTTCTTCTCCGAGACTGGTTGCAATGTCGGTACCGCTCGCACATTTGACGATCAAGCCGCCATCTTTGGCGACAAGATGGTCGACACCTGGTCCGGTGCCATCATCTACGAATGGATCCAGGAAACTAACGACTACGGTCTCGTCGAATACAGCTTGGGCCAATCCTCCCCAGCTGCCATCGATGGTGCCGATGCAACCTTTGGCAGAAACGGCACGCCGCAGCCCAAGAGCCCAGACTTTGAGAACCTGAGCAAGCACTGGGCTACGCTCACTCCGACTGGCGTCCGCGCAGATGACTACAAGCCCTCCCTCCCCGCTCCGAAGTGCCCAGACTTCACCACCAGCGCCTGGCAAGTCAAGGCCGACGCTCAGCTTCCAACCATCGGTTATGGAAGTAAGGCGGCATCTTCCTCGAGCGGATCTGAAGTTCCAACTTCCATCGCCACTGCTACTGGCCAAGCGATCCCAGGCGATGGTGAGCCGGTGCACGAGACCGCCCATGCTACCGAGGCCACCCTAAGCGCTACTTCCAGTGCAGCTGCCAGCGGAATACTCAGTGCCATGCCGGGCTCCAACAGCTGTTCAGGCACTTGGATCGGGCTCTATGTTGCGCTGTGTGCGACTGTGGGAGTGTTCCTTGTCATGTGAGCGGAACAGTAGCAATGGATAGCAGAGCCGGCCGCTGACATGACACTATGTGAGTTGTCAAAGTTTCGAGAATTGTACGATATGTATCGGTGGGTATGCATGAAGATGGATGCACGGGCTCGAACACCAATGGCTGAGCAATGCAAGCATCGGCCAGACCCCAAAACAATGATTCCAGACATTTCCTGACCACGAAGTGATCGCCCA
>Ga0265797_10008768_pt1 | contig 13360 bp, 12 predicted proteins | sample P2T30metagenome_FD_192433 | JGI IMG/M metagenome (GOLD analysis project Ga0265797, IMG submission 192433) | Plant litter microbial communities from East Loma Ridge, Irvine, California - P2 T30 | ecosystem: Environmental > Terrestrial > Plant litter > Unclassified | place: USA: California... | reverse complement strand
GGCGGCGGGCGGTCGCCGTTGACCAGGATCTGGGTGTAGCCGGCGCCCAGGCCGCGCATGCGCAGCGTCTTGCCGGTCACCGTCACGCCCGGCGCGCGCTTGAGCACGTCGAAGATGTTGTCGTCGCCGTACTTGCGGATCTCGTCCGCGTTCAGCACGGTCTTGCTGGCGGTGTCGTCACGGCGCGGGTCGTAGTTGCTGGCCGCGCCTTTCACCTCGACGGTCGCGATCTTGTCCGGTTTCGGCGCGTCCTGGCTGGTGACCGGCTCGTCGGCGCCGGAATCGGCCGCCGGCTGCGCGGTCTGCGCCAGCGCGGCGATCGGGGGAATCAACAGGGAGGCTGCGAGGGCGTAGCGGGCTGGATGGCGAGACATGCGGGTACGGATCGGTGGATAGCCCACTACGATAGCAGGAATGCAAAGCCGAAATCACACCAATTGTCACAATCGCCGCGTCAGCGCGGCTGCAGCTTCTCCATGCCGGCCTTGATGCGGGCGGCGCGCTCCTCGAACAGGGTCTGCTGCAGTGCCGACGCAGCATCGGCGCGGCCCACCTGCCGTTCGAATTCGGCCATGTCGTCGTCATCGGCCAGGATAATGCCCAGGGTCTCGGGATCCAGTTCGCGGCCGCGCCGCGCGAGCACGCACACCCGGCGCGCCGCATCGATCCAGTCGGCGCGCGCGCTGCGCTGGCGTTGCTGGTTTTGCATCTCGCGCTGGAGCGAGGCCATCATGCCATGCGACTCTGCGCCACGCTCGTCCGGCGGGTAGTCTTCGAGCACCTCCGCGTACCGGCGCGAGGCCTCGAGCATCCACTGTTCCCAAGCGCTGCGATGCCAGGCGTCGAGGGCTTCCATGCCATTCATCGCGTCCAGCGAGGCCGCAATGCCGTCGAGTGTCGACAAGCCCGCTTCGGTCAGCACGTGTTCGAGGCCGAGGGTCGCCTGCTTCGCCATGTGGGCCTGGGCGATCGGCACGGCCGCCTGCTGCAATTGCAGGGAAACCTGGATCAGTTTCTGCTGGGGTGTCAAGGTCGTCATCGGCGCAGCATACCGCGCCGTGGCTGTCTCGCACAATATCTTGCATATTTGAACACATACAGGGAGAATCGGATTCATGTAAGGACACTCAGGACTTGCGCATGATCGACACGACTTCCCCCGGCCTCCCCCAGCTCGGCAAGCACCGCATCGAAGCGCTGGTCGACGGCATCTTTGCCGTGGCGATGACCCTGCTGGTGATCGAACTGCGCCTGCCCGAGCACCTGCACCATGGTACCCAAGCCCAGCTGGCCGAGACCCTGGGCGAACTGGCACCGACCTTCGTCTCCTGGCTGATCAGCTTTATCGTGCTGGCGATCTTCTGGGTCGGCAACCACCGCCTGTACAGCCACGTGCGCCACGTGGACGGCGGCCTCCTGAAAACCACGCTGTTCATGCTGGGCGGAGCCAGCCTGCTGCCCTTCGCCTCGGCCGTCAACAACCAGTTCAGTTCCGAACTGGCCCAGCTGGTCTACGCCGCCGTGATGATCGTGATCGCACTCGGCGCGCTGCTGACCGCACGCCACATCCATCGCAACCCGGAGCTGTGCGCGCATCCGCTGGACCGCCCGGCCTACCGCGCCGCCTGCGTGCGCATCGGCGTGCTGATGCTGGTCGCGGCGCTGACGGTGCCGCTGTCCGGCCTGTTCCCGGGCTCGGCCAACATGGCCTTCCTGCTGCTGTTAGGGGTGACGCCGCTGAACCGGGCGCTGGCGCGACGCGGCGCCGTGCCGAGTTCCGTCTAGGCCGCCAGCACCGTCACCACCACGCTGCGCCGGTGCGGCGCCGTGCGATGCTCCCACAGGTAGATGCCCTGCCAGGTGCCGAGCAGCAGCCGGCCGCCGCCCACGGGTACGCTCAAGCCGGTCGAGGTCAGCATGCTGCGCGCATGGGACGCCATGTCGTCCGGGCCTTCGGCGTCGTGCCGATAGGCCGGATCACCGTCCGGCGCGAGGCGCTTGACAATGGTTTCCAGGTCGCGCCGCACGTCGGGATCGGCATTCTCCGTGATGAGCAAGGAGCAGCTGGTGTGCTGGACGAAGACGTGGACCAGGCCCACCTCCACGCCCGACTGCGCGAGCACGCGCGCGACCTGGGCGGTGATGTCGATGGTCCCGCGTCCGCGGGTCGATATTTCCAGGGTGGCCTGCCGGTTCGTCATTCATTGTCCTTTAAGTTGTGCGTGCAGCGCATCGGTCAGCTGGGGCCGCGCATCCGCCGGCGGCGCAAGGTTGACGATCGCCTGGGCGCGCGCCGCGACCGCGTCCAGCCCCTGCGGCTGCGGGACGATGTAGAAGGCGCCGTCGCGGATCGCGGCGAAGGTGAAGTCCGCCACGGCCGCGGCGCTCATGCCGCCGGCTTCGGCGTTCCCGGCCAGCAAGGCCTGGATCGCAGGCTGGCTGGGCGGAGGCGCGTGATGGCGCCGCGCTTCTTCGGGACGGTGCCGCTGCGATTGCGCGATCGCGGTCGGCACCTGGTCGGGACACAGGACCGAGGCACCGATGGGCGCATCCACCAGGCGCAGGTCGTGGTACAGGGTTTCGCTCAGCGCCACGACCGCGTGCCGGGACACGGTCTCAGGGCCCAGCGCCGGCGCGCCGAACAGGCCCGTCATCGCCGCCGTGTTCACGATGTGGCCCCGGTAGCCGGCCTCGCGCTTCGCGCAATCGAGCATCAGCGGGGTGAAGATGCGCACGCCATGGATCGCACCCCACAGGTTCACGCCCAGCACCCACTCCCAGTCGGCCTCGCTGTGTTCCCAGACCAGGCCGGCGCTCGTGACGCCGGCATTGTTGAACACCAGGTGCACGCCATGGAAGCGGATGATGGCGGCATCCGCCAGTTCCTCCACGTGCGAACACTTGCGCACGTCGCAGACCATGGACAGCACTTCGCTGCCGCCGGCCAGCAGCTCGCCGGTGGCGCCTTCGAGCGCGTCGGCATCGACGTCGGCCAGCACCAGCTTCATGCCGAGCGCTGCCGCACGGTCCGCCAGCGCGCGGCCGATGCCGCTGCCGGCGCCCGTGATGACCGCCACGCGGCCCGCAAAATCCTTCATCACCGCCTCCCTTCCGTTACGCTTCCAGTATGCCAATCTTCAGCGCACGGCAGCGCGGGGAACGGAGGCGCGGCGTTTAGACCATGTAGTCCATGCACTGGCGCCCTTCACGGATGGCGCCGATGAACGACACCAGCGCCTTGTGGGTCGGGTGGTTGATGTAGCCGTCGAGCGCGGCCTTGTCTTCGAATTCCGAGTACAGCACCACGTCGTAGGTGGCTTCCAGGCCCGGCTGGGCGATCACGACTTCGAACTTCAGGATGCCGGGCACGATGGTGGCGCACTCGTCCAGGCGGCGCTTCATCTCGATGGCATTGGCGGCGCGGTCAGCGCCTTCAGCCTGGTCCTTCAGTTTCCACATGACGATGTGTTTCAGCATGGTTTCCTCGATTGATATGGGTCGCTTGCGGCAAGGGCCGCAGCGCGGCTGTGAGCATAACGTGTCACGGGCCTGATGGCGAGACTGCCCTGCCGTGTGCCGGCTCTGTTTTTCGTGTCGCGTCACGCGATGCGGGATGCATGCCGGCACCGTCTCCCCTGGTGGCTAGGTTTTGGATGGTTTTGGTCTTATGTCGGTTAGTTGCATAATAATGATCGGTGTGTAGCCCTTGCGTACCGTGTCGGTTAGTTGCTAAATTGTGGGCATCGCATCGGATTACCTGAATACATGAGCTCCAACGCAGCACCTCGCGACGGGCTGGCCGCCTGGGACCGCAATCCCAACGTCGCCTTCGCCGCCTTCGTCGTCACGCCCGCCTTCGTCCAGACCTCGAGCCGCCAGCGCGACGACCTGGTCCCGACCCCGATTTCGGACGAGTCGGCCACGATCTACAAATTCATGTTCGGCAAATTCGCCGCGTGGATGGTCGACGAGCGCCTCAAGATGTCGACCGTGAATGCCGCCGACCTGCGCCGCTTCGTGGAACACGGCAAGGACGGCAAGCGCGACCTGAACAGCAAGATCGCCTACCGCTACCTGCGCCTGCTGGAACGCTGCTACGACTGGCTGGAGCGCACGCCGAACCCGGCGCGCGACGCCATCGCCGCCACCGACCGCGCCCACCTGGCCCAGGACGCGCCAATGGCCGCCCTCAACGGCGACGAGCTGGACCGCTTCCTGGCCGCCCTGCCTGCCGGCCGGGCCCCCGACCAGACCGGCAGCGCCGGCTGGAAGCGCCGCCGCGACCGCGCGATGCAGGTGGTGATGGCCCTGGCCGGCCTGAAGGTTGCCGAGGCCGTCGGCCTGCTGCTGGAGGAAGTCGGGCGCCAGGCAGACGTCGAGGGCGCCATCGAGCTGAACATCACGCCCGAGCACAAGCACCGCACCAGCTACGAGCACACGGCCAAGCTGCCGCGCGAAGGCGTGGCGGAACTGGAAGCCTGGCTGCGCGAACGCGCCGAACTGAAGATCCCGGGCGACCTGGTGTTCCCGGCCAGCCTCGAGGGCGAGCCGCTGCACAAGGCAACCGTGTATCGCCAGGTGCGGGCGACCTTCGAGCGCGCCGGCGTCGCCGTGCCGCGCGCCGGCGGGCGCACCCTGCGCAACACCTTCGCCGCGCGCCAGTGGAAGGAAGGCGCGACGCCGGACGAGCTGACGGCAGCCCTCGGCCTGGCGCTGGAACGTTCGGCCCAGGCCTACAAATACGCGCGCACCAATCCCGAAGACGCCAGCGCGGACGACGAGAACGACGAAGACCAGGGCGCAGAAGCGACACCGGACACGGCCAAAACCGGCGATCCCGACGAAAAATAGAGCCACCCCATCCGCCGATGCGGTCCCCGCGCGCCGACAGCCTCGCGTAAGGTTCGCGGCGCACAGTGCCTGTCACGCCGTATGTACAGCGGCGCTGACACCACATATAACGGAGACTGCACATGGCTATCACACCCGGCATGACCGCCGGCGGGAAGGCTGCGCCTTCCCGAGGCGGACTCACCAAGGAAGAACGGAAAGTCATCTTCGCTTCCTCGCTCGGTACCGTGTTCGAATGGTACGACTTCTACCTGTACGGCTCGCTCGCCGCCATCATCGGCAAGCAGTTCTTCCTCGGCGATCCGACCACCTCCTTCATCTTCGCCCTGCTGACCTTCGCCGCCGGCTTCCTGGTGCGGCCCTTCGGCGCGCTGGTGTTCGGGCGCCTGGGCGACATGATCGGCCGCAAGTACACCTTCCTCGTCACCATCCTGATCATGGGCGCCTCGACCTTCATCGTCGGCCTGTTGCCGGGCTATGCCACGATCGGCATCGCCGCGCCGGTGATCCTGGTGAGCCTGCGCATCCTGCAGGGCCTGGCGCTGGGCGGCGAGTACGGCGGCGCCGCCACCTACGTGGCCGAACATGCCTCGCACGGCAGGCGCGGCTACTTCACGTCCTGGATCCAGACCACCGCCACGCTGGGCCTGTTCCTGTCGCTGCTGGTGATCCTGGGCGTGCGCAGCTCGATGGACACCGCGTCCTTCGACGCCTGGGGCTGGCGCATCCCCTTCCTGGTCTCGGTGCTGCTGCTCGGCATTTCGGTGTGGATCCGGATGTCGATGGCCGAGTCGCCCGCCTTCGCCAAGATGAAGGCCGAGGGCAAGACCTCGAAGGCCCCGCTCAGCGAAGCCTTCCTCACCTGGAAGAACGGCCGCATCGCACTGCTGGCGCTGGTCGGCCTGGTGATGGGCCAGGCCGTGGTCTGGTACACGGGCCAGTTCTACGCATTGTTCTTCCTGACCCAGACGCTGAAGATCGAGCCGGCCTCGGCCAACATCATGCTGGCCATCGCGCTGGCGCTCGCCACGCCCTTCTTCATCCTGTTCGGCTCGCTGTCCGACCGCATCGGCCGCAAGTGGATCATCCTGGGCGGCTGCCTGATCGCCGCGCTGACTTATGTGCCCATCTTCAAGGCGATCACGCACTACGGCAACCCGGCGCTGGAAAGCGCGCTGAAGAACTCGCCGGTGGTGGTGGTCGCCGATCCGGCCTCGTGCAACTTCCAGTTCAACCCGACCGGCACCAGTAAATTCCCCTCGTCCTGCGACATCGCGACCGCCCAGCTGACGGCGGCCTCGGTCAGCTATACCCACCAGGACGCCCCGGCCGGCACGGTCGCCAGCGTACGCGTCGGCGACAGGGTCTATCCGTCGTTCAACGCCAGCATGACGCCGGATGGCCTGGACTTCGACAAGGCCAGCAAGGCGAAGGAAGCGGCGCTGAAGAAAGACCTCGGCGCCTCGCTGAAGGCCGCCGGCTACCCGGCCAAGGCCGACCCCGACCAGATCAACCGGCCGATGCTGGTGCTGATGCTGTTCATCCTGGTGCTGTTCGTGACCATGGTCTACGGCCCGATCGCGGCCATGCTGGTCGAGATGTTCCCGACCCGCATCCGCTATACCTCGATGTCCCTGCCCTACCACATCGGCAACGGCTGGTTCGGCGGCCTGCTGCCGACCATTTCGTTTGCCCTGGTGGCATCGAACGGGAATATCTATCACGGGCTGTGGTACCCGATCATCATCGCCCTGGTCTGCTTCGCGATCGGTGCGCTGTTCATCCGGGAGACCAAGGACAACGATATCTACGCGGCGGATTGAAAGCAGATGAGGCAGGCGCTGGCGCCTGCCTCATCTGCGACACGCCTGTTACCGCTGTTAAATCGCAGTCAGAGCGCGTTGCTCTGGCCCGGCATGGCATCGCTGCCGGTGTCGGCGCCGCCGCGCACGGTGGCGCCGCCGCCCGCGCTCTCGCGGGTGTCGGTGCCGGTCTTCGAACCGGGCGGAACCTGGGCGGCATCGTCCTTGCCCAGGTCGGTGCCGCTCACCTGGTTCGCCGCCAGCCCGCCGCCTTCGGGTGGCAGGGCGTCGGCTTTTTGCGCGTCGTCGTTTGAAGGGGTTACTCGTTGTTCAGCCATGGTGGACTCCTTCGCATGCGTTATCGATAGCTGCGATGGTAGCCGCCCGGACGCGCACGCCAATAGGAGCACGGGCGCCAGGTATGTAGGACATGGCGAGATGGCACTTTACTGAATGCTCATTTGACGCTCTCCACCGCCGGCTCGACCGGCAGCACCGCCCTGCTCCAGGTCCGCATCCGCACTGCCGCCCAGGCCGTCAGCGCGGCACCGACGACCAGCACCAGGCGCGTGTCGACCAGGGTCAGCACCGCGCCGGCGGCCGCCATCAGGATGTTCGCCAGGCAGAATGTCGTCGACAGCAAGCCCATCACCGCGCCCTGCCCATGCCCGCCGAAGCGGTCCGCGGCCCAGGCCTGGATCACGGCGTTGTAGAACGCATGCGGCATGCCGAAGGCCATGATGCCGACCAGGCCGATCCATAAATTGCCGGTGCCGAGCGAAGCGATCGACAGCGCCACCGCGATCGCCAGGAAGGCGGCGCGCTGCAGCGGATGGGTAACGCTCGGGCGCCCGGCGAACAGGGCGGAGAAGGTCATCAGGCCACACATGCCGACGTTGACCAGCGCGATCGCCCGGGTGTCGTAATGCCCGACCTCGACCAGCCACAGCGGATAGAACTCGTAGAAGGCGGTGACGCCGCAGGTGTAGGCCAGCTGTACGCCGAACAGCGTGCGCAGTCCGGGGTGACGCAGCAAATTGAAGGCATGGCGTTCACGCGCCACGTGCCACCACGAGGGCCCCTGGGTGCGCGGCTGGCGCGGCAGCGCCATCGTCACCAGCACCGCGCCCAGCAGCAACGCACCGGCGGCGATGTAGAACGGCACCGTGATGCCCCAGCCGACCGTGAAGCCGGCCAGCAGCGGCCCGAACAGCCAGCCCAGGTGCAGCGCGCCATTCAGCCAGGACAGCGCGTGGTTGCGCAGCGCGCCCTGGTCCTGCAGGCGCTCGGCCAGCATCGCGCGCACGATCGAGCTTTGCCCCTCGAGCAGGCCGGTGCCGAAGCGCGCCAGCAGGAACAGCGGATAGGAGTGCACGGCCAGCGCCCAGGCCGTCAGCGTGTGGCCGATGGCGGCGCCGACCGCCGTGCCGAGCAGCAGCGGGCGGCGGCCGTAGCGGTCGGACAGCGAGCCGAGCACGGCGGTGCCGATCAGGAGGCCGATCGGATTGACCATCAGCGCCACCGCGAACAGCAGCTTGGGCGGCAGGCCCAGGAAATTCGTCAGGCCGTCGGCGGCGCCATGCACGAACAGCGGCGGCAGGATGGGATACGGCAGCGAGGCGCCGGTGGTCGACAGCAGGCCCAGCAGGCAGGCGGTCGCGATCAGAAGGGCATTCTTCACGTCGGGTTTATTATCAAGTCGGAAACATAGCCTAGCACGTGACTTCCCCTTCCCGCATCAGGGAGATTGCCGCAAGGTAGCGATCGGGATTGACGTCGTCGACGGAAAACCTGGATATTGCAACAGAGAAATAATAAGATAGGCTTTTTCCGCTTAGTTCGAATCCCATGCCCGCAAAGAAGAAAGCCCGCGTTGTCATCCTCGAAGGATCCTGGGACAAGCACCACGAGGCGTCAAAGATTTACCCGTATTTCGAAGCGATGAGCAAAACCTTCCCCAAGGATGTGGAAATCGACCACCGCACCTTCAGGAACCTGGACGACATCGAACACTACACGAAGGCACTGGAGCGTAACGCCGGCGTGCTGCTGTATTTCGCTTGCCATGGCAACGACGGGGAATTATGTCCGGTCAAAGGCGTGAGCATCCCGATGGCAGACGTGGCGGCGGCCCTCGGCCGCGCCAAGCCGGGCGCTATCCACTTCGTCCATTTCGGCGCCTGTGAAATGGTCGCCCATGGACAGCGCCGCGCATCGCATGAGTTGATCATGGAAAAGTCGGGCGCCGTGTGGGTCTCCGGCTATACGCAAGCGGTCGATTGGCTGCCCAGCACCTGCCTGGACCTGTTACTGGCGATGCAGACTTTCGTGCCGCAATTCGGCATCGAGGATGGCAGGGCAAGGCGCTTGCTGCCAAGCGCCCGGCAATTCTTCAAGAACCACGACCAGATGGCGCGCAGCCTGGGCTTGAGCGCCCTGGTCCAGGGCGCAAGCAAGACCAGGCTGTTCCCCAGCGCCCTGCACCAGCCGAAATGAAGCCGCGGCGGTAGGCATCAAGCGTTGAACCCCTTGCCCTCGCCGGCCAGCCGCACGAGCAGCGGCGCCGGCGTCCACGCCTCGCCCTGGTAGCCGCGCGCATAGCCTTCGATCGCGGCCAGCACCTGCGGCAGGCCGACCGTGTCGGCGTAGAACATCGGTCCGCCGCGGAACAGCGGGAAGCCGTAGCCGGACAGGTAGACCATGTCGATGTCCGAGGCGCGCAGGGCGATGCCCTCTTCCAGGATCTTCGCGCCCTCGTTGACCAGCGCATACACCAAGCGCTCGACGATTTCCTCGTCGCTGATCGTCCGGCGCTCGATGCCGAGGGCGGCCGAGTGCCGGACGATCATCTCGTCGACCCGCTGCGATGGGTGCGGCGTGCGCTCGCCGGCCGCGTAGTCGTACCAGCCGGCGCCGGTCTTCTGGCCGAAGCGGCCCTGTTCACACAGCAGGTCGGCGGTCTTCGAATATTTTATATCCGGCATCTCGGCGGCGCGGCGCTTGCGGATCGCCCAGCCGATGTCGTTGCCGGCCAGGTCGCTCATGCGCAGCGGCCCCATGGCGAAGCCGAAAGCCTCGATCGCGCGGTCCACCTGCTGCGGCAGCGCGCCCTCGTCGAGCAGGAAGCCGGCCTGGCGCACGTACTGTTCCACCATGCGGTTGCCGATGAAGCCATCGCACACGCCGGCCACCACGCCGGTCTTCCTGAGCTTTTTGGACAGCGCCAGCGCCGTGGCCAGCACGTCCTTGCCGGTCCTGGCGCCGCGCACGATTTCCAGCAGCTTCATCACGTTGGCCGGGCTGAAGAAGTGCAGGCCGATCACGTCCTGCGGCCGCGCCGTGAAGCCGGCGATCTTGTCGAGGTCCAGCGTCGACGTGTTCGAGGCCAGGATCGCACCCGGCTTCATGGCCGCGTCCAGCTGGCGGAACACGCTTTCCTTGACCGCCAGGTCTTCGAACACGGCTTCGATCACGATGTCGGCCTGGGCGATGTCGGCGATCGCCAGCGTGCCGCGGATCAGGCCGATGCGCTGTTCCAGCTTGTCCTGGGCCAGCTTGCCCTTCTTGACGGTGTTCTCGTAATTCTTGCGGATGGTGGCCAGGCCCCGGTCCAGCGCTTCCTGCTTCGTTTCCAGGATCGTGACCGGGATACCGGCATTCGCGAAATTCATGGCGATGCCCGACCCCATCGTCCCCGCGCCGACCACGGCGGCCGCCTTGATCTCGCGCACCGGGGTGTCAAGCGGCACGTCCGGCACCTTGCCGGCGGCGCGCTCGGCAAAGAAGGCGTGGCGCAGCGCCTTGGATTCCACGGTCTCGGCCAGCTGCATGAAGCGCTCGCGCTCGAACTTCAGGCCCGCGTCGAAGGGCATGGTGGCGGCGGCGGCGACGGCTTCCAGGCAGGCCAGCGGCGCCGGGAAGGGGCCGGCGGCGGCGGCCACCTTCTGGCGCGCCGCTGCCAGGAAGGCGTCCAGGTCCGGCTGCTCGACCTGGCGCTCGCGCACCTTCGGCAGCGGGCGCAGGTCGGCGATGCGCTTGGCGAATGCGACCGCGCCTTCGACCAGGTCGCTGCCGGCCGGCAGCAGGTCGTCGAACAGCAGCGTGCCCGCCAGTTTTTCCGACGCGACCGGCGTGCCGGACACGATCATCTCGAGCGCCGGCTGCAGGCCGAGCACGCGCGGCAGGCGCTGGGTGCCGCCGGCCCCGGGAAGCAGACCCAGCTTCACCTCGGGGAGCGCGACCTGGGCGCCAGGCAGCGCCACGCGGTAGTTGGCACCCAGCGCCAGTTCCAGGCCACCGCCCATGCACACGGTGTGGATCGCGGCCACGACCGGCTTGTTCGAATCCTCGACCGTCTGGATCAGCGTATGCAGCGACGGCTCGGTGAGCGCCTTGGGCGAATTGAACTCGCGGATGTCGGCACCGCCCGAAAACGCCTTGCCAGCACCGGTGATGACGATGGCTTTCACGGCATCATCAAACTGGGCGCGCCGCAGCGCCTCGACGGCGGCCGTGCGCGTGGCCAGGCCGAGGCCGTTGACCGGCGGGTTGTTCAGGGTGATGACGGCTACGTTGTCCAGGACCTGGTAATCGGCGCTCATGGGTCTCCTTGTCAGCTGATGTGCAATCCGCTCACTATACCCGATCGCGCCGATAAAAGTACGGTCGTATTATTCCGAAGTCACCTTATGCTCGCGGAACTGCTCGCGCAACCTGTTCTTCTGGATCTTGCCCGTTCCACCAATCGGCAGCGCATCGACGAACACCACGTCATCGGGCATCCAGAAGCGCGCCACCTTGCCGTCGAACCAGCCGAGCAAGGCCTCGCGCGACACGGCCATATCGGGCTTGCGCACCACCACCAGCAGCGGCCGCTCGTCCCATTTCGGGTGTTTCACAGCGATGCAGGCGGCCTGTAGCACGGCTGGGTGCGCCATCGCGATGTTTTCCAGGTCGATCGAGCCGATCCACTCGCCGCCGGACTTGATCACGTCCTTGCTGCGGTCGGTGATCTGCATGAAGCCGTCCCCATCGATGGTGGCCACGTCCCCGGTCGGGAACCAGCCGTCCCGCAGCGGATCGCCGCCTTCGCCTCGGAAATAGCTGGCGACAATCCACGGTCCCTTGACCAGCAGGTGGCCGGCGCTCTTGCCGTCCCAGGGCAGCTCGGCGCCGTCCTCATCGACGATCTTCATGTCGACGCCGAAGATCGCGTGGCCCTGCTTCTGCAGGATGGCGCGCTGCTCGGCCACCGGCAAGTCGCGGTGCCTGGCCAGCAAGCCGCCCGTGGTGCCGAGCGGGGACATTTCCGTCATGCCCCAGCCGTGGATCACTTGCACATCGAAGCGGTCGATCAGCGTGTCCATCATCGCCGGCGGGCAGGCCGAACCGCCGATCACGGTGCGCCGGAAGGTCGAGAACTGCAAATTGTTCTGCAGCGCATGGTTGACCAGGCCCAGCCAGACGGTCGGCACGCCGGCCGAGAAGGTCACGCCCTCGCCTTCGAATAATTCGTACAGCGACTTGCCGTCCAGCCGCGCGCCGGGCAGCACCATCTTCGCGCCGCACAACAGCACCGAGTAGGGCAAGCCCCAGGCGTTGACGTGGAACATGGGGACCACGGGCAGCACGGTGTCGGCCGCACTCACGTTCAGTACGTTGGGCAGTGCTGCGGCGTAGGCGTGCAGCACGGTCGAGCGGTGCGAGTACAGCACGCCCTTGGGGTTGCCGGTCGTGCCCGAGGTGTAGCACAGCGAGGCGGCCGCGTTTTCGTCGAACACCGGCCAGCGCCAGGCGTCGGCCGCCGCCTCGCCGATGGCATCGAGCAGGTCTTCGTAGCACAGCAGGCCGGGAATCGCGGTCGAGGCCGGCATGTGGGCGCGATCGCTCATCAGGACGCAGCCGCGCACCGTCGGGCAAGCGGCGGCGATCGCCTCGACCAGCGGCAGGAAAGTGATGTCGAAGAACAGCAGCTGGTCTTCCGCATGGTTGACGATCCAGGCGATCTGCTCGGGGTGCAGGCGCGGGTTAATCGTGTGCAGCACCGCGCCGGAACCGGACACGCCATAGTAGAGTTCGAGGTGACGGTAGCCATTCCAGGCCAGGGTGCCGACACGCTGCCCCATCGCCACGCCCTGGCTGGCGAGCGCCAGCGCCAGCTTGCGGGCGCGCCGTTCGCAGTCGCGGTAGGTGCCTCGATACAGCTCGTCCTGCAGGTCGGGCTCGATCCGGCGCGATACGATCTCGCCGCTGCCGTAATGGCGTGCGGCGAACTGGATGATGCTTGAAATCATCAGCGGCTGGTGCATCATCTGGCCCATCAGCGGGCTCTGCTCTACTGTCATGGGGTCTCCTCCATAGGGTCGGGAGCAGTGTCCGGTGCCGGCTCAGCAGGCGTCAACCGATTTCGATGCTGCAGCGCGGCATGAACCGTTACCGAATGTAACGCGCTTTGGACGCACGCATGCCTGACCATAGAATCGCGCCGCTTACGGTAGAATCCGTGCATTCTCACGAAAGACCGACCTGAAGGACGCACCCATTACTGCTGACGACCTGCCCCTTAACAATTCCTTCGCCGAATTGTTAGCGCCTGCCTTTTATACGCACCTGAGGCCGACGCCGCTGCCCGCGCCCTACTTCGTCGCGGCCAGCGCGCCTGCCGCGGCGCTGGTCGGGCTCGCCCCGGCCGACCTGGCGCAGGAAGA